>OGYA01001572.1_pt1 | contig 14966 bp, 13 predicted proteins | sample 1576401 | NCBI WGS metagenome assembly OGYA01 (sample SAMEA3541485, study PRJEB24748) | human gut metagenome | biome: human gut; feature: human-associated habitat; material: faeces | place: China | collected 2012 | reverse complement strand
AAAAGATATGTCGAGCAGAATTTTTCAGGGCGTTCATTGGTCAGATTGCAGAAAAGTCCGGCTTATCACCGGAATATATTCAGGAAAATGCGGAATTATCTCCGAAAAAAGGTTTGTTCGCATATGCATTTTCCGGTCGTGATATCACAGGAAAATCTGTGGAGGACATGGTGTATGAGGCACAGAGAAATATTATTTTAGGATTGGCTGAGAAGGAGCCTTGTGTGATCATTGGAAGAAATGCAGACTATATACTGAAAGACCGGGATGATGTGCTGAATGTATTTATTCATGGGGACATGCCGGAAAAAATAAAGCGTATCACTGGTTTATACAATGTAAAAGAGAAGGAAGCTGTGAAAATGATGGCAGACACAGATAAAAGGCGAAGAACAAATTATAACTTTTACACAGATCAGAACTGGGGAAAAGCCAGCAATTACACACTGTGCCTGAACAGCTCACAGCTTGGATATGACAGATGTGAGATGATAATTATGGAATGCGTGAAATAAAAACAGATTATGTTTTTTATTCAAATTGACTGAGTGGAAGATCCCTTTTTCTATGTAGTGTATCTGTAAAATAAAAGAGGCAGATATAATGAAAAGGAATAAACCAGCTTGTATCATTCAGGTAAGAGTTAAGTGATGGAAGCATTTCAGATAATAATAGTTACTTTGCGCATTTTGTGTTATAATTGAGATTAACAGGAAATGATAAATATCTGCAAAATGAATGTTTATCAGGAACTTACCGGAGGACATTTTAGTTAAGACGTAATAGATTTCGGACTTTGTAAAATGCAAAAGGGAGATCAATGATATGAGAAAAAAAACAGTTCAAACAAGCAGTACCAAAAGCAATGCAAAGAGTAATACAAAGAGCAATGCAAGAAACAGCGTAAAAAGCAGTGTAAAAAGCAGTGCAAAAAACAGTCCTCAAAAAGCTGTTAAGACTGTTGCTCCAACAGTAGAGAATGTTTCTGTTAAGCAAGCCGTAATTATTCAGGAGCCATCTGTTGAACAGAATGAACAGAATATTCCAACGAGACAGCCTGATCTGGGACCGCGAAGAAGTGTAGCCTTCATTGGATCAGAATGTTATCCATTTGTTAAGACCGGCGGATTGGGAGATGTAATGTCTGCCCTGCCAAAGAGTCTGGCAAAATTAAACATTGATGTTAAGGTCATTATTCCAAGATACAAATGTATTCCTCAGAAATTTCAGGAAAAGATGGAATACAGGGGTTCCTTTGATATGAATCTCTGCTCTGATGGAAAGCAGTATTATGTGGGAATTATGGAATATCAGGAGGATGGGGTTGTCTATGATTTTATAGATAATGATGAGTTCTTCTCCTGGGGAAATCCATATACGAATCTCATAGATGACATTCCGAAATTCTGTTATTTTGCAAAAGCTGCCCTTGCTGCCCTTAATTATCTGAATTGGACTCCTGATGTAGTACATTGTCATGACTGGCAGGCAGCTTTAGTACCACTTTATCTGAGAACCTGTTTCCAGGATACAGATGTAGGACGTGCAATTTCAGTACTCACAATACATAATCTGAAGTTCCAGGGTATTTATGACAGAAAAATGATTCAATACTGGTCAGGACTTCCGGATTATGTATTTAATAAGGACTGCATGATCCAGAACTGGCTGGATGCCAATATGTTAAAGGGTGGCATCGCTTACAGCAATAAAGTTACAACTGTAAGTAACACCTATGCCTGGGAGATTCAGACAGAGGAATATGGAGAGGGACTTGCAGAGCATTTAAGATATCACAACAATAAGATTTTGGGAATTGTGAATGGTATTGATACGGATATCTGGAATCCTGCAACTGATAAGCTGTTAGCTGCTGATTATGATGAGAAGTCAGCAATAAAGAATAAAAAGATTAATAAAAAAGCTCTTCAGGAATCTCTGGGGCTGGATGTAGATGAGCATAAGATGGTAATCGGACTTATTTCACGTCTCACCAACCAGAAAGGTCTTGATCTTGTAAATGACGTAATCCCGGGAATTATGGATGAACATACACAAGTTGTTGTTTTAGGTACAGGAGATACGATGTATGAAGATGCTTTCCGTTATTATGAAAATAAATATAAGGGCAATTTCTGTGCATATATTGCTTACAATGAAAATGTGGCTCACAATATTTATGCAGGATGTGATGCGCTTCTGGTTCCATCAAGATTTGAACCATGTGGACTTACACAGCTTATAGCCATGAGATATGGTGCAGTTCCGATTGTAAGAGAGACCGGAGGACTCAAAGATACGGTTCAGCCTTATAATATGTTTGAAAATACAGGAAACGGTTTTACATTTGACAGATATGAAAGCGGGCTGCTTTACGATGCGATCAACAGAGCAAAGACGCTCTATTTCGAGAACAGAAAATCCTGGGATGATATGGTGATCCGCGATATGAATAAAGATGTTTCCTGGGAAAAGAGTGCAAAACAGTACAAAGATATGTATGTAGGATTAACACCAAGAGATTAGAACGTGTTTGAAAAATGCTTTACGCAAGATTTCACATTCTGATGGGCTGGATTAAGATGCATTATTTTAGAGAATTGCTATAATAATGATGTATCCTTAAAGGATGCAGGTAAAACATTAGCTGGTATCAGATTGATATCAGCTTGTTTTATAATAGTGCAGAAAGAGAATAAGGGGAGGAATTGAAGCATGGCAATACCAAAGATTAATGAAGAAGATATCACAGCAGCGATAAAATATATTGAAGAGAATGGTGTACCTGAAAAAAATAAAAGCTCCCGGTACGTTCTTGTAACGGAAGAAGGGAAGCAATATCCACCCAAATATGTTATTGCAGTAGCAAATCATCTTGCAAATGGAGTTAATATTATAACAGATGGATTTAATGCGGTAGAAGCAAAGAATTATTTTGAGACAAGAGGTTATAACATTGAATCTAAGCAGGAAAAATATGAACTGACAATTACTGCGAAAGAAGTATCATCTACAGATGAAAGATTTACAATGAATAATTTGTCTTTTGGTGATAATTACAGACCAATTGATACATATTTTGTAAATGCAGGCCGAACTCGTCGGTGTCCTTTCTGGAATAGTCGCGGATGCCGAGCCGGGCGTTATACTGCGTCTCCCCGATGGGCCACGCCTGCCCCGCGATGACCTGCCCGAGCGCCGGGCCTCCCTCCTGCGTGAGCGTGACCTCAAGCGTCGCCACAGGAGAGACGGGGATGTTGGTCACGGCCTGATCCACGATGCGCTCAAGGGGCAGGAAGTAGTAGGTCCAGTACCCGTCCACGTCCTTCAATGTGTTCACCGTGCGGTCGTACATGACGAGGCCGTCGCCGTCCCGTACCACGGCCCGGATGCTGGTGGCCTTGAAGTTCAGGAGCGCGAACGCCGTGCAGCGGTTGAACGTCACAGCAAACGTCATGACGTCCTCAGCCGCGACGGTCTGCGTCGATACGTACTGGTCGAGCATGGCGTAACGGTTCGTCGGCCCCATGAGCCGCCATGCCGCGTCCGTCCCTTCGCTGTGTTGATCCGGCTGCTTACTCGTGCTGTCAGCCACGGCCTTGTAGACCCTGTGCTCGTGGATGACGGAATCCCCGATCTGATACGCCATGCCCGCGCTCCACGCCGGGGCGTCGTTCTCCGGCACTGTGCTGGACAGGAGCCGGATGGACTGCGGCTCTATGAGCTTCATGCCCGCACCCCCGGCATCCCCTCGGCGTCCCACGCTTCAATCATGTCGGACGTCCGGCGGGAGAATCTGGCGACTTCGGACATGGAAATGAGCATGTCCCGGCGAAGCTCATAGACCTCCCGCCGCAACGCCTTGACTTCCTCGCGGCTTCCCGAATCGGTGTCAGCCGCCCGGGGCGTAGCGCTGCGGAACAGCGCCGCCGTATCAGCCGCCGTGTAGACGCGCCCCGGCTGCGAAAAATTCACCAGCTCCGGCCCTTCCTCGCCCACCACCGCCCATCCCGGCATAGCAAGCCCACCACGGGCGAACGCCTTTACCCCGGCCTTCTGCCCGGCGGCGTCAAGAAGGGGCTTCAAGTCGGCAATCTGCTTTTCGATCTCCTCAAGCGTGGCGCTCTGGCCCTGCAACTCCGCAAGCGCCGCGTTCTGGACATCAAGCTGGCCTTGCAACGCTTCAAGTTGCTTGTCGGCTGCGGACACCTGCGCCCCGGCCGCGTCCTGCGCGGACTTCAACTGCGCGTTCACCGCCCAGAAAGCGTCGAGGTATTCCTCTTCCGTCCCCGCCGTCTGCTTCACCAGATCGAGCAGGGAAGTGCCCACGCCCGCAAGCTGGCCCGCCGCGTCGGAGTCGCCGCCAAGCGCCAGCCCGGACAGCCGCCGGAACTCGGCCTGCACCGTGCCGAGGCGGTTCTCCGCGTCGAGGTTGGCGCTCCCGGCGAACAGGTTGTACCGGGATTGACCAAGGCTCTTGTCCAGCCCTTCCCATGTGCTCTTGAGCGTCTTCGCGGTATTGATCTGCTCATTGATCGCGTTGATCTGTTCCTGTATCGCCTGCTGTTGCAATTGGACCCGCTGCTGTTCCAGCGCATCCATCTGCGCCTTGAGCGAATCGTATTCGGCCTTTGCGGCGTCCTGCGCGGCCTTTGCGGTTTCGGCGGCGTGGAGCTTCAACAGTTCCGCCACCTGCGCGGAGCCTTCCCCGAACTGTTGAATCGTCTCCCGCAACTCGTTGGCTTGCGATATGGCCCGGCCCACCTCATCACTGTTGCCGTTCACCGCCGCCCACCGTTGCGCGACGGACTGGCCGAACGAGCGCAGCATTTCCTCAGTGGCCTGTTTCACCACCTCCGCGCGCATGGCCTCCACCTGCGCAAGCTGCCCTTCCGTCGCCCCGATGATTTCAAGCGCCTTCTTGCGCTGATCCACGGCCTCGTTCGCCGCCTTCACCGCCTGCGCGTAGGCCGAAAGCGGGTGTAGCGACTCGTCCAGCGTCTTGATGTAGTCGTTGATGAAGGCGTTCCGGTACTCATTGATGAGCCCCGCCGCGTACTGCGCGTTCACGCCGGAATCCTTCATGCCCTGCGTCCATGCGTCGAGCTGTGCCTTGGCGGATTGCGCCTGCTGCTCCATCTCGGACAGCGGGCTCTTGATCGCGTCGGTCGCGCTCTTCACCGCGCTGATGGCGGAAAGCGCCGTGGACGCCTTCTGCAAGCCCTCGTCGGTGGTGACGTCGAACGTATCGAAGAACTGCGAGATGCCCGCGTCCGCAAACACCTTTTGCGCCACGGCGGTCATCTGGTTGCGCATGTCCTTGGCGGCTTCCTCAAGCCGTTCCTTGCCCATACCCTCTTTCCACCACTGGAAGTTCCACGATGCACCGGAAACGCCCCGCCCGGCGGACCATGTGGAAGTTTTCAGACCGGACAGCGCCTGCTGGCGGATTTGCTCAGGCAGCGCCCCGGCAATATCCAAAAGGCTCCCGGCGGTCTGGCTGGCGACTTGGGCGATACCCTGCGCGAACGGCTCGGCCTCCTTCTTCCCGGCCCGGTCATACCAAGCCCCGCCCATAAAGGCGTCGATGTAGGTCTGCTGGTCCCGGGAAAAACCCACGTCCTCCATTTTGCCGTACACGCTGGCGTGCGTCCGTCGACCGCCGCCGAAGAGGGACGATGCCAAACCACCAAGGGCCGCGCCGATGACCGTGCCAACCACAGGCACCGCGCTGCCGAACGTCGCGCCAAGGGCCGTACCGGACAACGCGGCGCTGGCGCCCCATGCGCCAAGCCCCGCTCCAAGGCCGCTGGTAATGCCGCTGTACTTGTTCTGGGGAAGCCCCAACGCCCCGCCGAGCAGAGAATACCCGAGCGAACCGAGGCCCCCGTACATGAGCGCGGAACCGAGGGAAAGGCCACTGGCGAGATTGCCGCCGCCCATAGTTGGGCCATACAAGCCGGAAATGCCGGGGGCCGTACCGGGAAGCTCGTAACTCAAGAAACTGGAAACCCCCGATGTCCACGAATCGGGCAAAAGGCTGGAGAACGGCAAATTGCCGAGTCCTATTCCACCGGAGCCACCATTGCCCCCCGCCGCATACGCCACCCCGCCCGTGCCGAGCATACCGGACACCACACCAGCAATCTGAACCGTGATGGGCCGGGTGATCGCCATATGCATCAAATCGGCAAGGAACGACGCGAACAGTGAACGGAACGACGACAGCGAGACTTTCCCGTCCTCAAGCATCTGCTCCCACACGCCATGAAAGCCGGAGTCCATGCCGGAGAACAGGCCGGAAAACGTGTCCTCCATCGCCTTCGCGCCGTCTGTTGCCTTTGAGATGAACCCCTGCAATCCGCGTGTGATACCGTCAAAGGGATCACGTGAAGATTCGAGCTGGAGCTGAGAAATCATCTCCTGCACGTCATTGACGGGGATACCCATGCCGAGCCAGATTTCGCGCTGCTTTTCGAGGAGCTGGTTCTGATACTCCATACTTGTGGAATACCGCCCCGTCTTCTCGGCAAGGTCTTTGTAGAAATCGGCCTTTTCCTTGAGGTTCTGGTTCTCCAGCTCGTCCAGCTTCTGCGTAGCCGTCAGCGTGGCCTTGCGCTTTTCGAGTGCCGCCGTTTCCTGCGCCTGTGCTACGGTCGCTTGCTTGCGGCGCACTGTCTCTTTCGCCTTCACATCGGCGTTTTCAATGGCGGCCTTCTTCTCGGCCTCAATCTGCTTACGGAGCCGCTCAAACTTCGTCAGCGACGGGTCAAGCGCGTCTTCCATCGCAGTGATTTCGTTGCGGAGCTTTTTCAGGCCGGAACCGTACTGTGAGACGCTTTCTGCAAACCGCTTTGCTTCGGCTTCTGCGTTCTTGGCAAACTGCGCGGCTGTCCGTACGGCCTCTTCTCTGGCCTTTTTGCTTTGCTCTGCACGGTACGCAGATGCGGCCCCCCACAGTATCTGATTCGTCTCTAATGACTCGATTTCACCAGACAAAATCTTGCTGATTTCAGCCGCACTCTTCCCCGCCTGCTGGAGGGCCTGAGCCTGAGCAAGTTTGAGTCCGTCAAACCCGGCGAACAACTTCTTGATGTCGAGAGATTGAAGTACGCCTTCAAGCTTTTTGGGATCAAAGGCTGCGCTTATCGCGGCCCCAGCCCGGTTCGCTGCGCCCGCCACGTCATCCATAGCATCGGCTACGGCGTTCGTTTTCCCTTGCAGGGCATCTAAAACAGCTTGAGCATCTGCTCCCTGAGAAGCCAGATCGAGGGCTTTCTTGATCCGCTTCCCGAGATCAGAAGAGGCTTCTCCATTCTTTCTGAGTTCATTATAGAAACCAGCAAGTTCTTGCTGAAAATCAGAAAACGATTGTTCTCCGTTGTAGACGGCATCAGCCATGTCATCCAAGGCTTGTGCCTGCTCTCTGAATTGCGGAGTAAAGGCAGTAGCGGATGAAAAATCAATAAGCTTGATCTCGCCTGCAAACTTTTTGATCGAAGCCGTAGCCTCATCTATGGCGATATTTCTACGCGCCTCTGCAACTTCGCCCAAGTCATCAGCGAGCTTCTTTGCCTTCTCTGCGGCTGTTTCTGTAAGACCATTAAGGGTTTTGAGCGCGTTAGAGTGCAACTGTGCTGCCTTTTCTGCCTCAGTCTGGCGCATGGAAAGATAGGCAACGCCCGCAGTCGCAGCCGTAAACGCAACTCCCCACGGCCCGCCTAGGAATGAAACAAGACCACTTGCCGCGCCCTTCAAGCCGGACATGGCCTTTTCCACCGCACTCCCCTTCAGGAAGGCCGCTGTGGTCGTTTCAGTAGAAACAGCAAGGGCTTTCTGCGCGGCGTTGAGTGCATTGGTAGCCGCATATGTCTTCACCTGAGCGTCACCGAGAGCCGATACAGCGGCGGCTTCTTTCGCCATAGCGGCCTGTACCTGTCGCGAAGTGACGGCATTTTCTTTGGCAGCAACTGCTTGAGCCAATTTCTTCTGTGCGGCTTTTTCGGCGGAAAGGGCGGCGGCTTGTACGGCCTGCGCCTCTTCAATATTTCGTTGCGCCGTCTTGACAGATTCGGACTGCAACGCCTTCTCTGTGGCAATGCGCTGTTGCTCTACAAAGTTGACGCCGCCGAGCCTGTCCTGAAGCGTATTCAGCACACCGTGGAGCTGTGCGTCCGCAAAGGCCTGTTTCCCGGACTCAACAATATCGAGCTTTCGGGCGACGGTTACGGCTCCGACAGCCGCTGCAAAAACACCAAGGGAGGCAATGCCCGCGCTGTTGTCGCCAATGAATTCCCCGGCGTCCTTGATGCCTTCCAGCGCACCGCGCACGGCGTTGATACCCGCAACCGCAGTATCGGAATCCATGAGAGAAGCCTTGTACAGCTCCCATTCCGTCGAGAGCCTGTTGAGTGCGCCCTGCACACCCTTGGACGCCTCAATCGCCGCATCGCCGTACTTTTCTTTCCATGCATTGCCGAGATCGGAAAGCATCCCGCTGGTCACTGTACCCGTCTCAATAAGCTTGAACAGCTCGTCTCTCGGAACCTTGAGGGCCTTTGCGATTATCTCGAACGTGCCGGGGAAGCGTTCCGCGATCTGGTGGACTTCTTCCATCGAGAGCTTGCCTTTTGAGGCAATCTGGGAAAGGGCAATGAAGACGCCCGATATCTGATCCTTGCTGAGGGCAAGGGCAGCACCGGCAGACACTACCCCTTCAAAGATGGACTTCATGTCCTTTTCAAGCGGAGTACCCACGGAAGAGGCAAAAAAGCCCTTGGCGGCTTCGGCTGTCGACTGGAACTGGAGTCCAAGTTTCTGGGTTACACCATAAATATAGTCCAGTTGCGTGGTGGACGCCTTATCCGATCCCATGATCGAGGTATAGGCTTTTTTTAGCCTGTCCATCTCCAGCGTGGCGTCGAGGGCGGCCTTGCCCATGAATCCAAAACTTGCCGTTGCCGCCGCAATCGTTGCCGCGACAGGGGCCACAGCCGCACCAAAGGCCTTGAAGGCCCCGGCTGTATCGCCGAACTGCATGCGGAGCTTCGCCATTTCAAGATTGGAAAGCCCGGCTTGCTTCTGGATGTTGGCAAACGCCCTTTCAAGGGAGTTGTCCCGAGCCGTCTTGAGCATGGCTTGAGACAGTGAATCCATCGTTTTGATGGAAACACCGGAACGTTGTGCGATCTCTTCAAGCCCGGAAACAACCCCCTTCGGATTGAACTCACGGGAGGCACGGGAAACCTGTTTTAGGGATGTGGCAAGAGACAGGAGGCCGTTATTGACCTGCTTCGGGGATATCGCGTTGTTCAGCGCATCAGAAACATCTTTCCCGGCGGCCTTCGTAAGTGCCTTAATCCGGGTAATGTCCTTTTGGTATTCATCGTAGTCGGCTCTTGCGACCACATATAGCGTAGGTCTACCCATGCTTCATTTTCCTTTTTTGGACGGCATGGCGATTTGCGGATGTGATGTTGACTTTCTGTATCCCTATGGATACACTCTACACATGAACATCATCAAACGCTCCGAAGACTTTGACGAATGGCTCAAAAAGCTGCGCGATACCAAGGGGAAAATCAAAATCCTCTCACGTATTGACAATGCCAGACGCGACAACTTCGGTGATGCCAAGGCGTTGGGCGGTGGACTGTCGGAAATGAGAATCCATTACGGCCCCGGCTATCGGCTTTACTACACGCGGGAAGGTGAAATCGTATATTTCCTGCTTGTAGGCGGCGACAAGTCCACCCAACAACAAGACATCGCCAAAGCCAGAAAGATGATGGAGGAATAAACATGGACGAAAGCAAATTCCAGCTTTTTGACGCCGCCGAATACCTCGACAGCGAAGAGGCTATTGCCGAATACATTTCCGAGGCCATGCAGGATCCCAACCCTGATGCCCTTTTGGAAGCTCTCGCCACGGTCGCCCGCGCCAGAGGCATGGCGAAGTTGGCGGAAAGCACGGGACTAGGCCGCGAGAGCCTATACAAGACGCTTCGCCCCGGTGCGAAGCCGCGTTATGAAACCATCGCTAAAATTCTGACCGCGCTTGATGTGAAATTGCGGGCGGTTCCCGCGTAAGATTTCCCGTAGGCGGTTCTTCGGAGCCGCCTTCTTTCGTATCGCGCCTTGACTTTCCCGGCTCCCTGTGGTGTGGGGAGGGTAGGAGGATCATGTTATGAGAAAACTGATTTTGGCGTTGGCTGTGGTGGTGATGTGCGGGGGAATGACGGGGTGCTATATTCCCACACAACAAATGACAACTAGGCAATATATTGAAGTGGATGTCGCGAATAAGAAAGCCGCTAGTATACATAGAGCTGAAGAAGGCCTTCAATCTGTGCAAAAAATCCCCAAATTACCCAAGAATTGGAAGCAGCTTGTACAGAATGCAATTGCACGCTATTTGAAAGACCCTGACAGTGCTAAATACTCTTTTTACGATAATCCAAAATTTTATAGCTTTTCAAACAGTGGTTTTTTTGCTAAGTCAGCTGAATTTGTGGTCCCTACATCACCACTCTTAGGCCACGCTGGGCTTGTTTTTGTTAACGCAAAAAATAGCTATGGTGGATACACCGGGAATACACCGTGGCTATACATGATCACAAATGGTGAAATTTCACTTATCGCAACTAATAATTATGGAGTTTGGCACACAATAGACGATGTGAGAAGTCACATGGATATGTCTTATACAGAAGCTATGCTCCTAAAATCTGAATAGATTTATTTAAATAGTGTCCTTTCTATTGCTGAAAGGGCACTATTTTATTTCTTGACATCTCCACGTTCTTGTGGTTCGGTAACTGCACTACACCTATTGGCAGTGTCCGCGCCGCTGGCTCCAAAAATGACGCGCGTATCTGCCCGGCTCTTTTGCTGGGTTTCTTTTTGGGCTATAATGCCCATCTATCCACGCACATCTTGCCGGGTTGATAGCCTCTAATACAATACCCTTTTGGGGAATAAAGGCAGCCGTCCAATAGCGGTAGTTGAGACCCGGCTTTTCTCATATCCAAAGCCCAACACTATTCTATTGGAGGCTCATCATGAGTCAGCTCTCCCCCGTCACCTTCCACGGTGACACCATCTTTTGCATCGACTACCAGAACCAGCCCTACACCCCCATGAAGCCGATTGTCGAAAATATCGGTTTGGCTTGGCAAGCACAGGCGTCAAAGCTGTCTGTAAACAGGGACAGGTGGGGTATCACGATGATCGTGATACCTACTGCAAGCGGGCAACAAGACATGCTTTGTATGCCCGTCCGCAAGCTCCCAGCCTACTTTTCGAGCATCAACCCCAAGAAGGTGCGCCCCGAACTCCGGGCCAAGATCGAACTCTATCAGAATGAGAGCGATGATGCCTTATGGAACTACTGGATAAACGGACGAGCAGAACGTCCCACACCTGACGCCCCTTCTCCCATCTCTAAGCGTACCGACCCTGAACGTAAGGCGCTCACGGCCATCATCAACACGTGGGTGGGCATGGCCCCGATTCACTACGCCTCTGCCCGGTCACAGGTGAACGCGCATTTCGGTGTGGCTTCCGTTGACGCCCTGACCGTAGCGCAGGTTAAGGATGCTATCCGCTGGGTGCAGGGAAAGATCGACGCGCTTCCCACTCTCCCCGCTTCCGCCCCTGCCCGCACGCTCCCCGTATCCAACATCTACCGCGACCGGGTGAAGGAGCTGGAACGCCTTGAAGCCAAGTTCATGGAGTTCGCCGGGGAAACCCGTTCCCGCCTCTCCGAACTCAACGCCGAGTATATCCGGCTGAACCAAGGGTCATTTGCTGCTTTGCTCAGGACACTCCCCGCCGCGCATCCGGGGGATGTTGACAGGCTGTCCAGCGCGTTGAGCGCCCAGTCCTACGACGCCTACAACTGGATTGACGCCGGGCTGTCGCGCATGAGGCTGGCTATCGTCTCGGCACGGGCCGCAAACAGGATAATGGGATAAAAACACAGGGCCGGGAACCGAGAGGAACCCGGCCCTTTCCATCCGCAAAAATCGCTATGCCGTTGTCAAAGAACTGTTGATACCTTATGCCGTCATCATGACCGGGCGTCTGTTCAACATTCTGTGCCCGTCGAAGAAAGAGAGCTGGCGACGGACACCGTACTTGTCGAGGAAGTGGGCAAACAGGTGGTACTGCCCCGCCCCGGTAATCATCGTGGTGACGGTGACGAACTGGTAGCCGTCGTCCGCTTCGGTCATGCGCTCGACCACGCGGAAATAGCCCTTGTCCATCATCCGCTGCGTGGGCATGTTCCAGTTGGTTCCCTTACGGCGCATCAGGTAGCCGTCCCTGCGGAGATCGCGGTAGAGACGGTTTGCGCCGATATCCAGCCCGCGCTGTTTCAGAACCTTGGCAAACTGGTTGATCGAGACGCATTCTTCCGTTTCCATGATCGCTTCGGCAAGCTCGACCTTGGGCGCATCAAGCGCGATTTGCTCCTGAAGATCGGATACGGCATGGCTGAGCATCCCGAGCCGCCCTTCGGCAATGATGAGGGCCTGAGACAGGATCTCGTCTTCCGTCTGCGGCGCGCCGTAGTGCCCCGTCTTGCGGATGGAGGGAAGGATTTCTTCGCAAACCCAGTCCTGAAACCGCTCTGCGCTGGGCAGATTCGACCGCATCACGAGGCGGTATACGTCGGATTCGGGGATGATGTTGTAGGGCATAGCCCCCTGCGGCGAATTGCCGTAGCTGAATTTATTGAGCTTTTTGCAATGGGCATTCACGGCGTCGTTGGGGCGTTCATACCCCAACGCCTTCGCAACGTCACTCGCCACGAACCACGGCTGCCCTTCATGCTCGACCACCCGGACATCCCCAAACTCTTTGTTCTGAAATACCTTCACATCATTCATTGCTTGCTTTCCTTCATAGCTTTTGCGGAGATAGTACGGATAACCGTTTCCACGGCACGCACTTTTCGCCACAGGCCCGGAGTCATGTCTATGCCGAGCGTTTCAGCCAGCATTGCCAGCGCGTTGTAGTCAAAACCGACTGGCCCGCCCATGCCGGACATGCGGAGCTGGGTAGCACCAACTTGGAGCAGTTCCCACGCATCCGCGTTGTCGGGCATGAGATCCGGGCAACGGCCTTCGCAACCTTCGCAGTTCAAAGAATCAGCATTCTGGCTGGCGGCCTTCCGGCAGGCGTCGCAGTATTCCGCACCCTCACCGGAAAGCCACTCCCAGACCGCCGCTAGTTTTTTTCTTCTTCCGCCACGCCGAAGGTTTCCTGAGTAACCGCCTTGCTGAGGGACAGCACGTCGGGGAACGGCAGTTCATCGACCTTGGCGGCATCAAATCCGGCCAGCTCAAGCGTATTGAACACGCCGTCAAAGACATCTTCAGACGGATTCTTGCGGAGTTCGCGAACCTGCTTGGCCTTGAGGGGATGGACGGAAAGGGTTTCGCCGGTGGAGAGGGTCACGTTACGCATGGTATTTTCCTTTTGATGGTTGATGGTTAGTAGGAAGCCACGTCATTGACGACGGTGGCGATGATGCAGGCGTTGTCCGCAGCATCGTTGAAGTAGGCAACGAACGGATATTCAGCCTTGACACCAGTGGGACCATCCACGGTGGGACCTTGGAACTGAATCTGTACTTCGGGCATCTTGAAGGTGATTTTGTTGTTTTCGTCGATACTCCACCCCAGCTCCATGGAGAGTTCCGTATTGTCCTTTGCCTTGTTGAGCAGCGTCATGTTCGTAAACATGGCCGTCATGCTTCCGGAAACGGACATGAGGCCTTCGGGAATGTCATAGAGCTTCCCGCCGGAACCGATTGTGCGAATAGAGGTGTCCAAACCGTTATCTATGGTCAGGCTGAAATCGGTAATGGTGGCAATCGCCACGCCGTCAGATTTCAAGGTCGCCTGAAAGTTACTGAAGCGTTTCATAGTCACAAGTTCGGCGGCGGCATTGTAGTTCGTTTGCGAATACTCGACATCGCGCCCCACGAGGTTGACCGTAGCGGTCAGCTCACCATCCCCGCCAGCCTGCATTGCCAGAGAAGACACCTTGCACCCCGTAAACTTCCCGAAGGTGGCTGGGGTGGTTCCGTATGTGCTCTGGACAATGGCAGAAGGGGCCTCGTCCCCGGGCTTGAATACGTGGGTATAAGGGGCGGTATCAGGACTTGCGGGAGGAGTGGTTGTAGGAGCACCAAACAGCAGTTTCAACCAGTACGGGAAAGCACGGGCGTCAACCGGGACAGTCAGCGCGCCTGATACCTCGACATTGCCGTCAAAGGGTTCGGAAGGGTCACGTCGTCCGGTCAGCGTCGCCGCGCTGTTCTTGGCGCGCGATACATTCAGGCCAAACGAATTGAGCGGCATGAGCCTTCCTGCCGCGACACCGGGAGCCGTTCCGAAACTTGTTTCAAAATCCAGCAGGCATGTGGTTTTATAGCCACGAGCAATCTTTTCGATAGGCATAATCACTCCTTATTCTGTTTCGAGGAACCAGACCTTGTACTCCATGCTCACGCGGAAGTAGTTGGTCCCGTCCTCGTACAAGTCTTGATCCTCAATCAGATGCGCTCCGAACACAGTGCCGCTCGGCGGCATGGCGGCGCGCACGGCCTTGGCAATGGCTTTCGCCTCGCCGTAGTTCTTCGCCCACACGTCGATCTGGAGGTCAATTTCCTCCAGCCCGGACGCCCCGGACAGCGTATTTGCGGGCATCCCGCCGAGCCGCTGGAACGTGACGCACGGGAGTTTGGTTCCCTGCGGGATGACCAGCGCGAAGACCTTGTTCCCAACCAATGCGGACACCCCCGCGTCTTCCCGTAGCGTCCGCAGCAGGACGATTTCAAAATCAACGGCACTCGGCATCAGGAACTCCCCTTTCCGTACTTCCTCTTGAACTCAGCAATAACCTCAAACAGTACCTTGTTTTTTGCCTTCCGCAGGAACGGACGGGCTGTTCATATT
>OGYA01001546.1_pt1 | contig 15129 bp, 20 predicted proteins | sample 1576401 | NCBI WGS metagenome assembly OGYA01 (sample SAMEA3541485, study PRJEB24748) | human gut metagenome | biome: human gut; feature: human-associated habitat; material: faeces | place: China | collected 2012 | reverse complement strand
GCTGCTGGACTCCCCTTGCGGGGAATCCTTGACCTTTTCTTGCCCCTTTTGCGCTTCCGCCATTACAGGCCCCGGCGTTTCTGAATGCGCATGGATTTGCGGCGGGCCAGTTTTGCCGCCCCCGTATTGGCTTTAAGGCGGGCCTCTCGCAATCCGGCTTTCTGGGCTGCCGACAGACGAATCTTGCCGGATACCCTTTTTCGGACGACGACAACCTTTCCGTCGCGGACAACCTTGCGTTTCTTGTATGCAGCCTCAAGGACCATATGGCGCCCTTCCGGATCATCGTCCGCGTTTTCCAACACGGCATCTTCGCCATAGGCAAATCCGGCGATGAGGTCGTCGTCATCTGCTTTTTCGGAATCCAGGGACAACTTGACGGCCTCGCCCACCCGCTGGCCGGCGGCATTGCTTTCGCCATTGACCAGCTTGTCGACGTCATCCTCCGGCGCGCCGAGAGTCAGCAAGGCATTGGGGATCTGTTGCCACACGGAGTTGTAGTAATCGTCCTCTTCTTCGGAGATTTCGAAGTCTCCATCAAGGTCCGCGACGGCGCAGACAAACTCGTCCAGGTTGTCATATGTGAAGTTCCCGTCTTCGATCCATCCCAAGACGGCGCTCATGGCCTGAGAGCGGAGCTGCGAGTCGGCATAGGACTCCAGAACACCGATTCTTGGGGCGGTGCCCGGCTCGTTCTGGGGGGGCTCCTCCACAAGACTCCAGCACCATGCCATCCATGATTGGGAATACAGGATCGTCCATGATTACCGTAATTTTGTTGCTCATATTGAAGATTCCTTATCGGATCAGGCGAGGTTGTCCGGCGATGCGTCGTGCGGATCCAGTGATGCAGACCGCCCATTCGACCTGCCAGAGGTCGATTTCAACCTGGGTTACTGTGACGATGTACGGGCTGATGCCGTCATTTTCAGGGTCACGGGGAGGGACGAGCCCACCGGAGATGACGAGTTCGTCCATGATGGTCTTGGTTTGCTCATAGAGGGCTTCCTGCGTAAGGCCGTCCGGCTCAAACTTGACTTGGGACGCCGCTTCCAAAAAGCGATGATCGATGTAGTCAAGCACGTCATTGATCCACCCGAAGCGCAGGTAGTTGGATTCGTAGTGCTGTACCATGTCGTCATCGGCGCAGGCTCCCCCGCTGGCCATCGGAATAATGGGGTTGATCCGCTGATCATAGAAGCTATCGCGATTGATGTTCTCGTCAGGGAATAGCTGCTTCACGCCCGTTCGTGAGAGGTAGCCACGCTTTTGTCCGGCGGGCGAGTAATGAACGCCGGGCACGTTTTTCGTGTAGGTGGCGTTGCCCCGGGCCTTTGCCGCCGCCATAGCCCCGGACACGCCCCAGACGGCCTTGCCGCCGCGCCATGGATCATTGGCTTCAAGGGCTGAATAATAGCAGCGCGCATGGCGGCTCTTCAGCCCCAACTCCTTGACCCACTCCAATGCCTGCGAAGGGGAAAGGTACGGAGGTACGTCGAAGAAATAGCTGATGTGCCTGTCGTCGGCGATTTCCGCCTGCTTTGCGATAAAGTCGGGCTCCACGTTGCCCGCGGCGAAGAGAAGGTTGACCTGGACTTGTTCGTTGCTGAATACCGATGTTGCCTGTAGCCAGTCGGCCAACTCGGGCACCCCTCCGTCCGTGCCCCCGGAGAAGGAAAAGAGCTGCGGCGTGCTCTTTTTCCACTCAAGGGAGAGCAGGATGGGTTCCAGATCCTCCCAGGCTGTTCCTTCCAGAAAATCACAGCGGAAATGGGAGGAACGCGTTTCAAAGACGGTTTCGATATAGGCGGGGCGCCCCATGTCGTCTTTGTCGTCTTCGCCAATGCCGACCTCATACACTTCGAGGAGGGATTCGTACCCGGCGTCATCCTTTTCGTAGATGGAGAGCGTGAACCGCTGGCGGGCGGTGTCCACATCTTCAATACGGACGGTCCGTTTCTGGCAGTCGCACCCGTCAATGGGATAGAATACCATCCAGAAGCCATCATCGCCTACGAGGACCTCTTCGTTGTAACGGTGCGCTGCCGTTTCCACCGGCCCGGAGAAAGGAAGCCATTCGCCTGTTTCCGTACCCGGTTTGTTCGCTGCGGAGGCGACGTGCGCAACAGCGCAAACCCATTGCTTATCGGCGTCCGTGACCAGATCGCCCGGTTTGTACGATGTGTCGGTCGCCCATGCCGTTTTCAAATCCCTGAACATCAAAAACGCGAGGGACGGGTAACGGTATCCCTTGGTGGACACGACCCGGACGGCATTGACCCAACTGCATTCCTTACATGCGTCGGAAAGCTGGCGCAGCCCCTCCATACCGTAGGCTTTCTTGGACAGCGGAGAGCCGAGAATCTGTTCCAATGACGTTTTTCCACCGGACCATGTTGATTCAGGCTGGATTTCGAGAGGGACGAAGGGCTTGCCCTTGGAGGCCACGACAACGCACCCTCCAATGGAAACAGGCCCGCCTCCTGTTTTAAAGTTGTTGTCCAACGGCTCAAGGATCGTGATTCCGGCCGCATTGGTGATGGTGTGGTTCATGTTTGTCTCACTGGGCTATGCAGCCGGTTCCGCTTTGCCCTTTGCGGTGGGCGCAGACTGGGTGGGGGCTTTGTCGGCCGCTTTGTTGGAAGATGCTTTGGTGGATGCCAAGGCCTCGACCGGCGGGAGGGGCTCTTCTTCCGTGGTGATGGCCAGCGATGGATATTGTCGGCGCAGGCGCTCGATGAGGGCTGCCGTCTGGGAAGTTGCGGGGCGGATCGTGGTCACCGTTCCCTGTGCGGGGATATCGATGCACGGGCGCCCGAAGACCTTGATGGGGTTGCAGCCGTTGTTGGTGATGGTCAGCTTGAGTTTTTCCATGTTGTCATTGGCTCCTGTGGATCAGGCTCCCATTTTGGGGACCATCTTCAGGGTTGTGAGGTATTCGCGGCCGTCGAACGGCTGAAGGTTGCGGTAGGAGAGTTCCCACAGCGTTGAGCGGGACATGAGGTCCGTGAGGACAGGATGGCGGAAGGTGATGGCAGGGACTGCATCGCCCGCGACAAACCCGGTTTGGCCGTGTTCGGGGCCTTTGGCGTAGCACAGGGAGGTGTAGGGTTCCTGGGAAGGGTTGCAGTACAGATCGTACTGGCCGAATATCTTGCCGACATAGTGCGGCTGCGGCGAAGGGCGGTACCCGGGAGCTGGAGTGAAAAAGGGACTGGGCAGATAGCGGAAAATGTTGACGGACTGCGTGTCGCCGACAATCCCGGTGAGGCCTACGACGCCCGTTCGCTGCGTGAGGCGGGTGTCGATTTCCAACAGCGCGGCCTTGAGGGTTTCGTAATGTTCCTGAAGGGTGAGGGATTCCGGCCCTTCGTAGCACCATTCCGTTACACCCTTGGCGTAAAACAGCATCTGCCGAAGGATCTTGCGATCCTTGTCGGCTGCCAGGAGGTTGCGCATCCCGGCGAGGGTCATGTTGTCGATATCAAGGCCGTATTCGCGGCGAAGCCCCCATTGGGCCTGGATGGTGGAGTCCCCGGCAATGGCCGCTTCATGGGGATAGAGGGTCCTGCTGTCCATTTCATGGTCGATTCTGGGGATCAGCGTCGGATCCTTTTCGATGTCCACGTCATAGCCGATATGAACTTCAACTCCGATGGCGGGGGCCTTGGAGAAGGTCACGTCGACTTTTCCAGTGGCATAGTCCACCGTGCCGGTGACGTTTACCATTTCTCCCCCCAGACGGAAGGCTCCCATGACCGTGCCCGCGTCGTCAGATGCGACCACGTTATGATCGTGCAGCACCATGATGCGTTTGCGTTTCAACGGGTAGACCGTCCCGAACGCGGTCTTGGAGTCGAAGGAGAATTCCGTGGTTGTCCCATCGCCGTCGCCAGCCTTGAACATCTGATCCATCACGGCGTATTGGCCGTTGTAGGTATAGTCGATGATGTCGCCTTTCTGGAGATCGCCGAATTTGGAGCCCGCAATTCGTTTGATGCGGAAAAATTCCGACTGGTTGAACTGGCCGGGGATGAGCGTGACCATGTTGGGCGTGATGGAGTTCAGCAGCACGGGCAGGATGAGGGACACCATGCGGTCACGCATGATGATGCCATCGGTTGAGCTCATTTCCTTTCCGGCGTCTTCGAAAACACCGGACAGGGCGGGCTTTCCTCTGCCCAGGGTCATGAAGTTTTCAATGGCTTGGTGGGCGCTGGCCAAAAGTTCATCGGAGGGGAGGGTTCCGCCGTGCTGTTCGATGAAGTTTTTCAGGGCGCGCGCATGGATTCCCATGATCATGGGGGCCTGTTCGCCTGCGGATTCATAGACGGAATTTTGGGATGCGGTTTTGAACGTCGTGTTGAGCTCTTCCCGCGAGATATCGCTTCGGAAGGAGCCATTTGCGTCAAGAATCGGGAGAAGAAGATCTCGGCGCATCTGTGCGGCGCGGGATGTACGATCCTGCGTGCTTTTCTCAAAGGCAGAGAAGTCGGGCATTTGCAATACTCCATAGTCGATTAGGTTTTCCGCAGATGCGGATCTTTGTGCCTAGCTGACTACGGAGTGGAGGATCTGTCACGAAAAAGCCGCCCAGATATGCCGTATTTACGGAATGTAGGAAAAAAGTTAACTTCTCTTGAAAATGTGAGCAAACAGAAAATTAGAATGAAAATAAAATAACTAGATGGAATAATTATGAATAAAATAAATAATTCTTATGTAGATGAAGAAGGAAAGGAACCTGTTCTTTTAGATCCATTTGATCCTAAGAAAGTTTCTATTGCCACTAGGCCTTTGACTTGGACAAATATAATAACCAGAATGCGAAAGAAAACGATAACTCTTGCACCCCCATATCAGAGAAAAGAAGTTTGGGATATAAATAGGAAGAGCCAATTAATAGAATCATTATTACTAAATATTCCTATCCCCATGTTTTATGTTGCTGCAGATGAATTAGGGAATTTTGAAGTCGTTGATGGCTTACAACGGCTTTCGGCATTACGAGATTTTGTTTTTCCTAATGGTGACACTGATAGCCCTCCTACAGGGGAAGGATTTTTATTACAGGGACTTGAATTTTTAGATTTAAATGAAAAAAGTTTTGCTGAATTAGATGATTTCTATGTACAGCGTCTAGAAGAAACACAATTTACATTTATTGTTATTGGTCCTGGAACACCAGAAGAAGTAAAGTTTCATATATTTAGTAGAATTAACCGAGGAGGGTTGTCATTAAGTGATCAGGAAGTAAGGCACGCTTTGTATAATGGTCCAGCATCTTTTTTATTGCAGGAATTAACAGAGACATCTATATTTCAAAATATTGCTGGTAAAGCATTCAAAAAAGAAATAATGGAAGATCGGGAAGTTGTTTTAAGAATGCTTTCATTTATGATTAGATCTGAAAAGGCATTCCCGGGAAAAGGTACTAGAATGGGAGATTTTTTATCTGAAACAATGTTAATTATTAATGCTATGCCGGACTTTACTCTTCCGCGATTTTTAAAAAAGTTTACTCAAGAAGATTTGAATGGTATAAAATTTAATAGTATAGAAAAGATAAAAGAACATTTTGTTTTGGGACTAAATCGAGCTAAAAAACTTTTTGGGGAACATACATTTCGAAAATCTCTTCCTCCGAATAAAAGAAATAGAATTAATAAAGCCTTGTTGGATACTTGGGGGTCTCTGTTGGCATGTATGGAAGATAATACGTTTAATGATTTATATTCAAATAAGGAGAATATGTTTAAAAAATATATAGAAATTATGAACAATGATAATTTTTCTAGAGCAATCAGTAGTAATGCCTTAGAAAAAGATTCAATAGAATTACGTTTTAAAACAATTCGTGACTTGTGTCTTAATAGAAATTATAACTAAGGTGGATAAAACATGATAAAAAGTATGCATGTTTCTGGTTTAAAATCACTTTTTGATGTCCGGGTAGATTTTAACAAATTGAATATTCTTTCTGGTATCAATAGTTCTGGGAAGAGTACTTTGATTCAGGCTATCCGTATGATGATGGCAGCCATAGATGGTAAATTGGGTACATTAGAACATTATGGTAGTATCGAAGAACTATTGTTCAAAAAACAAAGTCCAAATTCTTATTTAACGTCACCAGAAAACATAAGTATTAGTATTGATTGTATCGATAAAACTTATGTATGGGAAACAGAAGATGTCGATGATGATAATGATGAACCTGTAAAGAGTGCCATATTGTATGATGTTGTGACTGAAAGTAATGCTAATAATTTAGATGATAAGTTGCTAAATAGGTGCTGTTATAATTTCCTAAGTGCTGCACGTTTTGGTCCACAGCCATACCTACCAATTGAATCTGAGAAAGGAATGTTTTTTCTGGGTGAGAATGGAGAATTTGTCTGTGATTGTTTAGATCGTTATAAAGATTTAGAAATTGATAATGTATTACAGCATCCCAACTCTGAAGGAAGAACTTTAGAGTATAATGTTTCTGCTTGGTTATCCGATATTGTTTCAGGTGCAAGCGTGTCTGTTCGAAAAGAAAAACTTTTTGACTTAGCAAATATAACATATAATGGTTATCGACCATATAATGTTGGATTTGGTCTTAGCTATACATTGCCAGTTGTTGTAGGATTACTTGGAATGACCGCTTTTTCTCAAAAACATAGCTGTGATAATTTATTGATTATTGAAAACCCAGAAGCACATATTCATCCTCAAGGGCAAACAAAACTAGGTTACCTCTTAGGGCTTGCATCCATGGCTGGTTTACAAATTATTGTGGAGACTCATAGCGATTATATTATAGATGGAGTCCGCTTAGCAATTAAAATGGGTATAGAGTTAGTGGATGAAAGGATTTATGTTGATCCTGCGAGTGTTAATTTTTTATTTTTTAGACTGGATGAAGATGGTTGTTCGCAGATAGATACTATTATTGTAAATAAAAATGGTAAGCTAGATAAATGGCCACAAGGTTTTTTTGATCAAAATAGGAAAAATAAATCAAAACTTGCCGGAATATAATATGTGTGAAAATCCTCCTTTTGAAGTATGCTTTAATCATTTAAGTTTGTACGGTGAGGATAAAGAAAAGGCTTTCAACAAAATGTATGATGCTTTTCTTGGTGTGTTGCATATACAAGAAGAACTTTATGCTGATTCAAAGGGATGTATCTATTACGCTGATGAAAAACCTGGTGATTATCCATTGTGTGATGGATATACATTGACTGATTTTAGAGAAGAATTGGATTTAAAAGACCCAGATAGTGCAGAGGCACTTTTAGAATTTTCTGATGAAGCTCCATTTACAGACGGATTAAGTATCGATAAATACCATGCTATCTCTACACATAATTATACTATAAATGGTTGGTCTGGAAAGGATGTAGGATTACATTTCTTTGCATTAATTTGTAATTGTTATCTTTTAAGTTTGCCTTATGGAGGATGGGATGTTGATAAGGTGCAATGCTATAAAAGGAGAGGTAATGGCGATTCAACAATAGATAATATCCATTCTATGCAAAGCGCGAAGAATATCGTTAATTCTATTCATAATATTGAAGATAGAAATGCATATTCTCGTACTTTTATTTTAGATAGTGGAAAACTTTATATTTATTTCAAAGATCATGCTCCACCGCATGTACATTTTAGAGCTGCTGAAGAGCAGTTTTCAGTTACTATTAGTGATTCTCCGTGTATACTTTGTGGTAATGCATCTTCACAACACCAAAATGAAGTCTTTGATTTTATTGTTTCGCATAAAGAAGAAATGCAAAGAACATGGGATCATGTTTCATGATTGAAAGGATAATTTAGATATCAAGAGAAGAATGACAATCCATGGGGCCATAGTTTTTCTCTCAGTCTATACAGCACGCCATTGTGCATGTTCAGCATCCATCTGTGCAATGCCCGCGCTGGTGTACGGAAATTTGTACCATACATCTAGGTTTACTGTGGGATATGTTGCGCCCAACCATGTTTGGCAGGACAGGCACGGTTCCAATTCGACGTAGAGGACCGCTATAAATGAAGGAGGAGCAGGAGCAGGAGCAGGAGGAGCAGGTTGTGGGAAAAGCATCAAGCCTGGGCCTCCAAGTGCTGTTGCCGTCCCCATGGCAACTCTTTCTGCATGTCCAGCTACAGCAGCGGGAATCGGTGCAAGATGGTGAATAGCTATCTGCGAATTACCAAAACAAATACCATAGGCTGTTCCGGCATAGGCAGGATAGTTTCCAGTGATATTGACAGCAACGGCCGCACAACACGAACCATTGGCTATTCCTACCCTCATTCCACGTACATTCTCGTACTCACTCATGACGGCTGTAGCAAGATTACTAGCAACGTTGTAGCAAAATAGGTGAGTTGTAGTTGGTAGTAGTTGACGATAATTGATCATTTGTAACTCCCTATGCCGGTGAGAAGTAGAAGAATTATTCTATACATCGATAGAAAATATCTTGCAGTTACGTTTCAAACATAGCTACTTTAGTTTATAATGACAACAGTGACCAATAAATAATTTTATTATCCATAATGTGTTGAATTACAAATCGTTTGCAAACACATCCCCAGACCCCGTAGCCACAGCGGAACCGCAGGCCACGGGGTCGCCTATTCTGGCGATCTCCATCCCGTTTACGAAGACGTTGGGGGAACCGGCGGCGAGGACGGAGCCGTGGCATGTGACGCAGCAATGGGGAGCCCAACTGTCTCCTTGGCGGTGAACGGGAATGCCGTTGACGAAGACATTGGGGCTGGCCCCGGTGGATGGGCGTGAAGGGAAGCACCCATGCCCCGTACAGACATCCCCGAGGCGGCTGACTCCCGGCATGGCCTACTCCTTTTCCAATTCTTTCAGGTAAAGGGCGTATCGGTCCGCGGGGTTTTCCTTGTAATGCAGCATAGTCACCTTCAGGAGGGCATCGGATGCTCCGGATCCTCTCAGGCAGCATTCCCACTGTCCGATATTGGACTCGGCGATCTGTCTGAGGAGTAGGGTGTGCGTTTCAAGAGCGTCGGCGATACGCTCCAACTGTTCTGCTACGCCAGTGGTTTGACTCATTCTTAAACCTTTAGTTGAAGTCTATCCGGGGGGATTGTGCCTTGATGTTCCCCGGCGTCATTTCAAGGGATGATGCCCCGCACGTCATTTTGATCCGCGTGGGGGCGGACATGGTGATCGCATTCTCACCGTGGAGCAGGATGGTTCCGTCCGGGAGGATTTCTATGGCCGTTCCGCTGGAAAGCTGCGTCACTCGGATGGAGCCGCCTTGCGTGAGCTGGATCAAGCCATTGTGCTGTTTGAAGACGACATCTTCGGCGTATCCCGGCGTATCCGGAGCGGGCTCACCTTCCGCGCGCTTGTGCTGGTAGGAATCAGGCCCTTGCCAGACGTCATCGGGCAGATTGGGCTTCCCTCCCGGCATGGATGATGCCGCCGCGACGATGATCGGCTGGCGGCTGTCGCCGGCGTCAAATCGGACCCATACGATATCCCCTACCTGTACGGGGATGATGCCGCCGTTTCCGGGCCGGGAGCCGAGGGGAAGCTGATAGGTGGCCCATGGGAGGTATTTATCGGGGATCCCCGAGAATATCTCGGCCACACGTACCTGTACGCGCATCTGTTTCTTGGGGTCTTGTTTACTGATCACAGTCCCCCGGTACGTCCCCTCATATTTTTTAGGCTGAGGCAAGATCAATCACCCCCTTTACCCGGCATTGAAATTTTTGGCTGTAATAGGAATGGGCTACGGCACTTACAAGGATTTTCCCGGGGAGCCTCTCGGCAAGCGGCCGTTCTGGATTCGCGGTATGCCACAGGCATTTGATGACCTGCCCGGGCCGCAGGGCTCCATTTCCCTCGCAGTAGTAGTCGATGACATCGACTGTGCTGACGCTGTTGTTTTTGAGGGTGATGGGGTTTTGGCTTGCCGTGAATGCGGGTACGCCGCCACCGCCGATGCTTCCCTTTTCAAAGTTGAATCCGGAATAGTTCTTTTGGATGCCTTCCTGGAGTTCGGTCGTTCGGCTTGGCTGGCGATAGGCGGCAATGGTGTATTGCTCATCCGATTTGTTGTGATGGTAGGTAAAGGCGGGTTCCACTTTCCAGAGTTCCTGAAACCGCTGGAAATGGAGCGTATCCCGATCTGCCCATACCAGTGCCCCTTTCTCTACGGCAATCTGGCGCAACAGCCGGGAAGGGCGCTCCCCGGCAAGGCAGTGATAATCCTCAACGATGGGAAATTTTCCTATGTCGAGTTTCAATCCTTTGATGTAGTAGGGAAGAATTTCGGTTATGGATTTTTGAATGAAGCTTTTTGAAACGGTTACAAAGCATTTTGCTTGGTATACAGATGTGCTCATGAGCTGCATTTTGATGAAATGGCCGTTCGACTGCATTTTAAGAAGGGTGAAGGTCATATTGGCGTCGAGGCGATCTGATGCAAAGGAATCCGTGAGGGTCACGGAGAGCGTATCAAGTTCTTTGACCTTGAGCCCGTCGCGCAGATATGAGTATGGATCCATCATGGTGAGCAAGAGCTTGGGGCCGTCTAGGGACAGGGTTTCAATGAAAGTTCCCTCTTCGATGTAGCCGAGATCAAATTCCTGCCCGGATTGATCATGACATATCTTTTTGAATATATTGTTATTATACATAATGTTATATGGTGGAACCGACAGATTGGAAACGTTCGAAGGTTTCTGGGCTCTCGCGATAGTAAAGCACTTGGGTTTTGACCATGGCCAGCGTCCGCGCCGCCCATAACCGTCCATCACCCTGATCCGTGCTGGCGCTGTCGGTAGCTATGTCCCGCGTCGCCGTCAAAAAGGCCTTCACTTCCATATCCGGCTTTCCGTCTTCCAGGGGATACCGCACGGTGAACCGGCTGTGCCGCCTTCCGAATTGGCCGATATACGCCCACCATGCAATGGTCAGGCTATCAAGCGTCGGCTTGTCCCAGGCGCAAAAGGCGATAGAGTACGAAATCTCTACAGGCACGGCGGTGAGCTTGATTTTGGTTGTTCCCTCATCGGAATAACGGGTTAAATCGTACGAGCGGGGTTTATCGTCGCTTCCACTCAGCCCCGGAGAACGGTAGTAGGCGATTACCGGGAGATCCGGCAGGGCGTTCCCATTTGATACCTTCCCGGCGATTCGTATCAGGAGGGTCCGTAGGTCTTCGTTATCGGCCCGGAAAATTTTGGTGGCATTATCCCGGCTGAGGAAACGCTGAAAAGCTGCGGGGCCGCGGGGGGCCAAACCTTCATAGGCGGCGACAAGAACGCGCCCGAATCCGAAGTCAACGGCTTGGAGATCGGAAACGGTATTGGCTGCGGCCATCATAATACTCCTACGATGTCATCTTGCGGGCTGCCGGGCTGCAGTGGGCCTTCCTCTTCCGGTGCGGCGGCCGGGACTTCACCGAGTGCCGGGAGGGGAAGGCAGGTGTGCACGAGCCCGACGCCCAATGTCCTTCCGATAGGGGCACTGTCCATGATGTAGACCGTTCGGGGTTCCGGCTCTTCGGCATCCAGTGTCGGGAACTCAAGCCACTGAATAAGGGAATACTTGCGGGCGCCGGGAACGGACAGGATGATGCGCATAGGCTGTGATGCGCCGATGAAGTTTTCTGCCAGGGCGGACGAGAGGACGCCGAAGGCCAGCGCGTCATCCGGCACTATGCGCGCCCGTGCCTGGATAGGCTCCTCATAGCTCTGCGCCCGTTCTCCGCTTTCGATGGAGCCGACGACATCCTGCTCGACCGTCACCTGTTCGTCGTGGATGGAATCCTTGGCGATCCACACGAGGCAGTCGAACGCCTCGGGGGACGCCGCCAGCAGCGTGGAGAGGTCCTGTTTCAGCACGCGGCCCGGTTGTCGGTAATCTCTGGGGGCGATGGTCATAGCCGGATACCTTCCTCTTTCATGATGGCGCGGACTTCATCCTTGGAAATATGATATGCTGTAGCCATGTTATCAATGACTACCGTCGGTTTGACGGCTCCTGGAACGGTCTTTTTGAGCATGGATGCGCTTCTCAGGGTTTCAACCATGACTTTCCTGGCGTCCCGGCTCAGTCCGCCGCCCATCTTTGCGGCGGGAGCTTTCCCCCTCGGGCGCAGCTTCTTTCGGGCTTCCTCGGCCTTGGGCGTGGATACGATCCGTTTGGCCTCCTGAGAGAATTTCTTGAGCGCGGCGCGGGACTCGGGTGTTTGCCCACTGATGCCGCGCGCTCGGGAAACCTGCTTGAGCTGGTTGTTCCCAAGCATTTTGGCTTTCTGGTCAGCAAAACCAACCGATTTGGCTTGTTTTTCCATTTCTTGAGCAAGGAAGGCGTGGATGGCGTTGGTTTTCAGTACACGCAGGACTTTCAGGGCATGTTTGCAACAGCATCCTCCCAGTCCGGGGTTTCGGATTTTTGGAAAATCCTGTTCCTCTGGGGGAGTGAACGCAAATCCACCAATACACGCAAGATATCGAAACCAGTATTGGTGCCTCCCACATGCACAGTCGAAAGAAACGCGCCCCATAGCTGCCTGTCTTGCGGCTTGCCAATAGTTGATGCTCGGATTTTTGAGAGTCTCCTTCCAATCTTCCAGACGTATCCGGACAAGGTAATGAGGTTTGATATTTCCTTGAACTTGAAAGTACAGTTCATTTCCTTGTATCTTGAAAAGCAGGGCGGATTTGACATTTTTCGAGCGTTGCCTGTCGGCTTCCCATGAAGAGCCTTCAAGCGCGGCAATGGGGACGCCGGCGCTTTTATGGAGGTAGCTTTTTTGAGCGCGATCGCTTGCATCGGCAAGATATTTGAGATCCCGCAAGGTGAGCGTGAAAAGACCGTCAACGGCATTGATGGTTCTCCCGCCAATATTGAATGAAGTGCTTCCGCCTTTCCTTCCGTAAGCCAGCACGAGGTCTTGGCCGGAGCTTATGTGTTCCTTCATCAAGTCCGGCGTCAGGAGGCCAACGGCGTCCATGCGTCGCTTTGCGGCCTCAGTGCTTTCTTTTTGGGCCTGTTTTGTGAAAATACCCGTCAGGTTGCGAAAATCCATTTTTATTTTCCCACTCCTTGCGTTTCCATGGCGACATAATGGCGGATGCGTTCCCTCAGCCATGCCGTAGTTGGGAGCGTCAGCACTGTGCCTGCCTCCACCCGTTCTCTGGGGTCATCAAGGGCTGCGGCGATCATGATCACCCATTTCAGCGTATCCATGCTGTACGCTCGGTAGGCGATCAGTTCCGGCATGAGCGTTTCCGAGGGTTGGATCTCGTATGTGAACCAGTTCTTTTCGAGGTCCTTTGTCTGGGCGGCGCGGATTTCCCGATATAATTCCGCTCGGAGCAGTACGTCTTTGATGTTTTCCGGAGAAAGCCTTCCTCCGGTCGAGTCGATAGCCATAGGGCACCTACCGTGGATAGGAAAGTGGAGTTCCAGCGTGAACGGAGCGTTCAAAGTCCCGTTGACGGAACTCGTCATAGCCGGTCGTGATGGCAAAGAAGGAGTCCAACGGAGATTGGGGAGACGGTCGGTTGGACTGGGAAGCCTTGGCAAATTCATTCAGCCATCTATCGGAGAAGGGAAGCTCCATCACGGCCCCGGCGACGCACATGAGGATGGCCTTATGCCCGCCGGTCATCCGGTTCCAGTCCGCATCATAGACGAGCCGCCCCCTTTCATCGTGCCGGAAGTTGACCATCGCCATGTCGCCTTTGCGGATGGCGTGGGTTTCGACGCCGCGGTCGAGCATGAGGTTTCCAACCGCATCGAGGGAGTAATACCAGTCCAGGCAGTGCTGGAGCATGGTGCGTCCATCATCCATGATCTCGTCAAAGTTGAAGGAGACGGCGTGCGGGGAAAAGTTGTGCGTCCGATCTTCCACGATTACGGCGAATCCCTTTTCCGTCTTTTCTTCGATGTCCCTGAGGAGCTTGTTTTTCCATTCCATTGGAGGGCCGGAGATGGGCAGGCAGTGCGTAACGACCAGCACTCCATCGGTATAGAGGGCGTGCGCACGGAACTTCCGTTCGGATTCGAGGGCTATGGAGAGGATTTTTTTGTCTTGCATCACCCCACGATAAGGCAAATCGTAGAGAACTTCAGGAAAGAGCCCCGTAAGTACGGCATATCTACGGAAATACGTCTGATTTCAGGTGAAATGTTTTTGTTGCAGTTTTTCGTGAATACGTCTATTGAAGGTATATTGCAATGCAATAGACGCATTATGTAATAAAATAGAGGAGGCAGACATATGGCACCGACTACCAATTTCAGCGTTCGCATGGATGCGGACATCAAGAAGAAGTGTGAAGCGTTGTACGGAGAACTGGGTGTCAATCTGACCACGGCCATCAATGTATTCCTCCGTCAGTCCCTTCGGTCTGGAGGTTTTCCATTTGATGTCCGCATGGACAGGCCGAATCAGGAAACCGTGGCGGCCATGCTGGAAGCGGAAAGGCTCATCAGCGATCCTTCCGTAAAGCGGTGGAATGACGTTGAGGACGCCCTGACGGAGTTGAAGCGGTGAAAACCTTGGATATCGTATGGACTTCGCAGTTCAAAAAAGACTACAAACTGGCGATGAAACGTCATTTTGATATCGGTCTGTTAGATGATATCATCCGTCAGTTGGCGTCTAGGGAAACACTCCCGGAAAAGAATAGGGATCATTTCCTGACCGGAGAGTGGAAAGGATACAGAGAGTGTCACATTCAGCCGGACTGGTTGCTCATTTACCGAATAGAAGAAGGACTTTTGGTGCTGGCCCTTGCCCGCACCGGGACGCACAGTGACCTTTTGGGGAAATGAACAGAAAAGAGAGTGTATCATTTGCAATGAACGAAAACTCTAGAACTGATTGGAAGCGAGTCCTGAATATGACGGATGCGGAAGCAATAGCCAATGCTTTGGAGGACTCCGACAATCCTCCTCTTCTCCTTACTGATGAAGCCAGGCAAATCCATCTCTTCGAAGAGGACGGGGCCACCTTGCTGGAGCAATTCCGTGCCTGCATGGAAGCGGAACAGGCGGCGATGAAGCACTGATGCCGGGAAGAGTTGAACCTGCAAAGAGGTTCATGTTAGAGTATATGGGGCAAGGGCGGG
>OGYA01001505.1_pt1 | contig 15406 bp, 19 predicted proteins | sample 1576401 | NCBI WGS metagenome assembly OGYA01 (sample SAMEA3541485, study PRJEB24748) | human gut metagenome | biome: human gut; feature: human-associated habitat; material: faeces | place: China | collected 2012 | reverse complement strand
ACATTCCTTACCAAGCGGTAGTATTCCCGTCTTTCTTTTTCGTTTTTGAATTTTAGGAAAAAAACGATGGCAGTTCTCCTGACCGTTCAGGACTTTCGCAGTGGCCTCCCGCAGCTCGTTGGGGCCAATGCTTATGCCTCTTGGGAGGCATAGTTTGAGCATGTATTGGTTCACCGCTGGTGCTCCTCTTTTCTTGACTTATAAAGAGCGTATCAGTAAGATTTTACCAAGTCAACTCGTAGAGGAAAGATTATGGCGAAGGTTAAGATTCCGCAGCAGCTCGCCCAAGCGCTATTGCCTGACAACACAGAAGACATCCTTAGCAAGGATGATCAAAAAAAAGTCGCAGATGTTGCGAAGAAAATCATCGTCGATGCGATAGAGAGGGGACTCGGGCCGAAGATGGATGCCCAGAGCGATGAGGGGAGTGTCGCATTCCACTACAACCTGACGTTCCCCCAGCAAGTCAGCGCCAAAATAAGAACGCTGATGCGAGAGCATAAACAGCCTGAGGGGCTACTGCTTTTTTATATTTTGAGCGCTGGGATCGAAAAGGAGCTCTACGTCAATCACCAGCTTACCTCGGAAGAAAGTGAGCACATGATGGACGTCTATCTGAATCCCCTTGCGATGAGGCCAAGAAAGGAGCAGCTCATCTTGGCGGATGCGATAAATGACACCCTCGCCAAAGGGGGCATCGGCATGGTCGAAGGTGGAACAGGGATAGGTAAGACGCTGACCATCCTTGCCAGTGCTAATCAGATCGCCGCTGCAAAAGGGCAGCGCTCTGTTATCGCAACAAACACCATAAGCAACATCCAGCAGATGGCTAAGACCTATGAGCGACTGGTGGCGGCTGGTGTGGAGATGGTTCCGCTTAGGGTTGTGTTGGGAAGAAACAGCTTCGTGAGTGTGGACAAACTGCGCCGGTATCTGGCCGATGACGAGATCCCTCAAGAAGTCCTCCATGCTGTCGAACGATGGATGCAAACCGGCCTGCTTCAAGAGCGTGAAATCGACGCCGCTCCCGCATATTTGCTTGATGAGCTGGTCAGCCTTTTCCCCAATGCTGCTACGTCTGAGGTCGTGCTGGGGGTGGACGCATCGAGCGAAGACCCAGGGTATCTGGCCTATAAAAGTCAGTTCGTGCGAGAAGATGTTTACCCTGAAATCGTGCTCTGTACCCACGCAATGCTTGCCATAGATGCTAAAACTCGACGCATCAGGATCGCACAGAGCGAGCATGACTTGACCGACGAGTTGAAGGCTACCAAGCGGGATATATCATCTCGAATCGAGGCGCTGGGTAAGGCGACGGATGAGGCCAAGCGCATCTTGAAAGAAGACATAGACGAGCTACAAAGAAGAGAAGACCTTCTATCCAAGGAGGTGTACCAGAACAATGACATTGGTTTGTTGCCTATGTATCAGTTCCTCTTTGTCGATGAAGCGCATCTTCTTGAGGAAACCGCGTCCCGAATGATCAGTGACAACCTCTCGTTCCGGTCTTTCATCAAAGAACTGGAGTCCCATAGTAACGCGGGGATCATTCCAGCCGGGAAGATGAAGGACATAAAAAAGGAGGCCAGCATCATCATCAATGCGGATGATCAAGATAAAGAAGCTGGTAAGGTATCCCTGACTCCTGGGGTTGAGTATTTCCATGCGTTAAGCCGTATTATTAACCTCGTTAAGTCAACCAAGAACTACCGGAAATTACCTGGTTCCTTGAAGGCCCAGATCAGAACGCTTCAATATGCGATTGATAAGGCTGACTCACCTCACTACCACTTTGGGCTGACATTCTCCCCAGTGAAACGGTATCCGCAAATCATCTCTGGTGAGATCAATACCCAGCCTTATATGCGAACAATTTGGCAGCAGGTTTCTGCGGCCATCTGTATCAGTGCGACATTGTATTTCCCTAAAATGGGGGGGTTCACATGCAGTTACTTCGCAAACAACTTGTTTATCCCCGAACGTCGGCTCAAAACCTATACGCCTATCACTCCGCCGTGGCTGAAAAGCAATGTTCATGAAATTTGTCTGCCTCCTTTGGCCCTCGAACAAGCTGAACGTTTTGTTCCGGTAGGACGAAAGCAGAGCGATGAAACCACTGAGAGCCGAGAGAAAATGCACAGCGCCTGGCTGGATAACATTGCTGAGCAAATCGTGATAGCTCACGGCCAGGGTGAGGGGGGAACGCTGGTCCTGATGACATCATTTGCCGATGTGAGAGGCGTTTACGACAGGTTAGGGGGGCTCAATAACCCAATAGTCAAAGCGGACGGGAACGTTACGACAGAAGCGCAGAAGGTTGCCTATCTGAATGCTCTGAAAGCTGGTGAAAAGCCGGTATGGCTTGCATTAGGCGGCGCATGGACCGGTCTTGACATCAACGGCAAGCACATTGGGCTGAGCGATGAGGAGATTGCAGAGAAGGATAATGTGATCGCCACACTAATCATTCCGAAACTCCCTTTCGGCCTGAACCGCTCTTTGTCTTACCACGCACGTCTGGCTCGCTCCCGCAAGCAAGGAGCTATGGAAGTTATGGAAACGGTTATCCGCTTCAAGCAAGGCCTTGGACGTCTAATCCGCTTGGAGAACCAGCCTAAAAACCGCCGCATACTGGTTTTGGATGGCAGGCTGAGGATGCCGGAGTACAAGGGATTTCTGGGGCCAATTATGCGGGTGATCGAATCCTATCCCAGGGTAAGGCCAATTTACTGAGATACGCATAAACGAAATGGCTCTAACTAGAGCCATTTTTCTAGGTACTAACAAAACTTTGCGCGGTCAGCACAAACCTAGACTTGCTGCTCTTTATACCCTAAAAGGGCAAAAACGCAGTCGTTGATAACGACTCTCCTACCTGAAAATAGCTCCAGCGTAAAAACTGGAGCTGTTTATGAGATCGAGACCTTCAGCGTGTTCTCGTGACAGTGTTTGAACGAAATGAGTAAGAAAAGGGAAGTTTTTGATGAAAAAGGGGTTGATAAATAAGTATCAAAATTATGCAGCAACAGAAGAGGCATTTGCTGTTCTATTTGTTAGAAATAATCTTAGAAAGGCTTTGGGTCACTGGGTTGATATAACGGATTCTAGGCAGTACGAAATGTCAGATGATAAACTTCATTTCCGTTATGTTCGTGGCGGCCTGTTCAGGCGAAAAATACATCCAATGTATCCTAAAAAGTCCATGTTCACCGTTGATGGTGTGTTTAATGAAAAAGCATACATATTGGCTGTTCGTGCTATAACATGGGAGACGGCGAAAAAAGATATTAAAAAACAAAAAGAACAAGGTGTTAAGCCATTGAGATTTAATATAAATGGAATCGTCTACGACAAGAACAAAGACAAGTTTTTCATAGATGAAACGCCACCAGAGATTAGAGTTCTTGAAAAAAACCTTTCTGATCGCACTAATCCATTGTGGGATAAGGCAATGAGGTATATGGCCTCGCCTGAATTTGTTTATAAAATCAAAAACATAAGTATATATAAATAACTTTGAGAGGTAACTGATGCCTGAGAACTTCATTTCTCAGCTCTTAGGGGGCGTTTTGGCTTCACTGATAAGCCAACCGTTAATCTGGTTGCTTTTTGCGGTAGCGGTCGCTGCGTCTTTTCTAAGAATGTTTTCACGAAACATCAAAGGGCGGTTCGGAGAGTGGGCGTTATCAAAAATACTGCACAACCGATGTGGGCAGGAGTGCGTTGTTTTGGATGATGTCACACTGGTGGTTTCAGAAGGGGATACGACGCAGGTAGACCACATTGTCATTGCTCCAACCGGAATATTTGTCGTCGAGACAAAGTTCTATAAAGGCCGGATTTATGGCAAGGAATCGGATAAGCAGTGGACCCAGAAAATCTTCAAGAGCACCTATAAGTTCCAGAATCCGTTTCGTCAGAACTACAAGCATGTGAAGGCTATCGAGGCTCTTCTTCCTAACGTCGGGTTGGCAAACATTCATTCCTTGGTTGTCATGCTCGGGGAATGTGAGTGGGCAAGCAAAGATAGACCAGCAGCTCTCTTCACTTCCGGGTGGAAAGCTGCGGACTACATTAACGACATGATTGCCAGTGGACAGAAGGTGCTCGATGTCGAAGAGGCCTCTGCGAGGCTCCAGAGTCTCAGGCTTCAACGTGGTTTGAGGACTAACCGAGATCACATTGAGAATCTGCGACGGAACAACGAAGTCTAACAACGCAACCCTGCAACCATACTTTGCGCCATCAGCACAAACATAGCTTTGCTGCTCTTCATTCCCTAAAAGGGCAGAAACACAGTCGCTGAAAACGACCCACCTACCTGAAAATGGCTCCAGTGCAACAACTGGAGCTGTTTATGAGATCGAGACCTCCCCTTTCACTGATGCGAAACCTGCGGTCATTGGCCGTGGTGGTGCTCGCAACCTTGCCGTGCATCGCTTTTGCACAATGGCGGGTTGTGGCCGTGAGCACCGAAGTAGATGCAATGCGCTTCAACACCATCATGGACGCGCATTCCTTCATGAAGAACTACCGCATTGAAAAGGAGAAGGGGTACGGGGAGTTCGTCAGCGAAAAGCTGTATCCTGTAGCTGCTTATGGTGATGGCCGCTACACCTCCAGGATCTGCTTCAAGTACGTTGGCGGGACCGCAAGCTATGACCCTGAAACCTGTACTGGTGGAGCATACTGGCGGTCAACCTACATCCTGCCGGGCGAGATGGACAATACGCCATTCCTTGACCGTGACCTCGGTTTACCATCAACAGCCATGTGTGTGGGGAACCCTATCCATCTTGGCACCGGCAACAAGTTCCAAGCTGAGCAGGATTATCAAAGCGGAGGCTCCGACCCTTTCACATTCACCAGATACTACAATAGCCACCTTCCTGATGAAGAGCTCGGCGGCTGGCGGCATACCTACTCGCGGAGCGTCGAGGTCAACGCCTCGAAGTACGGTGAGAACATGGTTGTCCTGCACCGGCCAGAAGGGCAGGAACTCGCCTTCTACAACTCGTCCTCTGTCTGGGTGCCAACTTGGAAAACCGATGATACCTTGACGAAGGAGGCAACCGGCTGGCGCTACACCCAATCTGACGGGGTAGTTGAGTCCTATGATGAAACCGGACGACTGACCGGCATCGAGAAGCCCAATGGCAATCACATCACCCTGAGCTATCTGAACGGAGAGCTATCCTCGATCACTGACGGCTTTGGCCGCACCCTCCAGTTCCAGTATCAAGATGGCCGCATGGTCAGTGTCACCGATCCTGCTGGTGGCAGTATTCAGTACCAGTACAACAGCGCTGGCAAGCTGGTGGAAGTGATCTACCAGGACAATACGACCCGCAGCTATCTCTACGATGACCCGAACGCACCTGGTTTGCTCTCTGGGCTGGTGGACGAGAACGGCAACCGTTTTGCTACATGGGGATATGATACTCAGAGGAGAGCGGTTCTAAGCGAACACGCCGGGGGCGCAGAGAAAACTCAGGTAAGCTACAACGCTGACGGAAGCGTCTCTGTCACCAACGCACTCGGCCACGTTCAGCGATACACCTACAGTCGCCACAATGGGATGCTCAAGCCTGATGTTGTTGAGGGTGCGCCGTGTACCGGCTTTGTGGGCGGCAAGGAAACCTACGTCTACGACAGCAAAGGCCTCGTCTCCAGCATTACTGACCGCGCTGGGCAGAAGCGCACGTTCACCCATAACAACCGGGGATTGGAAACCACCCAGATAGACCAGGATGGGGGCAAGGTTACGACCGACTGGCTTCCTTCCAAGTCTCTCCCTTCAAAAATCACAGAACCAACCAGGATCACTGAGCTTACCTACGACACTCATCTTCGGGTGATAAGTCGCAAGGTCACTGATCGGAGCTCGGGCGCATCCCGGACATGGACCTACACCTATGCCCCCGTTGGTATAGGAAAGCCGAGCCTGTTGGCCTCGGTTGATGGTCCGCACACCGACGTCAGCGATGTGACGACATTTGATTACGATGACCAGGGCAACCTGATCCGGACAACGAACGCGCTGGGGCAGGTGACGCAGTTTGGTGACTACGACGCGAACGGTCGCGCCGGGACCATTCAGGGGGTCAACGGTGTAACTCAGACCCTCACCTATGACGCCAGAGGAAGACTTGTCAGCTCCACTGGTCCAGAAGGCACCACGACCTACAACTATGATGCTGTGGGGCTTCTGAGTTCGCTAACCAAGCCAAATGGTGCAACTGTCAGCTATGAATACGACGCTGCCCACCGGCTGGTAGCGGAAACAGATGGACAGGGCAACCGGCGCGAGCTTGAACTCAATGACCTCGGGAACCCAGTAGAAGAGCGTCTGCTCGATGCGCTGGGCCAGACCCGTTGGATAGAGCACCGGATCTTCAACGAAATAGGCTGGCTCTCCAGTGTCTCCGACGCCTATAGCAATCAGTCATCGTTTTCCTACGATGTGGTGGCAAACCTGATACAGGAGACCAGTCCATCTGGTAACGCGCACTCTTACAAGTACGACGGCTTCCACCACCGGACGCAAACGACCGATCCCCTTGGGAAGGTCACGCAGGTACTCTACAAGGATACCGGCGATGTTTACCGCGTCTCAGACCCTCGTTCGCGCCTGACCTACTACAGCTACAACGGCTTTGGCGAAGTGACTCAAGTCCGGAGCCCGGACACCGGCACCACCGACATTACCTATGACGAAGCCGGTAACGTGGCAACGCGCAAGACGGCCAAGGGGCAAACCACAAGCTACAGCTATGACGCGCTGAACCGGATCATCGAGACCTCCACCGATGTCGCTGGCGAATCGCCAATTCTGTACGGGTACGATGAAGCAACCTCACCATACGGCATAGGCCGCTTGACCTCAGTCGATGATGGCAACGGTGTCCGGAGATTTGGCTACACCCCCGAAGGATGGCTGGCTTACGAGACTTGGGAAACCCACGGGCAGAGCCTGACTACCCAGTACCAGTACGATGGTGCAGGCCTCGTCACGAAGATCACGTATCCCAGTGGCCGTGAGGTCTCCTACACCCGTGACTCAGCCGGTGACGTCATCGAGGTGACAACGACACAAGCAGGCACCACAACAAGCCTGGCAAGCCAGATTGAGCGAGCGCCCTTTGGCCCCGTCACCAGTATGGTCAGAGGGAACGGCATTTCTGAAAGTCGTTCTTTGGATCTCAATTACCGCGTCACCGGCATCGACGCTACTAGGGTGCATTCGCTGGTCTATCGGTACACGCCAGAATCGTTGATTTCAGCCATAGACGACAACCTCAGCTCGTCAGCCAATCAGTCGCTCAGTTACGACGCGGTTGGCCGCATCACCTCTGCTGAGGGGCTCTATGGCGTTTTGGGCTATGGCTATGACGCCACCGGCAACCGGACCTCGATCACCACCGATGGCCTGAGCCAGAGCTACACCATCAACTACATGAATAACTGGTTGGTAAAAGCCGGGCAAACCTCCAGAAGCTATGACGCCAATGGCAACCTGACGAAGCAGGGGGCGGATACCTTCACCTATGACAGCCAGAACCGGCTGGTGGCCGCAACGGTCGCGGGAGTGACAGCAAACTACACCTACAACCATCTGGATCAGCGTGTAACCAAGACCCTAAACGGACATACCCGCCTACTGGTTTACGACCGGGCAGGAAACCTCATCGAGGAGCTGGACGCGGCCACTGGAGACGTGCTGGCGGAGTATGTCTGGCTCGATGGGACACCCTTGGGCTTTGTTCAATCAGGAGAGACCTACCAAGTCCACGTCGATCACCTGGGCACCCCGAAGGCGCTGACCGATGCAAGCGGCCAAGTGGTTTGGAAGGCGGACTACAACCCGTTCGGCAAGGCCAGCATCACCACCCAGGGGCCAACCTTCAACCTGCGGTTCCCTGGGCAGTATTACGACGCGGAGACCGGGTTCCACTACAACTGGCGGCGTTACTACGACCCAGCGACTGGGCGGTACATCACCAGTGACCCGATTGGGCTGGCTGGTGGGATTAACACCTACGCTTATGCGCTGAGCAACCCGATAGGCAATGCAGATCCAACAGGGGAGTTTGTGCCTCTTCTCTTGGGGGCCTATGCTGCTGTTGAATTTGCCTTGAGCGCTTGGGACGCCTATGACACGTTCAAGACCATCACCAGTGATTGTGCTACAACAGGAGAGAAATGGGCTGCGGGTGGACTGTTTGCTGCTGGGATTATCCTGCCGGGCAACTATGGGTGGGTTGATAATGTAGCTGAACGTGCATATGGCACCTACAGGCACCTAAGAAATACAGGTTCGATTGATGCTCATCATATTATTCAAGATGCTGCTGTAAAAAATATACCTGGATATAGTCGGATGGATGCTCCTGCCGTTCAGCTTAATGGACCGTCTACAGCAAAAGGGACCGAGCACTATATTGCAACACAGGTGCAAAGACAAAGAGGGGGCGGAACCTATGGCTCCGAAAGAAGGATTGCATATAAAGCCCTCAGAAGAGCTGGTTTGAAAAAGAGTGAAGTCAGGGATCACATAAACCGGGCTGACGAGTATTTTATGGGTCAATTAGGAATCGAGTTAACTACGCCGGTGCGTCAGGTTAGAAATAGAAGGTAGGACGGTTATGAATGAAGATATTAAAAAGCTAGTTAAAAAAATGGTTGAAAAGTTAGTTAATGGAGACTTTGACAGCTTAGTTTTACGTGGCGAAAACGGAAGGCTTTCAGTAGAAGAGATAAAAACAGCAATTACTGATTTTCCAGGGGTGATTACACTTCCCCCCATTCAGGCGTATGACTCAATTGAGGTCTACGATGTCTATGATGCGTCCTGTGGCGCTAGAAAAGTTGATTTTGATTTGTGGTTCGACAATGAAAAGAGTGATCTAACCGTATCTATGGAGGTTAGGATGGATGGACTAGGGAAGTTAGGTTTGATTATTGAGGATATTCACATCCTTTGATTGTTTATATTACAGGGGGGTGTGGGTGAAATGAATAACATAGTCCTTATTGTTCAAAAGGAAAATGGTGATTTATGTCCGTGCTGTGGGTTTCGCACTTTCGATGATAGTTCTCGCGGTAACTACGAAATATGCCCTGTGTGCTACTGGGAGGATGATCTTACTCAAGAGGTAGACCCAAATTATGAGGGTGGTGCAAATGGTATCAGCCTTAGTCAGGCTAAGAAAAACTATAGGGAAATTGGTGCCATAAAAAATGAGCTTGTGAAATTCACTAGAGAGCCTTTGGATAATGAAATCCCTTAGTGTTGCTCGCAAAAGGAATTGAACGACACATGAGATGGAGAGCTGAACGTGCAAATTGAATTTCCAGCGCTGCTTGTGAGCAGCAAGAAAAGGTCGCTCTTCGTTGTGGCATCAGAATCCGATTTAGGGAAATGTACTATTCAGTCTTTGAGGAACGGTTATTTTGAGCTGATGGACATTTATGATTCGGAAGGTCGTCACTACAAAATAGAAGAGGTTGCGAGCTACAAGCCGCTAAGTCCATTCTGGTACTGGCCTGTAGAAATTGTGATGTATGGTTCTCGACTGTTTAAGGCTAAATTCCATGCTGTTCTTGTCTCTAATCTTGATTGCAAGGAGTTAAGAGCTGAATTTTGTGCTCTGGCTAAAAAGTACAGAAGTAATTTGGATTCCGGCGTCGGAATTGAAAAGATTATGGAGGAAATGGAGTCTGCCAGAACAATTAAAGAATTGATAAAGGTTTTTGGCTAGTTATTCATTGAATACGCTGGTGTTAGTCTAGCTAACCGACGCCAGCGGCCAAGTGGTTTGGAAGGCGGACTACAACCCGTTCGGCAAGGCCAGCATCACCACCCAGGGGCCAACCTTCAACCTGCGGTTCCCTGGGCAGTATTACGACGCGGAGACCGGGTTCCACTACAACTGGCGGCGTTACTACGACCCAGCGACTGGGCGGTACATCACCAGTGACCCGATTGGGCTGGCTGGTGGGATTAACACCTACGCTTATGCGCTGAGCAACCCGATAGGCAATGCAGATCCAACAGGGGAGTTTGTGCCTCTTCTCTTGGGGGCCTATGCTGCTGTTGAATTTGCCTTGAGCGCTTGGGACGCCTATGACACGTTCAAGACCATCACCAGTGATTGTGCTACAACAGGAGAGAAGTGGGCTGCGGGTGGACTGTTTGCTGCTGGGGTTATCCTGCCGGGTAACTATGGGTGGGTTGATAATGCCGCTGGTGCAGTTAAAAAGTACGAAGTTGGTATCTTCAATGATTTAGTAGCAAGATCCGCAAGAGGTGATCGCCTTGACATCCATCATGTAGCTCAGAAGCATCCGGCAGGACAGGTTATCTCGGGGTACGATCCGAGAACCGCGCCGTCCATAGCTGTGCCTCAAAGAGAGCACAGAAGAATACCAACAATTCGGGGTGACTATGATCAATCTCCAAGAGATTTACTGGCGAAAGATGTGAGAGATCTCAGGAACTATACAAATGCGCCAAATGAAGCCATTAAGAATTTAATACAACTTAATAAAGCAATGTACCCAGACGCATACCGGAAATAGGAATATTTATGAAGTCGGAAGAATTTATTGAAGCAGTCAAAGATGTTGTGAAAAATGCGGCCATTGAAGATGTCATAAGCAACCTTGAATCCCCTCCGGGTAGAAAGGTGAGCAAAACTGAGTCTGAGCGCTCTGAATGGTATAACCGGCTCAAGGAGGATGAAAAGGGCAATGTCAATGCCGTAATTGAGAGCGCTGTAAATGAGGCCATCTTTGGACTTCTTGCTGTTCTGGACGGAGTTAGGCCCATCTGTCCAGCCCACAATAGCAACAAAGGCGAGTTGGTTCTGATTTATAGAGACCAACAAGGGGACTCGGTTTTGAATGCCCCCGATAAGATAGGATTGCACGATCTTTACAATTCTTAGGGGGTTAAAGGTCGAAAGCCTGCGCCAAGACACTCAGTTGACATGGATGGCTACTGGGAAAACACTGGGACAAAAATGGAATCCTCTATGGAGAGGGACAGTAACAGGAGCCGCAGCAGGTGCGTGAGCAGGAGAGGTTTTAGGTTCAAACGGAGGGTGTAATTGTGGTAATTAAGAATTTGATAGATAAGCTGATATATGGTGGAGATAAGAAGCTACGTGAATATGAAGTCGTAGTGTTGAGGGCGTTTCGAGATGCTCTAAATGAAGATCAGAAGAATAAACTTGACTGTCAAATTAAGTTGTTGTGCAAAGTCCAAAGATGGCATGGTGGAAAAGTGACAGCATTTTTCGACATAAACGATGAAATGAAGCAATGCTGGCCGAAGAATATTGCTTTATTTCCAGATAAAGAGATTGTCGCCAAAATAGAGGGGGTTTTAGAGGGGAGAAAATTTACGGCAAGAATAGAGTTTTACAAAGGCTACTTACTTTATATTAAGTTCTCGCAAGATATGAACCTCTTCGGAAAAGAAACTCGGGAAAGCATTGGTGCAATTGGTGACTTCCTCGAAATAAATCTGAGAGGGGGATGCCAAGTAAAAAAAATCACAACCATGTTTAATGATGAGGAGTGATCTGGAAAGGCAGCGTTGAGAGCAGTTGGATAAATTGCTACCAATGGAGGGTGTGGTTGTGAGTGAAGTTAATAACATAGTCATTATTGTTCAAAAGGAAAGTGGGATGATGTTCCCATTTCATGTTGACGGGTTTTATTTAGCTAATGGTAGTAAAAGCGGAATACGGAAACAGTACAAGAATGCTCTCATCTTATTTCGAGATGGAAAAACAAAAGAAATTAGCGACGTGATGATTAATGGGGCTTTTGGGAGTTCGTTTTGGGGTAGGCTGTTTTCCTTTTTTAATAGCGTATGGAGTGTAGATGTTCTTACAAGAACATTGAGCATGGAGCTAACAGAACAGAAAGAGATAGTCATAAATGGGTTGATAGCTGACCAAAATAGGCCAGAGCCATTTTTCAATCTTGAGGAAGACGTTAACAATGTTGCTATGCGTGTAAGGAATGCAGGTTCGATGTCCGAGGTCTTCACCTATTTAGGGGTAAATGAGGACCTAGATGTACTGGATGTTCTATGAAGGTTGGTCTCAAGTCGTTTGGAAGGCGATTTTGATGAAAACTTATAAACGTTGGATGTGGTTTCTGGGAACTATTTACTTCCCGTTCTTATTTGGCTCTGTGTTTATAGGGTGGGTTGTGGGATATGGCGGTCAAAAATTGGCATTGATTTTAGGGTTGCATCAAACGAACCAGCAAAACGAAATGGTGTTTTGGGTTTTTTTGGCGATAGGTGCCGTGATTGGGGTAATAGGTTCAACTATGTCCTTAATCGAGTTCTGCCACAGTAAATGGCGGTGAGTAATGACTAGAATTAAAGCAATTGCAGCATATTTGATCGGCCTGCCAGCTTTGGGTGGTGTATTTGGACTCCTTTCTTATGTGGCTTACAGGCTAATAAATGGAAATGATTCCACATTTGTATTTGTAATGATGATGGCAGTCTGGGGAGGTTTTGGAATTGTTGTCGGTGGTCATGGTGCTTTTCAGACCATTCGGACAGAAAAGAAAATCAATGAATTTAGGAGTAAAGGTGCAAGATAGGTCTGGAGATTGGCCTACTACACCCTAACGGACGTGGAGGATATTCAATATGGGGGAAATGAAAAATGAATATCGAGAAATTGAATCCACGCTAGATCTTCTGCTTATGGTGCTGTCTGATTCGTTTTCTGAATCTGAAAGTATAGAAGTGCAAGAATTTATTGGTGTGGGTGAGTATGGAATCGCACTAGAAACTATCATTGACATTATTAATGAAGGGTCAAAGAACATAACAAATGAAGCTGAGTTTCTGATTGAAAAAGCAGGGAGGATAATGAATATGGATGCTACATCCATTGTGGATAAGATTTCAAAACATATAGATAAAGAATAAGATGAAAAAAACCAGTTTAAAATATAGAGCAGTATATCTGCTTGGATTTCCGTTAGCTGGAGTCCTTATAGGAATTGCAGTGTTCGCTTTATTCAACTATGTGAATGGGCCTCTAAGCAAATTCGCCTTATATTTGTCCGTTGGTGTTTGGGGGGGGTATGGAGTGTTCTCAGGAATCTATGGATACTTAAATCTAAGGAAAATATTAAAGTTAAAGAGAGCTAATGAGGAATCCAGGGGTTAATTACGGCTCACATGGTTCTGCTATTGGCCCAGCTTTGGGGATGGCTTATGGAAATCAATAATTGGCTTGACTTTGTTTTGTACACATTCATGACTCTAGGTGGGTTGCTTATAGCAATTCCATTAGGGGTGAGATGCCTTTATGTAGGCCTTGTTGCGCTATTTAAATACAAGATTGTGAAATTCAAAAAAGATAGCAACGTGTCAGTTTATGCAAACACATCTATAGAACTGGTTCTTTCAGGTATTTTCTGCATTGGGGCTTCTATTTGGTTTCTGTTCTTCGATAAAGGGGGGCACCTCTTAAATTACCCAGCGGAGGTAATGAGGTTCTTCTCCGGAACATAAAGCGGGTGATGCTGGTGCCGGTTGTGGCTAACCGACGTCAGCGTCCAAGTGGCTTGGAAGGCGAGCTACAGCCCCTTTGGCAAAGCAAGCATCACCACCCAGGGGCCAATCTTCAACCTGCGATTCCCAGGACAGTATTACGACGCGGAGACCAGGCTTCACTACAGTGTTGAGGTATCACCCTGAAACAAACACTTTTGGCGTTATGGATAAAGATGGTTCAATTAGAACGATGTTTAAGCCTGCCCCTCGTTCTGCTGAAAATCCAAGGGGATATGACCCCAATAAATACAAAACACCATTGGAGTATTTCTATGACCAGTAAAATTAAACATCATTGTAGAGTATGCGGTCTTTTCCACGAAGATCCACCTTGGGGCGAAGATGATAAAATACCTACATACGAAATATGTTCATGCTGTGGAGTGGAGTTCGGTTATGGCGATACCACGCTCGAAAATGTACGAGCTCTAAGAGGCGGCTGGCTTTCTAGTGGATGCGAATGGTTAGAGCCTAGTGATAAACCCAAAAATTGGGATGCGGAAGAACAAATCAAGATGATTCCTGACCATTATAAGTGAGTGAACTCGGCTGGTGTTGCTCCAGCCGACGCCAGCGGCCAAGTGGTTTTGAGAGGCATTTATGCGGAACCTGACAAAGGTTGAAATGGTGCAGCGAACGTTAATGAACATAGGGTTAGCTGTATTAGTAAGTGCGTTCATTATGGGTGCGGTAGATTACTTTCTACTAAAAGAAAAAATAATCCTGTATGTAAAAATAGGGGCGTTTTTAGGGGTGGCATTGACCATTTTCAGCATAATTCTTGTTGTTGTAGGTGGTTCTCATGACAAGGGAAATGGCAACAAGTGAGTGGCACCTGATAATGCTGGCATTGGTCCTGCTAACGCCAGCGGCCAAGTGGTTTGGAAGGTGAGCCATCATATATGGCAGTAGGGAAAGATACTTTTGGAAATCAATAGTATTATGCTTGGTACAAAAGAGCTGTGGCTCCATATTCAAAAAGGGGAATTTCAGAGAAATGAAGAATAAGAAAGTAATAGCTTTGATAATGGTCGCAGCCGCATCATGCTCGTCAGCCTACGCCGCGACATTACCGACCAGTGAGGTGGACGCATACATACTTGCAATGAACACTATGTCACCTATCACTGCAAAGTACACCATCCAGTACAAGCAAGCGGTTGAGCAGAAATGCAATACAGCCCTGAGCGTTGAGCAGCTCAACTCAAAGGCATTCACCAATGTTGTCCAGGCAATGGTGAGTAGTGAGACCGTCGATAGAATGGGGCTTGATGCTGCTGGTGGATCACTCCAGGATACCCTGTCTGTGATCGGCAAGAACGTCACTTGCAGCAACCTGAACGCGCCATTTGAGGCACTCCTGGATGATAAGGACTTCACGAGAAAGCACCAGCACCTCTCTAAGGTTCTTCATACCTGGAATGAGGTGGTTTCATCCTCAAACTGACAAAGGGGCTGAGGCCCCTTTTTTTCTGCCCAAAAAAGGCAACTAGGCAGGCGGAGTGGTGAAGCACCTGATGTACCATCACGGCATTGTTGTTAAAGTTTGGAGACAGTGTATGCCTGAAAAGATGAAGCAGAGAAAAGGGCCGATAAAGTGCGAATTTGATTTAAGGGATGAATCTTTCGTTTACTCCTTTGAGGACAAAGATGGCGCGACTGTAGTAGAAGTTGATTATACTCTTCTGCTAAATAACCCATACTCAAGGACCTACAAAAATCAATGGATGATGAACGTTGGTTTTTTATGGTTGCAGACGCTCTTCCAGCATGCCGACCGGATTGTAGTAATAATTCACGTTAAAATCC
>OGYA01001462.1_pt1 | contig 15691 bp, 16 predicted proteins | sample 1576401 | NCBI WGS metagenome assembly OGYA01 (sample SAMEA3541485, study PRJEB24748) | human gut metagenome | biome: human gut; feature: human-associated habitat; material: faeces | place: China | collected 2012 | reverse complement strand
GATATCTTTAGCTATCGGATATATTTTTTTCTATATTTACTATTTGAAACATAAGCAAAGGTCGGGGCGATGCCCATGACTTCGCCGGTGGAACGCATTTCAGGTCCGAGCAGGATGTCCACGCCGGGGAAGCGGCGGAACGGGAAGACGGATTCCTTGACGGACACGTACCCGGAACGGCGCATGGACCAGGGGTCCAGTTCCTTGAGGGTCTTGCCGAGCATGACCTGCGTGGCGAGACGCGGCAGGGGCACGCCCGTGGCCTTGGAGACGAACGGCGCGGTACGGGAAGCGCGGGGGTTCACTTCGAGGATGAACACAACCCCGTCCTTGACCGCGAACTGGATATTCATCAGGCCGACGACGCGCAGTTCCTTGGCAAGAGCCACGGTCTGGCGTTCAATTTCGGCGACGGTCTCGGCGGGCAGCGAATAGGGAGGCAACACGCAAGAGGAGTCGCCCGAGTGGATGCCCGCTTCTTCGATGTGCTCCATAACCCCGGCGACGTACACGTCCTCACCGTCGGACAGCGCGTCCACGTCCACTTCAATGGCGTTTTCAAGGAATTTGTCAATGAGCACGGGATGCTCAAGCTTCTGCTTGCCGACATGCAGCGCGAAGTATTCCGCCATCTCCTCGTCGTCATAGACGATCATCATGGCCCGCCCGCCAAGCACGTAGCTCGGGCGGATCACAATGGGATAGCCGATGCGGTGGGCGATCTCGCGGGATTCTTCCAGCGTGGTCGCCGTGCCGTTGGCGGGCTGGAGAAGCGACAGCTTCTGGAGCAGAGCCTGAAAACGTTCGCGGTCTTCGGCGCGATCGATGGCGTCCGGGCTGGTGCCGAGGATGGGCACGCCCGCGCGCAACAGCGGCACGGCGAGGTTTAGCGGCGTCTGGCCGCCGAACTGGACGATCACGCCGTCGGGCCGTTCCTTTTCCACAATGTGCATCACGTCTTCAAAAGTCAGCGGCTCGAAATAGAGGCGGTCGGACGTGTCGTAGTCGGTGGAAACGGTCTCGGGGTTGGAGTTGACCATGATGGCCTGAACCCCGGCGTCCTTGAGGGCGAAGGAAGCGTGGCAGCAGCAGTAGTCGAACTCGATGCCCTGCCCGATGCGGTTGGGGCCGCCGCCGAGGATGATGACCTTTTTGCGGTCGGCGGGAACCACTTCCTGACCCGTTTCATAGGTCGAATAGAAATAGGGAGTGTAGGCTTCGAATTCCGCGGCGCAGGTATCCACCAGATAGTAGGTGGGCACGGTGCCGGTTTCGCGGCGCAGGGCACGGATGTCGCCTTCGGGCTTCTTCCACATTTCCGCAAGCTGACGGTCGGAGAAACCGAATTCCTTGGCCTTGCGGAGCACGGCGACCATTTCCGGATTGTCGGGCGTCATGGAGTTGGCCAGCGCAAAGTCGCGGATCTGCCCTTCCATATCCACGATTTCCTTGATCTGGCGCAGGAACCACGGATCGATCAACGTGATTTCATGGAGTTCTTCCAGCGTGAACCCGACAAGCATAGCCTGACGGATGGCGAACATACGGCGCGAGTTGGGCGTACGGAGCTTACCCATGAGTTCTTCGCGCGAGGGCAACGCGGCGCGGAAGTTGCTGCCGAGGCCGATAGCCCCGATTTCCAGCGAACGCAGCCCTTTCTGGAGCGATTCCTTGAAAGTCCGGCCAATGGCCATGGTCTCACCCACGCTCTTCATGGAGGTGGTCAGTTCGTCCTTGGCTCCGGGGAACTTCTCAAAGGTGAAGCGGGGAATCTTGACCACGCAGTAGTCGATGGTGGGTTCGAAGGACGCGGAGGTTTCGCGGGTAATGTCGTTGCGGAGCTCGTCCAGCGTATAGCCGACGGCCAGCTTGGCCGCGATCTTGGCGATGGGGAAGCCGGTCGCCTTGGAAGCCAGCGCGGAGGAACGGGACACGCGGGGGTTCATCTCGATGATCACGAGTTCGCCGTTAGCGGGATTGACGCCGAACTGCACGTTGGATCCGCCGGTCTCCACACCGATTTCGCGCATGATGGCGAGGGAGGCGTCGCGCATCTTCTGATATTCGCGGTCCGTGAGGGTCTGCGCCGGGGCCACGGTGATGGAGTCGCCGGTGTGCACGCCCATGGCGTCCACGTTTTCGATGGAGCACACGATCACGCAGTTGTCCGCGGTATCACGCATGACTTCCATCTCAAATTCTTTCCAGCCGATGACCGACTGCTCGATCATGACTTCGCTCACCGGGCTGGCGGTCAGGCCGTCACCCGCGATTTCCTCAAGGTCTTCCATATTGTAGGCGATGCCGCCGCCCGTGCCGCCGAGCGTGAAGGCGGGGCGGATGATCATCGGGAAGGGCATGGAGGAACCGATGCGGCGCACGTCGTCCATATTGTGGGCGATGGCGCTCTGAGGGACCTTGAGGCCGATGTTTTCCATCGCCTGACGGAACAGCTCGCGGCTTTCGGCCTTTTCGATGACTTCGGCCCGCGCGCCGATGAGTTCCGTGCCGCACTCGGCCAGCACGCCGGATTTCGCCAGCGCGAGCGCCGTGTTCAGGCCCGTCTGCCCGCCGAGAGTGGGCAGGATGGCGCACGGGCGTTCCTTGCGCACGATGGCGGCAACCGTTTCCGGTTCGATAGGTTCGATGTAGGTGCGATCCGCAAGCCCGGGGTCGGTCATGATGGTCGCCGGGTTGGAGTTCACCAGTACGACCTCGTATCCCTCTTCTTTCAGGGCCTTGATGCCCTGAGTCCCGGAATAGTCGAATTCGCACGCTTGGCCGATGACGATCGGGCCAGAACCGATTACCATGATCTTCTTGAGATCTGTACGCTTGGGCATATCGCTCCCCGCTGGGCAAGGGTAGATTTGTTTCGTCCGCAACCGGCCTCTCCACCGGCTGACACCAATGGCCGCACGCCGAAACAGCGGCACTCCATCATATAGGGAAATGAAGAATAATGAATCCCTCAGTTCCTACACGCCATTGTTCCCGCTGGCAAGAGGAAGAAGCGCACCTTTTCCGGAAATCCCGCCGCTCCTTTTCCCCTTCCGGACGCGCGACGGAAGGAATACAGCCAGCCGTTCCGTACGAAAAACGCGGCTTACCTCTTGCGTTTTTTTGGGAGAGCGTATATGAAACCAGTCTTTGGTGCGGACAGTCCGTGCCCCTAGAAAGATTTTTTCGGGCGACCGTCCGAATATATGGAGGATGTCATGTCCAAGCAGTGCGAATTTTGTGGCAAAAAGCCCCAGACCGGCAACTATGTGAGCCATTCCAACATCAAGACCAAGCGTGTGTTCAACCCCAACCTTCAGAACGTGCGTCACCAGTTCGCCAACGGCGAAGTCCGCACGGTTTCCGTGTGCACCCGCTGCCTGCGCTCCGGCGTGGTTACGAAACCCGTTGTCCGCAAGGCCGACTAGTTCCCGTGTCTGCGGCATGGTTTTCCAAAAATCCCCGGTTGTACGCAGCCGGGGATTTTTTTGCTTTTTGGAGAACAGGCCTTACCTCAAGGACATGACACCGCCACCACGCCACCTCTCGCCCACACGGCAGGCCACCACCCCTTCGCGCCGCCCTCCTCTGCGCAGGCGTAAACTGCGCCTGTGGATGCGCCCCTACAGCGTCCCCCGTTTTTGGAGGATGATCGACGACGGGGAAAAGCGGCCTACCCTCCCTCCTCCGCACCTGTTCGATCTTTGGATCACAATACTCGCCTCCCGGAACATCCCGTACCTGCTTACAGGACGAGGCAACAAGCTCCGCCTGTACGTCCCCGCCCTGCTCGAACGCCAGGCCCGTTCCGAGCTGGAGGCCGTACTGGCCGAAAGCAGAAAGCCACGCCCTGTCTACATCGAGCCCCCCACGCACAACAACGCGCACTGGGCGCTGTCAGTGCTGCTTCTGCTCATCCTCTGGCATGGCGTCAGGATGCATTGGGGATTTTTGGCCCATCTTCCCGGCCTGCCGGATCTGCCATCTGAAGAATGGTCGCGGCTCGGCTCACTGGATGTTTTTCGCGTGAAGACATTCGGAGAATGGTATCGTTGCGTTACGGCATTGACCCTGCACGCCGACAGCCAGCACCTCTTCGGCAATGTCCTGTTCGGCGCGCCTTTTCTGATCCTGCTCTGCCGCAGGGTGGGCCTCGGGCTTGGCCTCTTTCTTATCTTGCTGGCCGGAAGCTTCGGCAACGCCCTCAACGCATGGTACCGCCCCGCCGGGCATATCAGCCTCGGCTTCTCCACGGCCCTTTTCGGCACGGTGGGCGTGCTTTCCGGATTCATGGCCCTTCAAGGGTGGGGCAGCAGAACGCAGAGCGATACCGGAAAGCTCTCCTGGCGCAGAGGCATCCTCCTGTTGGCCGCAGGCACGGGCATCCTCGCCATGCTCGGCACGGAAGGCGACAAAACGGATTACGCCGCACACCTGTTCGGACTGCTCTCCGGCTTCATTGTAGGAGGGACCGCAAGCTGGATATCACGGCGTACAGCCCCCTCTCCGATTATAAATGCGCTACTCGGCCTGAGCGCCGCAGGGCTGGTCGTGCTGTGCTGGAGGTTGGCGCTGTAAGGAAGCCGCGATCTCTCTGCCGTAAACGAGCCCTAATGGAAAAAAGAGCATAAAAATTCCTTCCTTACGGTGTAGTGAATACTCAAATAGCCCATAACCAAGATAAAACACTACCACTCCTAAGAAAAAAACATCTTTCTTTCTCCAAGAAATAATAACTGCAGGAGCAAAACAGGCGATAAAAAGAATTGTTCCAGCTATTCCATAGGAGTAGGGTATACCTAAAAACAAACTATGTGGATGTGAAATTGTGGATTCTGTGTTCGGATATTTTTTATAAAGTTCAGTACGATGATCCAAAATATAAGCCTTATGATACTCTCGAAAACCTCTAGCAGAATTTCCAACCCAAGGTGAATCTATAAATCCTGAATGGGCCACTATCCAAATAGGCAAGCGGCTTTTAAATGTCGAATCTTCAAGTGGTTCATGAAACATGGAGAAAACACGTTCCTGCTGTTGAGTAGGGAGCGCCATATACGCCAACATCCCCAAAAAAATAGCTATTACTCCTATCTTTACGATATGCTTTTGGAAAAGCATAATGCACAAAAAAATACATGCTAAGCCAAAACCTAAGTATGCAGAACGACCTACGGATAATATAAGTGATATGAGCAAAATAACACAAGTTATGCAAATATAATAACGATAATATCCAGAAAACGTGGTATTATGATACGCTATAAAAAACAAAACACACCATCCGGACACAGCTCCTAGCACACTTGGATGATGAAAGAAAAGAATCAATTGCCCTTTATGTGACATCCACTCTGGTGTCATTAGTATATATAAAATAAAAGAACATACTATAGTCATTCCCAATGCTAAAAAAAAGTACCAATATTTTTTTTCAAAAAAAATAACGGATATCAACCCTATTAAATAGGAATAAAATATTTTTTCAGCTACTGGAGCATCTTTAAAAAAATTCCCCGGTGAAACAAAGCAATAAAGAATAAAAAATATTGATATCCAGCTAGAAAAAGGCACTAAAGAAAGAATATTATTAACAGTAAATATCCGACCCAATAACCATAGTGCGCTAACTGATGAAATAATAAAAAAAGGAGCGGTAAAACGATCTAACCCTATACCAATAAATAGGAGTACTGTAGAAAAAAAGAATATACTTTTGACTATATTATCTATTTTCTGTTCATACATCATTTTTGCCTCTCCAGATCCACAGCTTCTTTTCTCGATTGAAACGGACTGCCGCAGCGACAACGTGAGGAAAACGATATTGAATAAAGGAAAAACACGAAAAACCTAACCGCTTGTTCAAGTGCCTTCCAGCGTTCTTGAAATGAAAAATTTTTCCTATGCGGCAGGTAACGTCATTATAAATATTACCATCAAGAATACGAACAGTATAGTCATCATAACGCTGTAGCGAATCAATATTTTCTAATTCTACCTGCTGCTCTAGCAAGGTACTGATAGCTGATTGATCGGTATGCTCCTTATCTTCGCAAAGCTCTTTCCATTTATCAAAAAAAGAAGACTCAACACCCGATCCAAATCCCATAACCCCCGCATTAATCTTCCCATTGATAAGAATATGCTGTTTTTTCTCCCGATCACAGCGATATGTGACCACGATTTCTTTTTCTGCAGGAAAAATTTCAGTAGCAATATCCTCAATAAGGAGTACATCAGCATCTAGGACTAATACACTTTCTTTATATTTACGGAGAAAATGATCTATACAACCCATTTTATGAGTAGTTCTGATATTATGCTTACTATTAAAATCAAATATATCATTCCTTTGTGGTATTTGCTCAATAGTGACATCAAGTTCGCGTAACTTTTCGCGTTCAGGATCCTGTAACCCCAAATCATATAAAAAAAGTTTGTATCCTGGACAGTTCCGAATATTCCGCGCAAGACACAATGCCATTGGATAAAAGTTCGTATCTGCACAAGTCAAAATCGAGTACATCACTTTCCCCTTGAAACAAGGCTCTGCAGCCAGTTTTCCAACTTTTCCGCCTGAACATCAATGTCGAAACGCGTCCTGCAGGTTTCGCGGGCCCACTCACGCAGTTTCAGCAGCTCCGTATCCGGGAGAGTTATAGCAGCACTGATGGTTTCCGCAAAAAGATCTTCCTTCGCCTCATAAGGCAGCATCCACCGCCGCAATGCCTCGGGGATTACTTCAGCAACGCCCCCAACTTCACGGGTAATCGGCAGCAATCCCGCAGCCATGCCTTCGAGCAATGTGTTGGGCAATCCTTCGGAATAGGAGGCCAGCAGAAAAATATCCCCGGCTTGCAGAGCATCCATAATATTCATGGAAAAGCCATGCCAAACGATGCAATCAGACAGCCCCAATTCCTGTGCGAGTCGCCGCAACCCTTCTTCTTCTCTGCCTTTTCCCCATATATGCAGTTCAAAGGGCTCCGAAACTCGGGATAATGCTCGCAGCAACATGGCATGTCCCTTATCGGATTCGAGCTGTTGTGTGCATACCAAGCGCCGGGGGTGGTGCAATTCCAGAGGAACACTGGAAGCTTTTTTACCATTCAGAACGACATGTACGTCTTCAGCTTTTATGTATGGGAGACTCTTGATGAAGCCTTCGGCGATGAAGCGGCATGGGCATAAAAAAGCTGGACGTATCCATGTATGCAGCAACCGGGTCTTCAACCGATATGGAATATCCTCCGGCAGACCGATCCTTTGTACGACTGGAATTTTCAGCAGCCGCGCGGCAACTCCAGCCGTCGCAATATCCTTTCCTATGTTCGTTATGACGACATCAATATCGTGCTTTTTAAACTCATTATAAAAAAAACGGATTGCTGACGGATTCAAATCCGCGCCGAAAGAAACCTGTTCACCATGCCCCACCCGTTTTCTTGCCGCATCAATGAATTCAGGCTGCCTGCCGTATACGAAGACATGATTACCACGCTTGGCAAGGCGCTCGGCAAATTGCAGGTACCAAGTCTTTACGCCGCCCCATCCAAACGTGGCGTTCACAAAAGCGATGTTCACGAGCTCACCTTACAGAACCCGGCAGCCGTCTTCAGTGACCAGCACCATGTGCTCCCAGCGGATCCCGCCCCATTCAGGGAAGTACAGGCCGGGCTCCACGGTCACGATCATTCCGGGCTCCAGCGGGGTTTTATTACGTCCATTAAGGCTCGGCCCCTCATGGGTTTCCAGTCCGACGCCATGCCCGAGCCCATGCGTAAAGGCTTCGGCAACGCCGAGAGACTCGAAGTGCCCTCTGGCCGCCATATACACATCACAGGCCAGAACACCGGGATGGATAGCCCGGATAGCCTTGTGCTGCGCTTCTTGTACGGCCTCCAGCGTCTTTTTGAAGCGCTCCGTCGGCTTTTCGCCGACCCAGAAAGTCCTGGTCTGATCGGAGCAGTAGTCTTCCAGACGGCACCCCACATCCACCAGCACAAGATTTTCCGCCTCCAGAAGGGCGTCTTTGGAGGGCAGGTAGTGCGGGAGCGCCGCGTTGGGGCCATGCCCCACAATGCTCGTAAAGGCCAGCTCGGTCGCCCCGTGATGCCTGAAAAACATTTCAATGTCCCACGAGACGGCGGCTTCGCTTCGCCCGGGAACGAGCACGCCGGGCAGCCACTCCATCATCTGCTGGTTCAGGCGGCAGGAAATCTCCATACGCCGGATCTCTTCCGTATCTTTGATCACGCGAAGCCGTTCAACCAGACCGTCAGCCTTTGAAAGGCGGCAGCCCGATCCCGCCAGCGTTTCCGCGAATTTTTCATAGAATTCCAGCGTGACCGCGCGGGCCTCAAAGCCGATGGTTTTGCCGGGCACAAGCCCTTTCAAGAGCTTGGCGATATCTTCCGGCGCGTCCGCGCCATAGATGAAAACCCGCTCGGGCTCCCACAGCCGCCGGGCCGCGTCCAGATAGCGCGAATCCGTCAAGATCCAGTCTTTACCGTCCGCCATCACAATCAGGCGGCCGGCGCTTTCGTTCAACTGCACATCATGCAGTTCGAAACCCGAAAGATAGTACCGGTTCGCCGCGTGGCTGATCAAAAGCGCTTCGATTCCCTGTTCCCGCATCAACGCACGCAGGCGTTCGCGGCGCTGTTCGCACATCTGTTCGGACATAATCGCATCCGTTTGTTTTTATAAATATTTTCAATAAATAAGCTGAAACATATACAGGCAAATACCATATACGGGCACGTCACCCTTGTCCAGCGAGGGGAGGGGCATGGGAATCCCCCTTTCTATAATTATAAGGGACATTCCTCTTTTCCTCGATGAAATGCTCATTCCGCGCTTTTGGGTTCCTCTTCAAAAAGTTCACCGAGGATACTGTTGGAAACAAGCATCCCCTCATCCGTAAGCCGAAACACCCCGTTCTCCATGCGGGCCAGCCCCTCAGCACAGAGGCGGTAGGCGAAGGGACCGTGATCCCCCAGAAACGAGCGTCCGGCCAAGGACTCATAGGCATCCAGCGGCAAACCATCCACGGTTCGCAGGCGCAGCATCATGAGCTCCAGCGCCCGCGTTGCCCGATCCAACGGTTCCCGCTCAGGGCAGCGGCGCCCTTCCCGCACCTGCTCCAACCAGCCTTCCCCCTCCGGATTGGTCCAGCGCTCCCCGCCGATCGTGGATGTCGCCGCAGGGCCGACCCCCAGATAGTCCCGGCCTTCCCAGTACCCCAGATTGTGGCGGCACCGGAAACCATCCCTGGCAAAGTTGGATACTTCATAATGATGCAGCCCAGCCTCCTCAAACAGCCGGATGCCTTCAAGATACATGGCGCACTGCACGTCTTCCGAAGGCAGCTCCGCATCCCCGCAGGATTCCGCAAGAGGCGTCCCCGGTTCCAAAGTCAGCCCATATGCGGAAATGTGCTCCGGCCCAAGCGCGATTGCCGCGCGCGCATCCTCCAGCCACTGCTCCAGCGTCTGCCCCGGGAGCCCCCACATCAGATCAAGGCTCAAATTGGCGCAGCCCGCTTCCCGTATGGCCCGGAACGCCTCCCGCGCCGCATTCGCCCTGTGCAGCCGTCCGAGCGTCTCCAGCATCCCGTCATGCAGCGACTGCACGCCCAGCGAAATCCGGTTGACGCCCGCCGCCAGAAACCCGCTGGCCTTTTCCGCCGTATGCAGGGAATCCGGGTTGGCTTCCATGCTGATTTCCGCTCCGGGCAACACTTCAAACGTCCGTCCCACACAATCCAGCACGCCCTCCAGTTGATCCGGATCAAGCAGGCTTGGCGTGCCGCCGCCGAAGAAAACGCTCTCCACGGGCACTCTGCCGAGACGCCGCCCCCATTGTCCCAGCTCGGCATACAGCGCTGAAAGATACACGGCCATTTCATCGCCCGAACGGGCCAACGGATTGGAATAAAAAGCGCAATACCGGCATTTGCGGCGGCAGAACGGTACATGGATATACAAAAGCATAGATTCTCCGGGATACGGTTCACGGGATGGCCTCTCTTAGCCCGTTTTACGCTCCGGCACAAACCCATGCAAAAAAAACTTTACATCAAGGGGCAGTCCGCATATTGTACCGTGTGGGCATACGCCCAAAAAACGTCAACCATCTCAGAGAAGCCGAATGCTCTTTATCCTCCGCCGCCACGAATATCCCGAAGCCATCCGAAACGGCATTGCCCCGGTTTCTCTCTATTCCCCGTTGTTCCAGCGGGGTTTTTTTTGAGCTTTTCCGTTTTCCGCCGATACGCTATCGGCCTGCCGAGACGACAGGCTCCAACGTCAACCCCCGAGAAGCCGCCATGCAACAGGAAACCTTCCATTGGCCTCACAAAGACTTGCTGGATGTGGACCAGTTGACGCAGGAAGAACTTTTCCACCTGCTTGATACTGCCGCAAACCTGCACGAAATCAACTCCCGGCCAGTCAAGAAAGTCCCCATCCTCAAGGGAAAAAGCGTCGTCCTCTTCTTCGCCGAACCGAGCACCCGCACCAAGACCTCTTTTGACATGGCGGGCAAGCGCCTTTCCGCCGACACCTTCGGGCTGGCGAAATCCGGTTCCAGCCTCCAGAAAGGCGAAAGCATGAAGGATACGGCCCTGACCCTCCAGGCCATGAACCCCGATGTCATCGTCATCCGCCATTCCAGCAGCGGCGCGGCCCAGTTCCTCGCCGAGCGACTGCACTGCGGCGTGGTCAACGCCGGGGACGGCTGGCACGCGCATCCCACCCAGGCCCTGCTCGACGCCTTTTCCCTGCGTCAGGTCTGGGGACACGACCGGAACGCCTTCAAGGGCAAAAACCTGCTTATCCTCGGTGACTGCGCCCACAGCCGCGTCTGCCGCTCCAACGTACTGCTGCTCACCAAGCTCGGCGTGAACGTCAGCCTGTGCGCCTGTGGTGCGTATGTGTCCTGCACTGAATAGGCGAATCAAAATCCTCGCTTCCCAGAAGCGTATCGTCTACCAACCGACCAACAGCTTCTATCAGGTACTATCCGCAGAAGCCTACTCCAAACACGGCTTCAACATTCACGGAGTTGTTTTTGATGAGCTGCACACTCAGCCGAATCGAAAACTCTTTGATGTTATGACCAAGGGCTCTGGTGATGCCAGAACGCAGCCACTCTACTTCCTTATTACGACTGCCGGAACAGACACCAACAGCATCTGCTATGAAACTCACCAGAAAGCTAAGGATATCCTAGAAGGCAGAAAGATTGACCCGACCTTCTATCCTGTCATCTACGGTGCCGATGAAACCGATGACTGGACGGACCCAGAGGTCTGGAAGAAAGCAAACCCTTCTCTCGGTATTACAGTCGGTATCGATAAAGTCGAAGCTGCCTGTGAATCTGCCAAGCAGAATCCCGGTGAGGAGAACTCCTTTAGACAGCTCAGGCTCAATCAATGGGTCAAGCAGGCTGTCCGCTGGATGCCAATGGAGAAATGGGATGCTTGCTCCTTCAAGGTTGATGAAGACGCGCTGGAAGGCCGTGTTTGTTACGGTGGTCTGGACCTTTCTTCCACAACGGATATCACTGCTTTTGTTTTGGTGTTTCCTCCACTGGATGAAGATGACAAGTTCTGCATTCTTCCGTATTTTTGGATACCGGAAGATACGCTGGAGCTTCGAGTCCGACGAGACCATGTCCCTTACGACGTCTGGGAACGACAAGGCTTTCTGGAGACCACCGAAGGAAATGTCGTCCATTACGGTTACATTGAGAAATTCATCGAGCGACTTGGAGAACGCTTCAATATTCGAGAAATTGCCTTTGACCGCTGGGGAGCTGTCCAGATGGTACAGAACCTTGAGGGTATGGGCTTTACTGTTGTCCCTTTCGGTCAGGGCTTTAAGGACATGTCTCCTCCGACAAAAGAACTCATGAAACTGACACTGGAACAAAGGCTGGCCCACGGCGGTCATCCAGTACTCCGCTGGATGATGGACAACATTTATATCCGCACTGATCCGGCTGGTAATGTAAAAGCAGACAAAGAAAAATCCACAGAAAAAATCGACGGTGCAGTTGCCACGATTATGGGGCTTGATCGTGCGATCCGCTGTGGAAATAATACCGGTGCTTCTGTCTATGATGACAGAGGAATCTTATTCCTATAACCCCTGCATACTTTACCTTATAATACGCATACTATTAAGGGAAAATTCCCTTAATGTGTTGCTGTTTCCCTTATTTAGTGGTAATATTTAAGGGAAATAATCGGAGGTGAAGGAAATGAGAACTTTTAATTACTCTGAAATCAAGAAGCAAAAGTGGGATTCAGATGTTCTTAGCTTAATTGCAGCAATTTATAAAGAGACCGGTAAACAGGAAATGTACCTGAAACAACGTCCTGAAGAATTAGAAAAACTGGTTGAGATTGCTAAAATACAAAGTACCGAGGCATCAAACGCAATTGAGGGAATTGTTACAACAAGCACTCGTATCAAGCAGATTGTAGAAGAAAAAACAACACCAAAGAACCGTGATGAGCAGGAAATTGCAGGGTATCGCGATGTTCTTAATATTATTCACGAAAGCTTTGATGCAATTCCTATCACACAGAATTATATTTTACAGCTTCACAAAGTATTGTATAGCCACATGAATAATCCTATGGCCGGAAGAACTAAAAGTGTACAAAACTATATTAGTGCCACCTATCCAGATGGCCATGTAGAAACTCTGTTCACTCCACTTGCTCCATACGATACTCCACAGGCTTTAGATAGAATATGTGAGGAATATAATCGTGTCATTGGAAATATGGAAGTTGAACCCCTGATTGCAATTCCAATCTTCATTCATGACTTTCTTTGCATCCATCCGTTCAATGATGGAAATGGACGAATGAGCCGTTTGCTTACAACACTTCTGTTATACAGAAATGGCTTTTATGTTGGCAAGTATATTTCATTGGAAGCTAAGATTGCCAAGAACAAGGACCTGTATTACGACACACTTGGTCAGGCACAGATTGGCTGGCATGAAGGGACAGAGGACTCAGTGCCATTTATCAAGTATTTGCTTGGTACTGTTCTTGCTGCATACAAAGATTTCGAAGAACGTTTTGAACTTGTTGAAACAAAGTTGCCAGCTCTCGAAACAGTCAGACGAGCAACCTTACACAAAATAGGTCGCTTCACAAAGCAGGATATTCGTGAGCTTTGCCCTTCGCTTAGCGTCAGCTCTATAGAGGGCTCACTAAGAAAATTAGTCGCATCTGGTGAACTAAAACGTGAAGGCTCAGGAAAGAACACTTGCTATTTTAGAATGAAATAATACCATTAAGTATTTTATATTTCCCTTAAATATTTCCATTTTTTAAGGGCAAGTCACCGTGATTAAGGTTAAGCATCTGCAAATGCAGGTGCTTTTCTTTTGCTCAAATTTAGGAAGGAGTGTGATTATTATGAGCATTTTAAGCGGACTATTCCGTTCAAGAGACAAGCCCACCAACAGCACTAACGGCAGCGCTTACCGCTTCCTGTTTGGTGGCAGTAATTCCGGTAAAGCGGTGAATGAGCGAAGTGCCATGCAGATGACTGCCGTCTACGCTTGCGTCAGAATTCTTTCCGAGTCTATTGCTGGCCTGCCGATTCATGTTTATCAATACACCGACTCCGGCAGCAAGGAAAAAGCTATCAAGCATCCGCTGTATCGACTGATTCACGATGAGCCAAATCCGGAAATGACCTCCTTTGTCTTCCGAGAGACCTTGATGACACACCTGCTCCTTTACGGAAATGCCTATGCGCAGATTATCCGAAATGGCAAGGGTGAAGTCGTCGCTCTCTATCCGCTGATGGCCAATCGAATGAGCGTAGACCGTGACGATAAAGGTCACCTCTACTACCAATATCAGATGCAGGAATCCGATGCACCTACCATGAAAAATGGAACCGTAATCTTGAAACCGTCGGATGTGCTCCATGTTCCGGGCCTCGGCTTTGATGGTCTGGTCGGTTACTCTCCCATCGCTATGGCGAAGAACGCTATCGGTCTTGCCATTGCTACGGAGGAATATGGTGCTAAGTTCTTTGCAAACGGAGCCACACCGGGAGGCATTCTAGAGTATCCCGGAACAGTAAAAAATCCGGAAGCTGTCAGAGAAAGCTGGACCAAAGGCTTCTCTGGGAACAATTCTCATAAGGTAGCAGTTTTGGAAGAAGGCATGAAATATACGCCTATCTCCATCTCCCCGAATGAAGCACAGTTTTTGGAGACCAGAAAATTTCAGATTGATGAAATAGCTCGAATCTTTAGAGTACCGCCCCACATGGTCGGTGACCTAGAGAAATCAAGCTTTTCTAATATTGAGCAGCAATCTCTCGAATTTGTGAAGTACACCTTGGAACCTTGGATTGTCCGTTGGGAACAGTCCATCAATCGTGCCCTTCTATCCGAATCGGAGAAGGCTGCTTATTTTGTAAAGTTCAATGTCGACGGCCTCTTACGTGGCGATTATCAAAGCCGTATGAACGGTTACGCTACGGCAAGACAGAACGGCTGGATGTCCGCAAATGATATCCGTGAACTTGAAAACCTAGACCTCATCCCACCGGAACTTGGTGGTGACTTATATCTCATCAATGGAAACATGACCAAGCTGGATGATGCAGGAATATTCGCAGCGACCACTGCTGCCGGAAAGGAGGACGAAAACGATGAAGAAGTTCTGGAAGTGGAAGAATCAGACGGTGACCAATCAGGAGACGCAGGAGCAGACACTGGAGAGGACGCTGTTTCTAAACGGCACCATCGCAGAGGAAAGCTGGTTTGACGATGATGTCACACCTAAGCTCTTTCGAGATGAACTGTTTGCCGAAAAGGGAGACATCACCATTTGGATTAACTCTCCGGGAGGCGACTGTGTGGCCGCAGCCCAGATTTACAACATGATGATGGAGTATCCCGGCAATGTCACCGTAAAGATTGATGGTATCGCAGCCTCTGCTGCATCCGTCATCGCTATGGCAGGTACAAAGGTGCTGGTATCTCCGGTATCCATGCTCATGATTCATAACCCGATGACTGCAGCTATGGGCGACTCCACTGAGATGCAGAAGGCTATCGCCATGCTGGATGAAGTCAAGGAATCCATCATCAATGCCTACGAAATCAAAACTGGTATGAGTCGTGCCAAGCTCTCCCATCTCATGGATGCAGAGACTTGGATGGATGCACATACGGCCATTGATATGGGCTTTGCGGATGAAATCCTGACAAGACCAGCGGAAACACCGGTAGAAAATAACGCTGCTGGTCCGATGCTCTTTTCTCGTGCGGCAGTGACCAACTCTCTTATGGATAAGCTGGCTGCCAAGTGCCGCATCAAGAAACCTGAAACACCGGAACGCTCCGTAGATACACTCATGGAGCGTCTTGACCTAATCAAACAACACATTTAATGGAGGTATTCGATTATGACTATTTTAGAACTGCGTGAAAAGCGCAACACTGCATGGAATGCTGCAAAGGCATTTCTTGATTCTCACCGTACCGAGAAAGGTACTCTTACTGCCGAGGACGATGCGACCTACTCCAGAATGGAACAGGAAATCGCTGACCTTGGCAAGGAAATCACTCGTCTGGAAAGACAGGAAGCATCAGATGAACAACATCTGCGCACTCTTTCAGGGCGTGAGGGATGCTG
>OGYA01001436.1_pt1 | contig 15990 bp, 8 predicted proteins | sample 1576401 | NCBI WGS metagenome assembly OGYA01 (sample SAMEA3541485, study PRJEB24748) | human gut metagenome | biome: human gut; feature: human-associated habitat; material: faeces | place: China | collected 2012 | reverse complement strand
CTTCATATGTATGATTTGAAGACTGGCGAGTACACTGGCAGCCGTGATGCCACTCAGCGTCCGAATGGCGAGTATATTCTTGAGGCGACTGGCGCGACGCCCGTTGCTTTGCCCGCATCCATCCCCTCCGGTCATGTCGCCCGCTGGACCGGGGATGCCTGGGAGACGGTGGAAGACCACCGCCAACGCATGGACGAGCGTGGTCGCAAGGAAGGCGGAACACCGTACTGGCTTCCCGGCGATACGTGGCGTTCAGAACCCCGGTACACTGATGAACTCGGCCCGCTCCCGGAAAACGCATTGCTTGAGCGCCCGGAGCGTCCGCTCGACGAATATAAGGCAGATAAACGCCGGGAAATCGCCGCAGGCTATACGGCGGCGTTGACTGCAACCCTGACTATGCCCGCCGAATCCCCATCTGCGGCGGAAGTGGCGACGGGGGCCGCGCTTTTCGCTGCTGACGACGCCGTGGGGCTTGCCGACGTGCAGGCTATTCTCACAAGCCGACGAAACGAGTTCTTGACCGCCGTAGACGCGGCAACAAACCGGGAATGCCTCGAAGCGCTTACTATCGATTATCCCGTTTGATTCCTTTCCTCCCATGCCGTAGAGCCACCGTAAACAGCATGGGAGGACAACATGGCCTTACGATATGTCGAGTACAAACGGCGGCAATGGGTTTTGAGATTTCGTGATCCGTGGTCGGGAAAACAGCGGGTCAGGAGCTTTTTTGCCGAAGCCGAAGCTAAGGCTTTTGAAGCCATACAAGCTGAACTCTACGCCCGCGAACGCGAGCTTATCCGCCGCGCGCGTCGGCGCACGTCTTCGGCGTCGGCGACACGCGCGACAGTCGCGGAGCTTTTGGGGCGGTACATGGAAACCCTTGAAAATCCAACGACACGGAGCACGACTGCGCAGCATATCGAACCGCTGACGGCCATTTTCGGCCACCGCCGGGCGCATTGCCTCACCTGTGATGATGTCCTCGCGTGGTGCGAAGTACAGCGCCAGCGCGGCGTCGGGCAATCAACCGTCCACCGCCGCGTCTCCATCCTGCGCACGGCATACAGTTGGGCCGTAAGGATGCGCGTGCTAACGGGAAATCCGCTCATGGCGCTACGCATCGCGAAACCCGCAACACGGCGCATCACGCCGCCGTCAACGAAAGAGGCTCGGCTTCTCTATGAAGTGGCCGCGCCGCATATCCGCCGTGTGATCGTTCTTGGTATGGCGACAGGAGCTCGTATAGGCCCGAGCGAGCTTTTCCGGTTGAAATGGAGTGACGTCGACATTGAAACAGGGATCATCAGGATGCCCAACGCGCATAAAGGCGCGTTGGACGAGGCACGGGACGTTCCAATACGGGATGACGTGCTCGCGCTGCTCAGGGGATGGCAGGGTGAAGATACACGAATCGGCTGCGAATACGTTATCGCTTACAAAGGACGGCCCGTCCGTTCGATTTCGAGCGGCTGGCATAACGCCCTCAAGCGGGCCGGTATCACGCGGCGCATCCGGCCCTACGATTTGCGGCACGCCTTCGCCTCTCTTGCGCTCATGCATGGCGCTGACATCAAAAGCGTCGCGGAAACAATGGGACACCGGGGAATCACAATGCTCCTCACTGTTTACCAGCACACGCGGTTTGACCAGCGCCGCCGGGCAGTAAACGCCGCGCCGGGGCTTTTTTCAAGCTCCGGCGCGAAGAAGGACAGAAAAAAACGGATTTCAGGCAGTGGCGGGGGAGCCGCAAACTCCCCCACCGGCTCGGCGTCTTACCGCCGAACCACGGCCCCGCATGATACGGACATATCATGCGGAGTATCCGCCTGCGGTTATGCTCATGACGAGCGCGTAAACGCATATCAGGACGGATACGGGGGCGCAAGGGAAGGACAATCAAAAAATGAAGGGAGCACACGACAACGAGATCAGGTGCGGACACTGCAACAAGATGCTGGCCAAAGGGACGGCCCTTGATCTGAGCATCAAATGCCCCCGATGCGGGGCAATCAATCACGTGAGGGCCACGCGCCCCGGCTCCGAGCCGCGAGACGGCCATGCGGAGCAATCGTTTGCAAGTAGGTAGTCTTTTTTCAGGCGTCGGATTATGCGATCTCGGCTTGGAATGGGCCGGGATGGGGCACGCCTTCTTTTGCGAGGTCGATCCTTTTTGCCGCTCGGTACTGCGGCGGCACTGGCCGGGCATCCCCATATATGAGGATATCCGGGAACTGCGGGGGGCGGATTTGCCCCCGGTCGATGTATTGTGCGGGGGCTTCCCGTGCCAGGACGTGAGCCTGGCGGCAGCGGGGAAAAGAAAGGGCATCACGGGAAAACGAAGCGGGTTGTGGCATGAATACGCGAGACTCATTGAAGAAATCAGGCCGGGATATGTCATCGTTGAAAACGTGCCGGGGCTGCTCGCCGCAGGGATTGAGGCCGTCCTGCAGGATCTGGCCGCGGTCGGGTATGATGCGGAATGGGAAGTGCTTCCCGCGGCCGCGGTCGGCGCCCCGCATCGCCGGGAAAGGGTTTTCCTTGTTGCCTACCCCCACAGTGATGGGCGTGACCCGGAGCATGGGGTTTTATCTTCGCTCGGGCGAGACGTGGGAGAAGTCGACCAACATTGGCGCGTGGCTCCTTGGTTGGGAGTACGGATTGACCGGGCGCGCCGCGCGTCCATCCGGGAAGCATATGGTGGATGTGTCCTTCGCCGAGTGGATGATGGGAGTCCCGCAAGGCTGGACGGCCCCGCAGGAGTAAGGCCCCTTCCCCGTGAGCTTGTCCCGGTATGGGTGCGCAGGCTGAAAGCCCTTGGAAACGCGATCACCCCTCAACAGGCGTATGCCGTAGCCGCCTGCATCATGCGGGCGGAGGGGCTTCCGGTTCCGGAACGTCCGAACAGATAAGATTGCTTGAGCGCCCCGGGCACCAGACGAGAGGGCCGAGAGCCCCTCATTGCGTGGATGCCGTGATTACCGATCCGCCCTACGGGGTTTATCTCAACCCAAAAGCTCTGGCCCTGAATGGATTGACGGGATTCCCCATTGCCGGATCTGTGGCGAGCCGATTCCGCAACGCCGCATTGATGCCCTACCTGGGGTTGGAATATGTGTTTTGTGCCAGAGAAATGGAATGAACCGCAAATGTGCCGCATTTGCGGCTTTTTTTTTGACAAAACCGCAAGTCCCAACAACGATGGTAACAAAATCTTTAATCTGATGAGGAGTAATTATGCCTCCTGCAACAAAACAAGTCAGGCTACCGTTCGACAAACTCACGGAATCCGGTCTCAAGCCGATAGTCAAGAAATTCGAAAAATGGGGCCTGAAGGTAGCCTCTATCGACTCAACAAACAGGCAAAAACGAGAAAGCGGAATGCTTCTTAAAGATGCCGTCTTCATCTTTGAAGATGGGCAAAAGATGCTTGTTCGTGTCAAGAGTGACGGAACCGTCTTCCAAGTGAAGCTCAACAATAAAGTTGTTCCCATCAAGAATGTTGATGATATGGACAAGGCCGTTATTGAAATGGTCGATTATGTCCAAGACAATGCAAAAGCCTATGAGCGGGCCAAAATACAACGCGAAAAAAGGAAAAAACTGAATATTCAACCTCCACGCGTTGTAACAACAAGACAAGAAAAGATTGCCGCTGCAAAACAATCACTATCTGAGCTTTCTTCTGCCAATAGCGAACTCGAAAAGCAAAACGACGAGTTGAGTATTTCTATTGCTGGAAAACAGGCTCAATGGGATTCCCTTTACAAAGAGCTTGAGCAGGAAACGGCAATAACCAAAGAACTTGAACGAGAAATAGCAAATCTTGAAAAGGCCACCGCATAAGGAATAAGACCATGAGCATAAATTCTTTTTTTGCAGAACAATACGGGATTACGGCAAGGAACCCGTTTTACAGCGGTGTTCGGATTACCGAGGGATACGACTTTTTCCCAAAAGGCATTCCGTCTCTGGATGTCGCCTATGCGCGGCTAGTGGACTCTTCCCTCGCGCTCAACCAGATTCTGGAATCGCCTTCCTTTGAAGAGGTGGACGATTTTTACAATCCGGGTACGGATGAAGTCTCCCCCGGCTACATTCTAGAGGCTATCACCATTGAGAGCTTCTCCAGAACAGAAAAGCGTATGGCAGCCGTGGTCAGGGTGTTCAACAAGCATCTCGCCAATTCTTCTCTATCCGCCCTCCCCCCTATCGTTGGCACTCCCAAAAAAAGCGGATCTTTTGCCTATATTACTGTACAGCTTCCTTTCTCTGATGGGCAGACGGTCAATGTCATTTTTCATGCCCCGGAGGGCGACAAGAAAAAAATCACCGCATCCGATCCCATCATTGCATTTCGTTGGCTTCTGAATAAACGCGACATCACACAGGTGGTGGCCCCCGAAGACGGTACTGAAGTGTCGCTGGACACCATCGCCCTGCGGGTAACCCAACTTGTCCTGAAGAATTCTGCCCGGTTTGAAAGCAGCAGAAGGGTGCGGCCGAAGAGCGAAAGGCCCTGGAAGAAGCCAAGGAAGCCGTTCGGGGTGCAGAAGAAAAACAAACTTCGCTCATGGATTCCATCGCAAAGTCGAAAGAAGACGAGCAGGACCTGGACGCCCGTATCCGCGCCATAAAAACCAGCATCACGCGCCAGCAGACAAGGAATGCTGAACTGCGGGCCAAGCTGGACGCATTGAGGGCGCAACGCAAGCAGGATGAAGAATCCCACTCCAAAACGTCCCACAAAGATGGCGCTGGCAATCCCAACAAGCCAGAGAGCAGTGGCAACTCCCCGGAAGTGGCTTCACATATCGCCAAGCTGAACGACATTCTTTCCGGGAAATACGATACCAAGGACCTTACCAAGCTCGAAGAGATCGGGAAGATGCTGGACGAAGCCTACGACGCTTTCTCCGTAGGAGGTAATGTCCCACCTGATCTGGACAGGCTGGCAAACGATGCGGCTGACCATCTGACGCAACTCTATGCCGAAGTTGCTAAGGAGGTCCGCTAATATGGCACTGTCATTCAAGGAAAAACGCGAAGCACAAGTATCCCTGAACACCAGTCTTACGCGCCTCAGTAGCGGAGGCCTCTCGTTCAAGGGCAAACGTACCGAACAGGGCAATGTTGCAACCCAACTCTCCATTCTTGCAGGAACGCCTACATCATCCTCGACTCTCTATGATCAACTTCTTGCCGGAAAGTTCATCAGCGAACCACCGTTAAAGTTTTTGAGCATTCTCAAAAAAGCTTTTTCCGAGGTGAACAACGATATGGGTATGATTCTTGAGCCTACGGTTGCATACCTTAAAGCCCATTATCGTGATGGAGCATTTATCAGTTTCGATTGATCTCAAAGGTATTGGAGCGAATAAATGCCTGTACCATGGACCATAGAAAAAATCGAACAGGAAATCAAAAAGGCAAAAAACATTGCAGATATTGCAAATATTTTTTCCTTGGTGTTTGGATTGTCTGAATCGCGCATTGAAAAAGAAATTGCAGATTACGAACGGCTTGAGGCGATGGCTGACGCTGTGCAGCGGACGAGAGAACCTTCCTCATTGGACTTGTTTGATGTCAATACCGGATACATGCAGGCATATCCAGATACCAAAGATGCTTTCATTTCGTCGGCAGCAAACAAAGAATTACTCGACAAGGCAAAGTCGGTACCGGATTCAAACATAAAGAAGAGCATAGAGGATATTGGAAGGGCTTTTCACAAAGAGCATCTTCATGATATAGAAAAAATAATTTCCGATATTGCAGTAAAGAAAGAAGAGCTTAAGAATTCTCGTACTAGAATAACAAATCTTCGTATCGAGATAGAAGCATGGGCTAAAGAGTCTTGCGATAAAAAAATAGAGCAAAACAAACGCTACCAAGAATTGAAAAAAGAATATGAAAATCTATATTCACAATGGGGAAACCCTCGCTTGGGAGAAATATCTAGGGAGCAATCCGCTATTAGAATGCTTATAAGAGATGAACTTGAGAAAGAATCTGAAGACAGGTTTCCACAATACGCCTACGAAATAAAGAACAGCCAAAAAGTCAGCGATGCACTTGAAGCGTATCGAGATAAACTGTTTCGTGCAGTTACAGATTCCCTGTCCACATCCTCGGGTATTTCAAAAGAGCAGGCCAAGGAATGGGTTGAAGGCAATATCCATATTGACGACAACGCTCAGAAAAAATTGAAGCGCAATAAATACCCTGTAGAAAAATTAAAAGAAGATATTGCGGAACTCTACCGCTATATTGGTGGAAAACTTGGCCCAATAGATTTCAGCCTTACACAGGGCGGTCGAAGGGCCTTTGCGAAAGGGAGAAGCTGCATTTCCATTCAAGGCGACTTCACCAAGAAAACACTGTTCCATGAATGCGGCCATTTGGCTGAGGCATGGGACAGGGTTTTTCAGGTTTCCTGTATGGAATTTGTTAAAAACAGAGCTACGGGAAGCCCTGTTTCGCTTAAAAAAATGACGGGGCTCGGATATCAACCGCATGAAAAAGCCTACCCTGATTCGTTCATCAATCCCTATGTTGGCAAAGATTATGGCGGAACCGCATCTGAAGTCTTTTCCATGGCTTTGCAGTGCTTGGCATCACCAGAAGAAACGGCGGAGCTTATCGAAAAGGATCAAGAGCATTTCCATTTGCTCCTTGGGTTCTGTAGGCGCAAAAACCCCCTACTGGAAGAGCAGGCACAACTCGCTCTTGCCCAAGTCCAAAAGCGTATACAGACACAAGATCGTGTCAAATTATGGAAAAAGGCTTTGGAAAAAGTGAGCGGTCCCTCTATCGGGAGAAAATTGACCAGTGATGACGGATTCCATGGGTACAGAATATCGGCTTGGGGGCGTGCAGGAGCGCTTCTTCGTAACGAATCGAGAACGGACAGCATTTCTACATGGTCAAGTGTACATCATGGTTCGGTAAAAGATTTACGCCAGTTGGCCTATCTGCTTATAGCTCACGACATGCGCTTGCTTCCGGAATACTACGAGGATTCTCGAAATGCAGTATATCAACTGGTGCAAATCCTTTTCTCAGATAACGTACCGAAGTGGTTCGATCCATCCATGAAATTACCGGAAGTGAAGTAATGAATATCTATACGTTTCGCATTTCAACGTTTTCAAACAATCCCATTTTTCCAGTCTCGAAAGATAAATGGGATGAAGAAATCATTACCGAAAAAACACGCGGGATCATACTCGTAAAAATATGCAGTGACGGATGGAATGAGGTTTTCAATAGGCCACCAGAATATCAATGCAACGAGTTCGACTTTGCCCAATTTTTCCACTGGCTCCATACTGCGAAGAATTTGCACGGGTATTCAATCGATCCTGAACGATACAGCCCTGCTCAACTTTATGAAGTACTCAGTATGAGCTGGAAATATCCATTTTCCATAAACGGAGATGTCCCCAATGAACCTTTTTCCAACCCTGACAGAGATCTGGAAAAGAATGGATATGGGGAACTGAGTTGGAAGATGGAACATAATTCACACAGCGATGAAAAAAACAGAGAGAGTTTTCAATCTGCACAAGTGAGCTCCCTTTGTAGCACTGAGGAAAACAGTATGAACATTGTTTATGAAGATGCCTCTATATCAATGGACATTATTGAAAAAGAGGTCAGGGCTGCTACTACTTTCGGTCAGATTGAAGAATTATTCCGAAGAGTATTCAATCTCTCCTCCTCTCAACAGGAAGAACACCAAAATGAGGAGTCTGATTATGGCCTAAAGGTTCGCGGCAAAGGAGCTCGCGAAAAAATCAATGCCCAATGTCGAGAAATTCTGAGCAGGGTCAATTCCGCTGACGAGATCACGCCCAAAGATCGCCAAGTGCTTCTCCAATATAGTGGACGCGGTGGCCTGACGGAAAACTCTCAGTACGAATACTACACGCCAACATTCGTGGCTGAAGGCGTGTGGGACGCCATGAGAGCCAATGGCTTCAAAAACGGCAACGTTCTCGATCCATGCTGCGGAGCCGGTGTATTTGAAGGGACAAAGCCTGCTGGAGTTGTCGTCACCGGAAACGACCTTGACCCTACCAGCTCCCAAATAGCCGCTCTGCTCAACCCCACCGATAGCATTTCGACTCAGCCCTTTGAGCGTCTTGCCGTCAACACCCCTGATAATACTTTCGACTCCTGCGTCACCAACGTGCCTTTCGGGGATGCCCGCGGCGCGTCAATGCACGAGGACCCCGCGTTCAAGAAAGAAAAACAGATCGAACGATACTTTATCCTGCGTATCCTCGACAAAATACGTCCTGGGGGCTTGGCCTGCCTCGTGTGCCCTATCAATATCGTAGGGGCCAAAGGGAAAAAATGGGAAGAATTCCGCATTGCCGTATCCAAAAAAGCGGAATTCCTTGGCGCCCACAAGCTCCCGTCCAAAACGTTCAATGCGCAGGGGACGGATACCGTTGTTGATGTTGTCGTCTTTCGCAAGCACGGGGCCGACTTCCTAACTAGTGTCGAAGAAACACCTTTCGAGGTATTGAAAGCAACCAAAGTCGTCTGGGAGCCCTTTGTGAAGGGGGATTACTGGAAGGGCGAAGGCAAACCGTTCATCATGGGGAGGTACATCCCCAAAGCAGCCGGGGACAGGTGGTCGCGCGAGGAAGTCCAGGGAGAAATCGACTCCACTGCAATCAAGCAGAAGCTAGCCCAAAAATTCCATTCCCGCATCGACTGGGAAGCGTTATCACTTGTCGAGCCGATCACCCGCAACTATGGAGAGGGCGACAAGCGAATTATCAATGGCGAGCCTCACACTATGATCGCCGGGGAATGGATAAAGGATGCGATTGATTCAACGCCTACTGCCATCGACCCCAAGAAATACGGTGCCGAATCCCTGGAACAGCTTGAGGGCATCCTTTCCGGCGACAAAGGCGGGCTATCGCTTTCTCTGGAAAACATGTTCTCCATCTATAAATCCTACCCGGCCATACTCTCTCCCTTGCAAAAGGAAGCCGTCGAGTTCGCCATGGGACAGCCCAAGGCACCACTCCGCGAACAGCTCTACCGCGGAGTCATCCTTGGCGGCCTCCTTGCCCGCATGTCCTCCAAATCCGATGCCGGGGAAGATGTGACCGCCGACCGCACGGCACTCCAGGAGTTGGTTGTGGCCGATCTGGAACGCTTCGGGCACCCCAAAAACAACAAGGGCCTCGTGCTGGCCGGAGAAGGTTCGCGGATGTTCGGCCTGTTCAAAAACGCGGTGGATGAACAGGGCAATTTTTCCGATCTGCTTGCGGGAACACTCGACAAATCGAAAAAAGGGCAAGCGTATAACCCGGCAGATCCTTACGACATTGTCATCCACCTTTTCGTCCGCGAAGGGCAGGAGGATATTTGGCTTGAAGATGTGCAAAAACTCCACCAAGGCGATCCCAAGATAACCTCGCTTGGTGACATCGCGGAACGTGAAGGCATCGCCATCACCCCGGAAGGCCGCCTCATGCCCATGAATAGATATTGCGCGGGCGATATCTACAAAAAAATGGCGGAATGCGCGCAGGCCATGGCCAACACTGACGATGACCGGCTGAAGGCCAAATTCCAGACTCAGATTGACGAAATGACGCGCCGCCGCATCACAACGAAATCCGAGGACATCGCCTTCGGGATGCGCCACAAGTGGTTTTCCAAGAAATACGTTATCGACTTTCTCCGTGAGAGCGGTTACCGCAATATCGAGTTCGGAAGCGAGAAAGCGGTCGAAGTAACCCGCTATGATGGAACGCTGGAAAAGGAATTCCGATTCACGGCCGACTACGAAAATCCCGATGGAGAATACCGTTCCAGCGATCATGGAGGGTTTTACGCCCAGTTTGTCAAATACCTGAATGGCGAAAAAATCAGATCAAACAAGGCAGAGATCAAGCAGGAATACGTCGAAAAGGCGGCATCGCTTGAAGCCCAGTTCAATATCTGGATGCAACAGCACCCGGACATTGACGATCTGACGGAAAAATACAATCGCCAGTTCAATTCCTATGTGCCCTTCGAATATGAAGGGGACCCTCTCGGCATCGAAGAATATCTGTCAGGGGAAATTTCCCCTCACACGTATCAGAACGCGGAGGTTCGGCGCCTCTCCGAACAGGGCTCGGGCATCTGCGGGTTTGGCGTCGGGCTTGGAAAATCCTTCATGGCTCTGTCCATGGCAGCCTACAACCACAAGCGGGGGCGCGCGAAGCGCACCTGTATTGTCGTCCCCTCCGCTGTGCAGGAAAACTGGTACCATGAAGCGCGCCAGCTCTATGCCGATGAGTACATGCGCAAAAACGTCTTCTTCGTCGGCTTGGAACCCAAAACCGACAAGGACGGCGAGGTGCAGCGCAAGCCCGTTCTTGACGAACACGGGCAGCCGCGAATGGGACGTGACGGAAAGCCCCTGATGAGGGATGTCGTCGTCTTCACCAAAAGCAAGGAACAGATCCACGAGGCCATGTGGAAAATTCCGCAATCAAATTTTTCCCTTGTCGTCATGACGAAGGAAAAGTTTGAATCCCTCCCTTTGAAGCAATCCACAAAACGAAGCTACACTGACAAGATGGTTTCGCGGAGCCTCATGTCAGAAGGATTAGCGTCTAAAATCAATGGCGGGAAGAAATCATATAAGGAAGACAAGCAGATCGCCAACATCGAGGCCAAGTACAGCACCACAGGAAGGGAAAAGGCACAGGAACTCCCCTTCCTCGAAGACATGGGCTTCGACTCCATCATTACGGACGAAAGCCATTTCTACAAAAACTCGTTCGAGCCCGGCAAGCGAAGCCAAGGCATTGCCTATCTGCCTACTCCCAGGGCAGCAAACCAGGCCATAGATATGGCAATCAAGTCCCACTATATCCGCGAGCAGAACAACGGACGCGGCGTATACGGGCTCACGGCCACCCCGGTCACCAACTCGCCGTTTGAAATCTTCAACATGCTGTCTCTGGTGGCCCCAATTGAGGAGTTCGAGCGGTTCGGCGTTCATACCGTTGACGACTTCGTACGCGTGTTCGGCAAGACGGAAACCGTCTCCAAGCTGACCGTCTCCGGAGAAATTAAAGACGTTGAAGGGCTGGTCGGTTTCCAGAACCTTGACGGCCTGCGCAACCTTTTCCACAAGTACGTCAACGTGAAAACCGTCAAGGACGTCGATGGAGAAATTCATGTTCCAACCGCCGAGGAACAAGAAGAAAACGTAGAGATGAGCGAAGAGCAGCGGGAGCTGTATCAGGTCCTCCGCAAACGAGCAAAAGAGGCCGCCAAGCCGGGGCCTAAACGGAAAGGAGAAAGTATTTTCTCCATCATCCGCGATATGGACAGGCTGACGACTGACATCGACATGTTCAACCATACCATGACGTTCGTATTTCAAGAAAAGGACCGGGAAGCGGTTCTCCGGCTCGCATCAAGTCTCCCCGAGACATGGCTCGTAAAGGAAAAGGATGAAGAGTCCGACGAAGAATACGAGCACGAAGTAAGTGTGGACCGCTCCCTCCATGAGAGAGAAGGGGGCACGTTCTCGCTTGTCGTTCCCGAAATGATGGAAGACATGGTGACCATGCACTTCCCGGAATTCGGAATCGAGGAGTCGGAAGTGGCTCACCCGATTACCCCCAAGTATGCGCAACTGATCGAAAATCTGAAAAAGCACTTCGAGACGGGCGGAAAGCAGATCATCTTTACGGAAGAAAAAACACAGCACAACAAACTCCGAAGAATTATCGTGCACCATCTTCCGCTGGCGGTCGGAAAAATCGGCATCATCAACGGCGAGGTGGCCTCCGGAGACAAGCTGGAGCGCATCTCCAAAGCATACAACTCCGGCGAGCTCAAGATCGTGCTCGCCAACAAGAAGGCCGAAGTAGGCGTCAACCTGCAAAAAGGGACCACGGCCATCCATCATCTCACCCTCCCGTGGACCCCGGCGAGCATCAACCAGCGCAATGGGCGCGGCGTGCGCCAGGGGAATAAGGTAGACAGCGTTGCCGTCTACTACTACTGCGGGAAGGGAACCTTCGACTCATACAGGAAAGACCTCCTGAAGGCCAAATCAAACTGGATCAACGATCTCCTCATGGGCGAAGCCAAAACGATGGAGAACGGCGACGTCACCGGGCTCGACGAATTGCTCGATATGCTGGCCGACAACCCAGAGGAAGCCAAAAGAATGCGCGCGGAGCGTCTTGCCGCGCAAGGCGCCAAGCGTGAGGAAAACTTCAGAATCGGCCTGATCAACAAGATGCAGGTACTGGCAAGCATCCAGAAAAACATTGACTCCATTGACCAAAAGAAGGCGGCAAGGAGGGCATCACTGGAGGAGCAACGAGATACTGCCCGCCGTTCGGTTGCCAAATATGAAGCGCAATCTTCCGACGCCGCTCTCTCTGAAGATGAACGTGCAAAGGCCAAGGACAAACTGACCTCCGCCAAGCGACGGCTTTCTGAGGCCGAACGAGATCTCTCTGGTCTTGATGAAAAATTCCAAAAATTCCGCGAGAAACAAGAAAGCCTGAAAAAGATGAATGTGGCCCTGCTCCGACAGGCAGAGCGTGAAGGTCGCCTTCCATTTGACGCAGCGCTGATAGACCGGCCCGGCGACATCGTTGTTTCCATGAGCGGAAATCTCTTTGCCGTTGGGGACATGCTAGAATTCAAAAGAGACGGCGGCATCAGGAAAATTACCGCCGTGGATCCCCTGCAAAAAACCGTAACTATTGTCCCCATTACCGGATATGGATCGGAGCGGACAATTGGCGTCATCGAAATCCCGGAACACACCAAGGTTTCCTATTCCGAGTCCGAGCTGGCAATAAAGAAGCTCCTCTCGGAAGTATTGACGTATGCCCAGATACGCTCTTCCGGCATTGACAAAGACATGTTCCTCAACCACATCAACGAAATACGTATCCGGTGGAGTGCCGGTGCCGTCATCCGCATCGGCGGGGAGCTGGATGTAGTCTGGGAAGGGGCTTACTCCGCCGTGCCGCCTGAAGGGGCCGTACCCGTCTGGCCTGAGCCTGAAAACGAATCCTTCAAGAAGGCTGTCCTGACACGCTACCTTGAGCGGGTACGATCCGGGAAAAGCCCATTCTGCACACTCCTTGAAGGGCTTTTCGGGGAGAACTACCAAGAACTCGCTCAAGAATACGGACAACGCGGAACCGATGCGGAAATCCTTGAAAAATGTTCCATTCTCTGGGAAGAATACAAAAAAGACAATAAGCTCGACACGGCAACGTCCATCGCGCGGGCCTTCAGGGAACAAACCTATAGCATCACCAGACGTGTCCTTGATCCAATATGCGAGATATACGATAACGCGCGTGATATCGAACGAGTCTTTAAAGACTTTTTCAGAGGCACACAGGAAAGGGCTCAACAGGAGGCGGCGGAAGAGCAGCGTGAAGCAGAGAGGGCCGCAAACGAAAAACTCAGAGAAGACCCGCGGTATAAAGAGGTTCCAGCAGACATAGCCGCCAAATTCTCGGCTCTCGGCATCTCCATAAGGGTGAACCGCGAAGAAACCTACATCCCAGGATTCAAGGGAAGACGGGGCGTAACGCACGAACCTTTTTCCCGTTGGTTTTTTCAGGATTCCGCAGGGGTCGGAGGAACGCTCTACCGGATGAAGGATCTCCTCAAGTCCCGCTATGATGCCAAGTTCACCAAGGACTGGCGGGAACATTCCGGCGCATGGTGGCACGTCAGTTCCCTGACCGACCTCCAAGAAATATATGAACTCCTCGCATAAGGAAAACAGCATGAAGATATTCAATAAACCGACTGTGCCTACCCTTGATGCCCTCAAGCCTTCACAGCTCGTCAGCGGCGAACTTTCCCGCGAGGACTGGCGGAAAAGGATGCTTGAAGGCTACAAGGGAATATTGCTTGGGAACCCGATTCAGTACCGGGGTTTCGGCCCGTTTTGGTGGATCCTTAAAAAGGAAATGCTGGATGCCGGTATCGCCGACTTTGGGGATTCCCTCGATGCGGAATGGGTAGAGCGGATCGACTACGGCGATCCAGTCCTCAACATCCTCTCGGCCTACGCCTATGCCGAATATGCCGAAGAATACGGCCTACTCTACTCTTCCGGGCACACCGTCGAGTTCATCGGAGATGACGACGAGGTGATCAACGACGACTACGTGCTTGCCGACGACTTTATGGAGCTGCGTGCAGCCGGGACGCGGTAGAACCTCCACTCCCCAAAAAAATCCCCCGGCAGAATTTTCTGTCGGGGGATTTTCAATATACGCTGTGCCCCTACTTGTCGTCCCCGTCCACCAGATCCTCGCCGTCCGCCGCCGGCGTCTGCCCTTTTGGAGGCCCCTTTTGGGGGCAAACCAGTTCAAACGATTCTTCATCCCTCTTTAAAACATCTGTCCAGACGAAATGAAGGAATGCACGCTTGTCCGTGACTCCAAAATCCTGATCGATGGTTGCCAATATCCCCGCAAGAGTTCCGGCGACGTTCGCACTGGATTCAAGCGTTTCCCTTTCTTCGCGTTCAAGAGCCGTGGAAACGCTGTTGAAGGTGATCTTCCATGGCTGATCTTCAGGAAGAAAAACTTTTCCATACTTATATGCGACGTGCAGCTCACAAAGCCGCTGCACCCCATTGAATATGGCCTTCCGGAGGGACTGCGCCTTCATTGCCGCCATAATGGACACCCGCATGAACCCGCCATCCCCGAGCCCACCCGACAGGAAGTCAGCAAATCCCAACATGGCAGGGTCAATGCCCAACGCTCCGCCCAGACGTTTTATATGGAAGTTCACATCTTCCAGGCCGGAAATGTCCGGTGTCCCCTGTACGGTGTTTATGTCCAGCCTCCCTTTGGTATCGCCAAAAATGGGAATAAATCTGTTGATCACGGTCTGGACAAAGCCTCTCCGGTAGGACTGCCGGGCCATTTCACGTTCCGTATGGACAAGCTGCGAACTCATCATATTAAGATAATTCGCTGCCCGCTCAGGATCCAGACGCCCCGTGTTCACCCCTATCAGCCGTTCCAAGCGCGCGGCATTTTTCCGGCTCATATTCATCGAGTCCACGGCGTTCAAAAGATCCAGCCACGGCTGATAAGCCGTAGCGATCAGGCTCTCCCCATAGCTGTTTGATTCAACTATTGATTCCTTGTCATAGTCGTCAATGGAAAGGTCAACGGGGATGGCCCCGTATGCGGTGGGTTCGCAAAGCTCCATATTCTGCCACGTGGGAATCTGGAATTCCACAAAACTCCACGGCGGGAGGAGCATGATCTGTCTGCTCCTCGCCTCCGGGGAGGCTCCTTGATGTGATGTGGTAAACCCCGCAAGCTGACCGGCTTTCTCGTACTTTTTGATAAACCGCGGATGGGTATAGTAATCGCTGCGGACGTTCAGAATCCCTTTCCCCTGCTCTCCGTAGACCCTGACAAAGGCCGTCCCGTAGAGCGCCGCATTATACCCCCACTTCCCTATCTGCTCATTGATCAATTGTTGAAGTACCGCTTTAAGTTCGTCTACGATCTTGTCTCCACCAGGTTCAACCGGGTCAATGGCTACGGCCTCCCATGAATCGGATTTCACACTAAGAGCGTGCCCGATATGCATCTTGAGCGCAGAGTCAATCGTGGGATCCCTGGCCATGGACTCCAGCGATGCATATCTGGCAACCCGTTCCAAGGGCAGCTCGCGGGCAAGCCGGGCCTCCTCGCCCGATAGCGGCGCGTTGCCAACAGCGAAAGGCTCGTCGGGCGACAACACGCCGGAGCGGGAGCCCGCCCCCACGAAGTAGGACGCCGCGGACGCGGGGAGATCGACGGAATGGGCTTCCCGTTCATCTACCAAAGAACGCGCCGGGTACAGCCCACTGAGAGCTTTCACAGGTTCCGCTGCGCCTTCTTTTCTTTTGTCCCGTGCCATATACACACTCCTTACATACATTCCCGGCAAGGATAGCCA
>OGYA01001435.1_pt1 | contig 16000 bp, 12 predicted proteins | sample 1576401 | NCBI WGS metagenome assembly OGYA01 (sample SAMEA3541485, study PRJEB24748) | human gut metagenome | biome: human gut; feature: human-associated habitat; material: faeces | place: China | collected 2012 | reverse complement strand
TTGGAATAACGAATACCAAATATAATTCGTTACCCCAACATTTATTTTAGAACCGAAAAATCAGGTGGTCAAGGCGGCACTCAAGGAAGCACAGGAAGAGGTCAGCCGGGGTATTCCGCTTTCCAAGCCACTGGAACAATCCGGCGTCTTTCCTCCGATGGTCTATCACATGATCGAGATCGGTGAGGAAACCGGTAATATGGAGGATATGCTCGACAAGATCGCGGCGTATTACGATGAGGAGGTGGAGATGGCGACGCAGTCGCTGCTTGCAGCGATGGAACCACTCATCATCATCGTGATGGCGGTCATTGTTGTGCCGATCGTGCTGGCGATCATGATGCCGATGTATAGTCTGTATGACAACATCGGTGCGTAGGTGGAGGATGGAGATGGTGTTCGTATGATATGATATGATACACGAATTGCTCCGTTGTTGCACAACTTCCGCAATTCTACGCATATTCGGAATCCGTTGATTTTTCAAGAAAATCACTACTTCCTCATATGCGTTGCGAGGCAATAAAGCATAAATCTTTACCTGCAAGCAGGATCGATTTATGACTTTTTGCCTCTTGTATCGTTAGGTTATGACATGCTGCCATGGGCATGTGGTAATAAATAAAAAGTATTTATAAGTAAAGGAGATCTAAGGTATGAAGAAGATTATGGAAATGCTTCAGAACATGAAGGCAAAGAATGAAAAGAAGGATAACAAAGGTTTCTCTCTTGTAGAGCTGATCATCGTTATCGCAATTATGGCAATTCTGGTAGGTGTTGTTGGTACACAGGTTATTCCATATATCGATAAAGCAAGAAATGCAAAAGATATTCAGAAGCTTAGTGGTTTGTGCACAGATGCAACAACAGCATATTCATCTAATGCGGCAAATCTTGATTCTGCATCTACGTATGTGATTACAATTAATGATTCCGTTGCTGTAACTGGTGGAACAGATGCTGAAAATGCTAAATTAGTGGCTGCTTTTAAAGAGGTAAATGATGTGGCTAATGTGGCAGGCTTGGGACTTGAGTCAAAGGCTGGAAAAGCAGTTGATTCCATCACTATAACATGTAAGAATTCTGCACCGATGATTCAAGTAGTAACTGTTATAAAAGATGCAGATAAAACTGAGGTGAAAAACTTTGATCCTATTACATCAAAGTAAAAATAGTAATTTTTAGGAGTATTTATCATGCTAACCCAACTTACCATTTTCATCTACACAATTGTATTTCTCTACGGAATCGTGATCGGCAGCTTTTTAAATGTCTGCATTTTCCGCATTCCGAAGAAGGAGAATATCGTGCAGTCCTCGCACTGCATGAGCTGTGGACGTAAGCTGGGCTGGCGTGATATGGTTCCTGTATTTTCGTACATAATGCTTCGGGGCAGATGCCGGCAATGTGGTGCTAAGATTTCCATACAGTACCCATTAATCGAGGCTCTGAATGGTGTGCTGTATGTGATCGTTTTCATGGCGAACGGCTTCACGTTCAGCAGTGTGCTCTATTGTCTCATGACATCTGCTCTGATCGTTATTACGGTCATTGATGAAAGAACGTTTCGGATACCGATGACGTTTAATCTGTTTATCGGACTTCTCGGTATCATTATGACGGTCTATGATTACCGGCATATCGTATCGCACCTGATCGGTGCTTTCTGCGTCAGTCTGTTTTTGTATGGTCTGTATTATTTCTCCTCCGGCAAGGCAATCGGCGGCGGAGATATCAAGCTTATGGCGTATGCGGGACTTCTGCTCGGCACCAGAAACATACTGCTTGCATTCGTACTTGCGTGCATACTCGGATCCGTGATCCACAGCATCCGTATGAAAGTCAGCAAAAAGAATAACCTGCTCGCGATGGGACCGTACCTGTCCGCAGGAATCTTTATCGCCGCACTCTGGGGCAACCGTTTCTGGACCTGGTATCTTGGCATGATGGGAATCTATTAATGGATATTACATGATGATACGTGGCGCACCGAAAGTATTTTCGTCTCGCCACACTTGTTTTTGTAACTACGGAACGCTGAAAAATATATGAAATAGAATTGACCTCCCGTAGAAAGCAGTGGCAGTTGTATTTCATATATTTTTCCATCTACAATTTTGAAAATAAAAAGGGAGAAGAACAATGTCCAAAAAAGTGATCAGTATTGAGACCGGAATCCAATGGACCAAGGTCGCTTTGGTCGATTACCGCAAGAAAAATCCACCGGTACATGAGGCATTTGCCTTCCGTACGCCGGAGCATGCGGTGGAAGACGGATACATAAGAGATAAAGACAGTCTGGCGCGAGCGTTAAAAGAAGAACTTGTGCGCCGGCAGATTGTGGAAAAAGACGTTGTATTTACGTTGTCCTCTTCGAAGGTCGTTACCCGCGAAGTGATGATTCCGTATGTCAAAGACAACAAGATCAAGGGAATCATCGATGCGCAGAGCCGCGATTATTTCCCGATGGACATCAGTGGCTACACGATCAGTTACAGTAAGATGGATGTCGTTGAGGATGACGGGAAAAAACAATTAAAACTTCTTCTGGTCGCAATCCCGGATAATCTGCTGGGCAACTATGTGTCCTTTGCCCAACTGGCAGGGCTGAAGGTGGAAACCTTTGATTATATCGGCAACGGCTGCATTCAGCTGATGTGTGACAGCTTCGTAGATAATGCGATGATCATCCAGCTGGAGGAGCAGGCGACCGTTATCAGCATTTTAGAGAACAAGAAACTTGCGTTCCAGCGTGTGACACCATACGGATACGGTGCAACCATTTCCGCAGTGGTGGATCATCCAATCCTTGGAATCGATGATGAGGAGAGGGCATTTGATTTCCTGTTGGAACACAATGTCATCTTTAATAAGCCGTCGATGCCGGACAACGGAGATCCTGCGCAGCAGGCAATCGATCAGGCACAGGCGGACGAGGCGTATGAGGATCTGGCGGAGTCGCTCCGGTATCATCTGCGCATAGCCAATACGGCATTGGACTATTATCAGAATCAGGTAAAACAAGAGTTCGTCGGAAACGTCTATCTGGTCGGCGACGGATCGCGTTTTGCGGGAATCCATAAGCTTTTTGCGCAGGAGTTACCGCTTCCGCTGCAGAAGATTGATTTTGCTAAAATCATCGATCTGAGAAATCAGAATGGAGTAAATGACAAAAAGAAAGCCGGAAAGAAAGAGCATCAGGATTATACCGCCCCGGTATTGGAGGAGAGCAGCAACACCAGACAGCCGCGTGCAGCCACGCCGGTCGGATTCCTTTCGGTCATTGGTGCCGCCGTGCATCCGCTTGATGCGAAACCGAAGGAGATGCAGGAGGCGGATAACAAGAAGAATGGTCTGCATTCTGCATACATTCTGTTTGCGGGATCACTTTTGCTTAGTCTGCTTCTGATCCTCGGATCGAGCGTGCGCCAGCTGATCGCGCACTCCGAGCACCGCTCCCTGCAGGATCAGCTGACTTCACTTGCCTATGTGCAGGAGACGTACGATGAGAGCAGCCGCGTGCAGCAGGAGGAACAGGTTTATGTCACAATCGATGACGCAACCAGGACAAAGAATGAATATCTTCTTCCTTTGATCGAGCAGCTGGAAGCAGAACTTCCGAGTGCAATAAAAGTAACCAGTATGCAGACGGATGACAATCTGATCACGCTGAATATGACGGCGGATCGAAAGATTACGGTTGGTCAGATGCTGCTCAATTTCCAGAATGTGACATTACTTACGGATCCTTCGATCCCATCCATGTCGGAACAGACGGATGAGGAGAGCGGAAGCAGCGAGTGGACTTATACAGTGAATGCATATTATGCAGATGTGCAGGAATCGGAGGAGCAGGCAGATGAATAAGATAAAAATTTCAGATTCGGATAAGCGGCTTTTGATCATATTCTTTGCAATCGTGATTCTGGCGTGCTCTTACTTTTTCATCTTCAATAAAGGAATGACGAAGGCGAGCGAACTTGAGGCACAGAACGAGCAGGACAGTGCCAAGGTGCAGCAGATGCAGCAGATGGAGGCTTCCCTGCCGCAGGTAAAGGAAAATATTGAGAATATGAAGCAGACGCAGGCGGACATTATTGCGAAGTATCCGTCCGATATGACGACGGAGAAGTCCATCGAGTCGCTGCAGGATTATGAAGACCACAGCAGTGATTTCCATATCACGGATATCACGTTTGCGATGCGTATGCCGCTTGTGGGAGCAGCCGATACGACAGCCGCAGGCAGCAGCACCGATACTGCGGATGAGACAACGGACGGAACAACCGACAGTGCGGCCGATGACACTTCTGCGACAACGGATACCACTGCGGATACCCAGAGTACAGAGGACGGAACAGACGATGCAGCAACAGATGCATCTGCAGATACATCCGGAAATGTCGCAGGATATTATGCATCGATCGGAATCCGCTACGAAGCAAGCTACAACGGATTAAAAGAAATGATCGCATATGTTAATGCGTTTCAGGACCGCACAACGATTACGCAGTTTACGGCTGCATTTGACGATGCTACCGGAAAACTGACCGGTGAGATGACACTGAACATGTACTATATTACGAATACCGGTAAAGAGTATGTTCCTCCGGTATTTGACTTCATGCCAAAGGGTGTATCGAATATCTTCGGTAAAACGATAGAACGTTCACAGGAAGCTTTGGGGGATCCGTACTAGACGGAGCATAAAAAGACCGGAAAGGAGGCTTTCGGATGAAAAAACAACAAAATCAAAGGGCTTTATCCAATGCCGGTTTTTCATTGCTGGAAGTCATTCTTTCGATGGCAATTCTTGCAATCCTCTCGATCCCGCTTCTGTCGTATTTTACGCAGTCCATGAAATATAATGCGAAGATGGCGGATAAGCAGCACGCATCGAATCTGGCGCAGGAAGTGATGGAAAATCTGAAAAACCAGCCGAATCTAGTGCAGAATGCGGATGCGTCCGGATTTGATGTGCCTTATCTGGAAGCTGAGAATTATGTGAAGGCTTCCTATACGCCGGCTGCGCCGGGACCCACTGAGACCGGTGGCAGCGTGGATTACTACGGACAGGCGGATGCAATCGGCGAGAAATACGATATCCGGGTAAGCGTCAGTACGAACCAGGCAGAAAATCTAAGCAAAGTGCCGCAGATGGATGGAATTGACGGAATGGTTGATGTGATCGCATTGGAAAATGGGCAGCTGCAGGACGCATTAACTTATTTCTCCGCAAAAAACATGGGATATGCGGACGAACACAAGATTTCGGCTATGAGTACGGATGCAATCTGTGCGAATCTGCACCGGACGATTTCGATTACGGTGAAAGCGGATTATTTGACGGTGGAATGCTTTTACCGTTGTGAGGGCGTGGACGGAGTGGATGCGGCTGATCAGTACCAATGCAGTAATTATGCGGAAGAAGACATTGAAAATGTCGAGCATATTTATCTGATGTATCAGGTTTTCCAGAATACCGATGAAATAGAACTCAGGTGCGATGTCGGCGTGGGAGTCCCGAAACTTGTGATCGTCTGTCAGAATATTGATAAGGTCAATACAGATTTTCCTTTGTACCGGTTGACGATTTCGCCGAAAAATGGTTGTTCGATGCCGGAGATCGCCTCGAATCTGGGACAGAAATCCTATGAAAATCCGGCAGTGACAAATAAGGGAGAAATCTGGCAGGATTCCTATCTGTTGAGTAATGTGAAGGCTTTGGTGGAAAAGGAACAGGGGATCCGAAAAGTAAATATTGAAGTCAGTGTATACAAAAAAGACAAGGGCGATGGAACGGATAAGGACGATTACCGTTACATTACCGTTGATTCAGCGAAAGGGGAGTAGCGATGAAAAAGAATTCTTTTCATAAAGATGATCGCGGGGCTTCCCTGCTTGCCGTTTTAATACTCATGGTGGTTGTCAGCGCGATCGCAGTGGTGATCACAAAGATCACGATCGTGAATATCCAGATGAAGGAAGTCGAGCGCGGTACGAAGAAGAATTTCTACAGTGCCGATGCAATCATGGATGATCTGCGCACCGGTGCAAGGGAGCAGGCAGAGACGGCATTGGAAAATGCGTATGCGGATGTGCTGCAGCATTATGTGGACTATACGAGCGGCGGTAAGAATGCGCAGGATGTATTTAAACAGAAATATATGAACGGTCTAGAAAATTATTTTGCTGATCCGATGAAGACCCCGGTCGACACAACCAATCATGAGGGAAACGTGGTGTACCGTGTTGCAGGATACGATACCGGCAAGGTAAAGGGGTGTATTCTGGATGGAACGCAGCAGGATTGTTTTGTTGCACCTGCAGATCCGAAATATGAAATTGATTATGGAGCCGGCACTTTTACCTTAAAAGGTGTCCGGGTGGTTTATAAGGATGCACAGGATTACGAGACTACGATCACGACCGATCTGGTATTTTCCACACCGGATATGAATTTTTCCGGTCAGAGTCAGGTAAAGGAATTTATGAAATACGCTTTGATCGCGGATGATCAGATCAACGTAAATGCACCAACGGTCGTAGTGGACGGAAGCGTGTATGCGGGGGCTGGCGGCATTGTGGCTTCAAGTAACGGAACCGGCGAGCTGAATGGCAGGATGATCCTTACCCGTGGCGATATTGTGGCGGATATGGGATCGGCACTTAAGGTCGGAAACGGAAATTCCTCCATCTGGGCGGAGAATCTTATGACAACCGGAAAAAGCACTGCAACACTGAACGTGAACGGAAACATTTATGTGGCGGATGATCTCGCGCTAAATGCAAAGGAGGGCAAGGTAACGCTTCGGGGAAATTATTACGGTTACAATTTCCAGAAGAATTACGGAGCGGGCGATACGGTTGCAACGGATGCCGACTTTAGCAGTGCAATCATGATCAATGGAAAAAACAGCTCATTAAATATACAAAATCTTAACTATCTGCTGCTTGCGGGAAGAACCTTTATCTCACGCGGGAACAATTCCAGTAACACGGATATTCAGATGGGTGAGTCGATCGCGGCGAGAACGAACCAGCTGGCTTACTATGTTCCGGATAAGTATGTGAAGGTGGAGAGCACCGAGGGCGTTGTGTTAAAGTGGAACGATGCGCAGAAGGTCAGGATCGGTGAAACGGAGTATCCGATCGGTGAAAGAGACTATGCCGCGTCCATCCAGGTGGATCCGGTGAAGCTTGACGGCTGGTTGAACCATGCGAATCCGATCGTACCTTACTATTACACCAATGGTGTCAATTATTATCTGAATTTTAAGTCGCAGCAGGATGCGAATGAATTCTATGCTGCGTATTATGCCGGAAATACTGCTAAAGCAGGCGGGCTTGCCGGAACCTATCTGGATAAGGATGCCTTAATTATCGATGAGCATAATCATATGATCATGACGCTGAGCGGAGATATTATGTACCGGACAAGGTCGGAAGAAATGTTTCGGGAGAAGGCGGTAACGATTGAACCGGACAATTGGAAGGACTCTGCGGGGCGTATGTGGGATTATTGTTCGAAGCTGGCGGTAAGTTATAAGTCTTTGGAACTTGGGCTAAAAGTATCCGGACAGTCTGTGACGCCGGATCAGGTACGTTTTAGCGTGACGGATGAGAGCGGATATGAAAAAATCGACAAGTCAATCGATCCGTTATTTGACAAACTGATTGACCGCAGCGCATTGCAGGAGGAGATCGCAAAACACAGGAATCCGGGAGATACCGAATTCACAGTGTATCATCCGGCAGACGATGTCTACCTGATCGATAACACCGGTGTGTATAATCTTCCGACTTCGATCACAAAGGGCATTGTTGTGGCAACCGGCAGCGTCAAAGTCAGCGGAAATTTTGAAGGACTGATCATTTCCGGCGGTAAGATGACGTTTGATGCGAACGTGCAGGTAAAAGGCAACAAACTGCTTGTCTCTAATCTGTTTAAAGATGATCAAAGCAGGAAATCTCCGCTTTTTTCCAAGTTTTTCCGTGATTGCTCCGGCACGGCTGCCGACAGTGTTTCCGGTCAGCTGGATCTGGATTCGTATATCAATTACGATGAATGGAAGAAGAACTAAGGGGTGTGCCGATGAGAGAGCGATGGTTAAAAAAGAAAAGACGGCAGGATCAAAGGGGAATTACTCTGGTGGAGATCATTATCGTGATCGCAATCATAGGAATACTGGCGAGCACGGCGGTCATGATGATCGGACATCTGCATTATGCGGATACGCAGAAGGTCATGAAGACCTTGGATGCTTCGTTGAATCAGCTGCAGGTGAAGTCCATCAGCAAAAGCGGAAATTACTATCTGTATATTTATCATCTGGACAATGGCTATTATGAGCAGATATTGCCGGATAATCTTTCAGCTTTTGATGGGACGAAGCTGACGAAGGACGGAACCAAATTATCGAACAATACGATCAAACTTTGTCAGGACGGAACGGAGCTGGCGGAGAATGGTTTCATGAAGATCGCCTACACGAAGCAGGCAACGTTTGATACCGCCAATACAACGGTGCAGACGATTTTGATCGATGGTGTGCCAAAATACAGTATCCGGCTTGTGATGGATACCGGAAAGCATTTTGTTGAGTCAAATTGATTGTTAAAAATGATGCGTTTATCAACGTGATATGAAATAGGAAGCAGAAGGCAGAAAGGAAGTGGTTGTGTGAATCGGGATCAAAGAGGAATTACGTTTATCGAACTGATCATTGCGATCGCAATCGCTTCGATCATTATGGTTGCCGCAACCATGTTCCTTGGTGCGGCACACAAAAATTATAACAATGCGTCTGCCCAGATTGACCTGCAATCCGAATCACAGATTCTGATGGAGCAGATCGGTATGTGGGTGATGGAAGGAAACCGGGTGGAAGCATTGGATCCATCGACCTCCGGTGCACAGGGAATTGTCATCTATCGGATTCCCCGCAAGACCTCGGTGGAGAACCCGAACGGAGCCGCAGCACCCGAGGCGGCCAGTAAGCGTGTGATCTGGCTATCGGCAGGCGGAAAGAAACTGTACACAAAGACGGCAGCTGTGGCAGATACAGAAAGTGACACAACCGTGATCGACGCAGATGTGGATGAAGTGCAACAGAATCTGCTCGGAGAGTATGTGACGGCTTTTACAGGGACGGTCGATGCCTCTTCGCAGGCATCCGTTACCGTTTCGTTTCAGATGGAATATTTAAAACAAAAATATGAGATACAAAACGTGTTTAAATTGAGAAATGTACTGCGATAAAATTGCAAAATGACAGAAAACTATTTCGGCAAAACTGTGAGTGATCAAAAGGGGCTTAGATCCCGGATAAGGAAGGGGCGTTCATATTGAAAAGCGTCAATCGGAAAACAAAAATGCATAGTCCGCTTACCGGAGCAAAGAAGAAAATCGTATCTGCAGCCTGTGTGCTGGGGATCGTTGCATTATGCCTTGGCGTGGTCGGATATCAGAATAAGCTGAAGGCGGACGAGAATCTCCCGGTTGTGACAAGAGGCGTGGTGGATAAGATCAATCAGATTCCGGAGTCGAAGCGTGATATGTATGATGCGGATCAGTCAACGTATGATCTGGGAACAAAAGAGAACCCGTTTTTTATTCTGGAACTTGTTCCGTATGATGAATATGGATCGTTTGGTTATAATATCGGAGGCTGTGAGCCGACTGATGTGCAGAAAATGCGTGGAACCGGAAAAATCGATACGCTTGGATCCATGAACATGTGCGATGAAAAGCGGATGGATAAAACCTACTTTTTTGAAGATGCGCAAGAATTAAAAACAACAGAGTTTGAACATCCGCTGGTAAAAGAAGATATCGTGCAAAGCTTTGACGGATATTATGAATTGGTTGAAGCCGGAGAGGGTGCTTTCCGACAGAATGAGGATGGTACCATCGTAAAAGCGGACGGGGGAAATATTATCTGGCATACCATTTATGATCTGGAAAAGCAAAAAGACTATCCTAATCAGGCTTTCCAGGGAAAAGATGAGCCGAAGAAAATCCTTACAAATGTCGGAGAACGCATTTATACGGTAAGGGAGAGTTCTCCGGATGATCCGGTATATTCGGTGGAAGGATATTACTATTATAAAAACAATGAGAATTTTTTAAAGCATTCCCTGAAACTGAGTGACGAGGCAGCAGCAAAGTATTCGGTTATTATTAAAACAATCACACCGAAGGAGCTGAATGCAAATCCAAGTTGGGCAAAGTATGCGGATTTATATATCGTATCGGCATCCTGTGCGGATAACGAGTTTAAAAACATGTGGAAAAAGTATAATCGTTATCATCATACGTCTGCGGTAACGGATTATAAAAACGGCTTTGAGAATACGGACAGCGATAAGGAACGTGATATTTCATGGGAAGTCGCAAAAGAGATGTATGACAAGATAACTGCAGATACCAATTACGCTGCAATTATGATGACGGCAGAGTCCTATAAGATCACAAAGTGGACGAAGGTTATGCTAAGCCTTTTTGACTGGAATTTAAGACCTTCGGGGGATACTTTTTCTTATGATGCATCGAATAATAATATGTATAAGCTTACGGTTATGCTTCTTTCGATGAAACAGGAATTGTTCAAAAAGTTATATCTGGATAAGGACAATCCGCTTATTTCGAATGACGGAAAATTCTTGCTGCAGACGGGGGATGCGCAGGAGTATTGGAATATGTTTACGTTCCTTCCTACGAATGCAAGAACAACGGATCCGGAAGTAAATTACAACTGGTACGGATATTTTACTTCTATGGATAAATGGAATGATTACCAGATGGCAGGAAATATTGAGGCAAACCGTAGATACATCAACAATCGTATTTATATTGGCGGCGACGGCGGTGACATCTTACGAAATTATCTGCAGGACGGTCTGAATCTGACAGATAAGACCGGAACGAAGTACACGGATTTCCAGGACTTTATGGACAATGCGGACAAGGCAACGCCTGCGGATGCGGTACGATATGTTTTGGGACAGAGAAACAATACCAATAAGATCGAGGGAGATTTGAACGTCTTAGATATTGAACCTTGTTACGACAGTAAAAATGGTTATTCGCTGACAAAGAATTATATTTATATGATGGTGCCGGATCTGGAGGGTAAGGTGAATATTACCCATATGACGACTGCGGAATTTATCGGTACAGCGCAGGATCTGAACAGTACCTATGATCTGATCTTTCTGGGGCTGGATGACGGAGCATATAATAAAGCCGGAGATGGAAAAACCGTATGGAATGATTCTTCTATGAATGGTAAGATTTATTTCCATACGGGCGACAAGATGACAGCGGCAGAATATTCAAGCGATAACAGAAGCCGTTCTGTTAAATTCCTGACAAAAGGAACCAAATCAGGAGATACCTGGACATGGAAGAATGTGGACAGTGCGGAACTGCGGTTTTCGGGAAATGACATTACAAGATTAAAAGAAGAAGAACTGAAGGATTTTGTAAAGTCGGGGAAACCGGTTGTGGCTGTGCCGTATCTGTATCAGCGGGATGAAACCCGTATTGACCAGCATTCTAATATCTGTGATTTTGTAAAGAGTGAGATTGATCAAAAGAATAAGGGCGATAACAGCGTCCATTTCTACCAGACAAATGATGTGACAGGCATCAGGGAGTGTATGAAGCAGAAGAAGCCGGAGGTGTTATTTACGCAGACTCCGAAGCTGTATAGCAGCGAGGAGAAGACGTATCTGGATGTAGACAGAGTTGGAAGATCATTGCTGCAGTTTGGTTTTCAGGTCGACGATCCGGAAAGTGCTGCCTTCCGGTGTAATGTATATCTGGATCAGAATCAGGATGGAAAATTTTCAAAAGATGAGCTTTATTATGAAGGGGAAAAATTTGCTGCGGATGGAAGCAGGAAGGATGTTACCTGTAAACTGTCAAGACTTTATACGGGATTGATCCAATGGAAGATTGAGGTCTTTTGTGATGAGAATCCATCGGTACGGTTTACGCAGACCGGCTGCTCTGCTGCGAGAAACCAGACCGGTCAGAAAAAGAAGATTAACGTACTTCAGATTTTACCAAAGGATGGATCTTTCGATGGAAAACTTGATCTGAGTACAAATCCTCTGTTTACAAAGTATTATCATACGCTGGACGATTATGATATCACAGTTACGACGGAAACACTCGATACATTTAAAAAACATTTTAATGCGGATAGTTTCACGACAGAAAAGTATCAAAAGGTTAACAGTGATCCGGATTTCAAGACACCGGACTGGATGAAGGTGTATCGAAATTACAATATGATCATTGTTGGATTTGGCGATACGTATGGTGGTGTCAATATACCAAACGATCACGGAGAAATTGATTTCCTTAAATTCTATATCAGTCAGGGTAAGAGCGTGTTATTTACACACGATCTGACCTCAATGCACAATATTAGAAGTGATGACTTTGGTTACTCTGCCAATACCTATCTGCGTGATACGATGGGTATGAATCGTTATAAGGCTATCAGCAGAAATCTCTCAGAACGTGAGCGGCAGGAGCTGGCAGAAAAACCGGATAATGCCTATGACAGTGTCACGGACATCACCGGTAAGGAGCTGGATCAGAAGCAGGGATTTACATACTATGCCATGAAGCGACTTGGCTGGAAAAATTCTAATTCGGGAACGGATTGGAATATTCTGAATAATCAGAAGATGCCGTATCAATATCTGATCAGTAATCCGGAAGGGGAGAGTATTTGTGGAATCAGTGAATTCACAAAAAATACCGGTTTTAATAATAACAATGATCTCATTACAAAGGTCAGTCAGATGAATCAGGGACAGATTACACAGTATCCGTTCAAAATTGATACGATGTTTACGGTTTCGGAGACGCATGGACAGTGGTATCAGTTGAACATGGAAGATCCGGAGGTTACGGTATGGTACTGTCTTGCTGATGATAAGAGAGCTGCTGCATGGCAAGGGACGGATAATAATGGCCAGGGAACCGGTGCAACCTACGGTGTTTCACCGAATGATGCTGCAAATAATTATTATATCTACAGTAAGGGAAATGTTTTTTATTCCGGAGTAGGACATTCGACGATTACGCAGGAAATGGAAGCTAAGCTGTTTATTAATACCATGATTGCTACATATCGGGCTTCCTATGTGCCTCCGATGGTTGAAGTGCTGAATGAGAACGCGGTGATTACGGATCTGGAAAATCTGTCGTATGACATGAGCTTTACGAAAGAGTATAGTGAGGATCCGGATGAATCAGACTGGGAGACAGTAGGCGTGGACGAAGAGAATCCGGATTTCGTGAAAATTACTTTCTCTCCGGAGGAATTGAATGCAATCAGCACGAAGCTGGATTGCTCAATCTATTATAAAAATGAGAGTGGCGATCCGGTATATGTTGACAGGATCTATGATTGTACAACAAATGAGGAGATTCCAACGGCTGAGCCGGAAATGATTGAACAGAATCAGACATATAAGACGGTTGAAGATGGAAAGGTGATTTTTAAGAATGTAAAAAATATGAAGGAATATTATTTCCTTTATCCGAAGAAATACTTAAGCAGCTGGAAGGAAAAGAAGGACGACACGACCGAAATATTACATGATGCACAGAGGGAGGTTGTATTCCAGATCAAGAATAATAAGAAAGATGAATATGGATATACAAGGCTTAATATGACCGGACAGATGCTATTCCTTCTTGACTGATCCTGCTTTATCCGGGCAGTCAATTCATGAAACATATAAAAAAAATATAAAGTTTAGATATCACTGTTGACATTGAAAATCAACAGTGATATTTTATTTACAGAACGAATTAGCACTCGAACTAAATGAGTGCTAGTAAAGCAAAAGGAGGCTATTTAACAATGAAATTAATGCCATTAACAGACAGAGTTGTATTAAAACAGTTAGAAGCAGAAGAGACTACCAAGTCCGGAATTATTCTTACCGGCACGGCACAGGAGAAGCCACAGGAAGCTGAGGTTATCGCAGTAGGACCTGGCGGAATGGTTGACGGTAAAGAAGTGGTTATGCAGGTGAAAGAAGGACAGAAGGTTATCTACTCCAAATATGCAGGTACAGAAGTAAAACTTGAAGGCGAAGAGTACATTATCGTAAGACAGAACGATATCCTTGCAGTCGTTGAGTAATATACAGTAACCGGTTTGAATGCGAAAATATAAAGTGTTCCGATCAAAAACATAGTTCGATAATTTAGAATTGATTTAAAAAATAGGAAAGAGGTTCATTATCATGGCAAAGGAAATTAAATACGGATCAGAAGCCAGAGCAGCACTTGGTGCAGGCGTTGATAAATTAGCAAACACAGTTCGAGTAACCATCGGACCAAAGGGACGTAACGTTGTTCTTGACAAGTCTTTCGGGGCTCCGCTCATCACAAACGATGGTGTGACAATCGCTAAGGAGATTGAGCTTGAGGATGCTTTCGAGAACATGGGTGCCCAGCTTGTTAAAGAAGTAGCAACAAAGACAAACGATGTAGCCGGAGACGGAACAACAACCGCTACCGTTTTAACACAGGCTATGGTTCAGGAAGGTATGAAGAACCTTGAAGCAGGTGCTAATCCAATCGTTTTAAGACGTGGTATGAAGAAAGCAACAGATACTGCTGTTGAGGCTTTAAAAGAGATGAGCCAGAAGGTTACAGGCAAGGAGCAGATCGCCAAGGTTGCTGCTATCTCTGCCGGTGACGAGGAAGTTGGTAATCTTGTAGCAGATGCTATGGAGAAGGTTACAAACGACGGCGTTATCACAATCGAAGAGTCCAAGACAATGGAGACAGAGCTTGACTTAGTAGAAGGTATGCAGTTCGACAGAGGTTACTTATCTGCTTATATGTGCACGGATATGGATAAGATGGAAGCTGTTCTTGATGATCCATACATCCTGATCACAGACAAGAAGATCTCTAACATTCAGGAAATCCTTCCATTACTGGAGCAGATCGTACAGTCAGGTGCAAGACTTCTTATCATCGCTGAGGATATCGAGGGAGAGGCTCTTACAACACTTATCGTGAACAAATTACGTGGAACCTTCAATGTTGTTGCTGTCAAGGCTCCTGGATACGGCGACAGAAGAAAAGCAATGCTTGAGGATATCGCAATCCTTACAGGCGGTCAGGTAATCAGCTCTGATCTTGGCCTTGAGCTTAAGGATACTACACTTGATCAGCTCGGTCGTGCAAAATCTGTTAAGGTTCAGAAAGAGAACACAGTTATCGTTGACGGTGCAGGCGATAAGGCTGCCATTCAGGGACGTATCAGCCAGATCCGTGGACAGATCGACGAGACAACATCTGAGTTCGACAAAGAGAAGCTGCAGGAGAGACTTGCCAAGATGGCAGGAGGTGTAGCCGTTATCCGTGTTGGTGCTGCAACTGAGACAGAGATGAAGGAAGCAAAACTTCGTATGGAAGATGCTTTAAATGCAACACGTGCAGCGGTCGAAGAAGGAATTATCGCAGGTGGTGGATCTGCTTACATTCACGCTTCCAAGAAGGTTGCTGAGCTTGCGAATACTCTTGAGGGAGATGAGAAGACCGGCGCTAAGGTTATCCTGAAAGCACTTGAGGCTCCATTATTCTTCATCGCAGCGAATGCCGGATTAGAGGGCGCTGTCATCATCAATAAAGTTAAGGAGTCTGCTCCGGGAACCGGATTTAACGCAGCTACTGAAGAGTATGTTGATATGGTTGCTTCCGGAATTCTTGATCCTGTCAAGGTTACAAGAAGTGCTCTGCAGAACGCAACATCGGTTGCATCTACACTCCTTACAACAGAGTCTGCTGTTGCAAACATTAAGGAAGATGCTCCTGCAATGCCAGCCGGCGCAGGCGCAGGAATGGGTATGATGTAAATTCGGGTTTGCCGCGCTCAGATTTAATCTCAAACGGATGATACCGGATATAAGATATTCTACGAAAATTAGCAGTAAGTTTGTCTATAAACGA
>OGYA01001425.1_pt1 | contig 16054 bp, 8 predicted proteins | sample 1576401 | NCBI WGS metagenome assembly OGYA01 (sample SAMEA3541485, study PRJEB24748) | human gut metagenome | biome: human gut; feature: human-associated habitat; material: faeces | place: China | collected 2012 | reverse complement strand
GACAGGGAGCGGGCCGCTTCCCGCTGCTTGCCCAGCTCTTTCTCCATATCGAGAAGCCGGGAAGCGAGATGCCGGGACTCCAGTTCCAGCGCGCTCATTTTTTGCTGTAAGAGGTCACGCCGCTTTTCCCGGGATACCCAGCGTTCACGGCGTTCAGACAGGCTGTGGAGCAAGGCCTCCAGCCCGTCCACAGCGAGGCTTTCGATGCCGTAAGGCCGCAGCCCCTGCAAAACGGTTTGGCGCAATGCCGTGTACTGCTCCAGAAGCGAACACCGCTCGCGTTCGGTGCGCACGGCTTCCTGTTCGGCACTGTCCTTATGGTGGAGGGCGGTTTGCAGGGCCAGTTCCAGACGGTTTGCTTCGTGCCGGGCCTTCTCCCATGCCGTCATGTCGGCTTGCAGCCCGGCGTCCTCCTGTTCAGCCTGTTGCAGGATGCGTTCAGCCAGCCGCCGCTCGGTCTCCGTCGTTTCCCGCAGATTTTGGAGCGTAAGGAGCAGGGCGGCCGGAAGCGGCTGCTTTGGCGTGGCGGGGGTGATGGAGGGATGTGCCAGCGCGGCGAGGCATTCGCGCACATGCGTTTCGTGTTCGGACAGTGTGGCGGCTTCTTTTTGCAGCTGTTCCGTCACCCATTCCCGTTCACGCGACAGCCCGGCGAGATCTCCTTGTAGGGAAGCCAAAGCGGTTCCGGAGCGTTTCAGTTCTTCCTTGAGCCGCGCAAGATGTTCCTCCGGCCCGGCGGGGGCGGGAACGGAAAATCCGGTGAAGGGGTGTTCCGTGGCTCCGCACAACGGGCACGGTTCCCCGTTATGGAGATGCCTCCGCGCTTCCTCAAAAGCCCGCAGGCGAGAGCATTCGGCCTGTTCGGCTTCCCGTTTCTCATATTCCGCCTCCAGACGGCGGTGCTCTTTTTCGGCGGATTGCAGGCGCTGCGTGAGTTCGGCCTCATTGCGGGCACGTTTTTCTTGCCGCTGCTCAAGTGTCTTGATTCCCAGAAGGCAGGTTTCGTATTGCCGCCGCGCCTCCTCGGTTTTGTCCAGCAGGCTGCTGCGGGTTGCCGTGTTCATGAGGCTTGCCCGCCAGTCGGCGACGCTCCGATCGCCTAAGAGTTCCGCCAGGGCCTTCCGGCGCAAGGCGACCGCTTGTTCCAGACGGGCCGTTTCCCGATCCTGCCGTTCCTTGAGGGTGAGCGTTTCCAGATGTGCGCGGGCCGTTTCCCGCTGCCGGATCAGGGCCGCTTCAACGGCACGTTTTTTTTCGCGCCCCGTTTCGGCCAGTTGGCGCAATTGTCCGCAGGAGTGCTGTATGGCGGACAGGTGCTCGACAAGCCCCTGATCCGCAGCCGTGCGTTCCAGGGCTTCGAGCACGCCCGCAAGGGCGGCCTGGGCTTCGGCACGCTGGGCGGTCAGGTTCCGGCTGGTTGCCTGCGCGGTTGCAAAAGCGGCTTCCCGGTCGGCGAGTTCCCGCTTGAGGGCGGACAAGGCCGTTTCTTTTTCGGCAAGTTTGACATCGTATTCCCGTACGGAACGGATCGTCTTCAAGCCTTGTTCGCGTTCCCGCTTGGCGTGTTCCAGCGTCGCTCCGGATGAGGCGAATGCCGTTTCCGCCTGCCGTAGTCCGGCTTCGCACGCGGGCAGGGCCTCACTGTATTCCTTGTGCTGGCGGAGAGCCTGCGCCTGGGCGTCCCGAAGGGAAACGAGCCCGGCATAGGCTCCGGAAAGTTCCAGCGCTCTGTTGGCGCGCTCCAGTTTGCGGCGTTCCGGCTGAAACGCTTCGATCCGTCCAGCAAGCTGTTTCTTGCGATCTTCCAGCGTGGCCAGTTCCGCCTGAAGGGTGCGGATGCCTTCCAGCCAGAGCAGGGCCTGCTGCGTCTGGTCGGACCGCCGGGCCGCTTCAGATGCCTGTTCAATCAAGGCTGCGAGTTCCGTATGCAGGCGTTGTTCCTCCGCTTCCTCAAGGAGGTGGATGCCCGCCAACTCCGCTTCCAGCGTTTCGAGTCTGTCGCGTTCGAGCACGACCCGCGCGTGTACGCGTTTGGATACATCCGAATAGATTTCCGTCCCCGTGAGCTGTTCCAGAATGGGCGCGCGCTGATCGGGCGGCGCTTGCAGGAACGCGGCGAACCCTCCCTGCGCAAGGAGCATGGAGCGCGTGAAGCGTTCGAAGTCCATCCCTGTGGCTTCCTCCACTTTGTCGGCCACGCCTTGAACATTGCTTTCGAGGATCTGACCCGAAATGGCGTCGGAAAGTTCGCGGCGCGGGGCCTGCAATTCCCCGGAGGCTTTTTTCCTCGCCCGCCACTGGCGCCAGTGGCAGCGGAATGTTCCCGAGCGGGGTTGCGAAGGTGACTTCGGCAAAACAGTCGCCGGTCTGGCGGGACATGATTTCGTTTTCGCTTTTGGTGACGTGGCGCAAGCGCGGCGTGCGTCCGTACAGGGCAAGGCACACGGCGTCGAGGATGGTCGTCTTGCCCGCACCCGTGGGGCCGGTGATGACGAAAATGCCGTCCGACAAAAAAGCCGGATGCGTAAGATCAATGGCCCATTCCCCGGCAAGGGAATTGAGGTTCTTGAAGCGGATCTGGAGAATGCGCATGGTGTTTCCGTTAGGCGTGAGGGTCTTCTTCGAGGAATGAGGCGACGGTTTCCCTGTAGGCCAGACGGAGATCAGGCCTTTGCTCGTCGGGCACGCCGTGGGCGGCGAGACAGCGCTCAAACACCTCGTATACGTCCAGCGCATCCAGCGTGTCGGCATCGTCATCCCGTTCCAGGGCGCGTTCCATGATCCGGGCGTTCTTGATGCGCAGGACTTCCATGTCCGCTCCCGCCGTAAGCGCTTCGACCCGGTCGCGGAGATCGCTGATGAGTTCGCTGCCCGTATAGATGATTTCGAGCCACGGGTGCCCGCCCCCGGCGGCGATGGCTTTCAGCCGGGATTCGATGGACTCCCATGCCCCTTCAATGCGTTCCAGCTCCTGAAAAACAGGAACGGGCAGGCACTCCACGGATGCCTGACGGCCCGCGAAATCCACGAGGCAGACGCTCTTGGCGCCGCGTTCACCGAAGCCCATGGGCACGGGGGAACCGCTGTAGCGCCGGGTTTCGGAGCCGCCGATTTTTTGTGGGATATGCAGATGCCCGAGGGCGAGATAGTCGATGTTGTCCGGGAAGCAGTCGGCGGTCACTTGTGCGAGCGACCCGACATAGAGTTGTCGCACGCCGTCGCCGTCGGCGGTCTGGCCGCCCGACGCGAAGAGGTGCCCGGTTGCGAGAATGGGGAGATCCGGTCGCGTCCGGTACGTTTCGGCCTGCGCGCTGATGGCGGCGTAGTGGCGGCGGATGCCGTCGATGAGGTTCCGCTCCTTGTCTTCAATGCTTTCGCCGGGCTCGACCACTCGGATGTCCCGATCCCGAAGATAAGGGACGGCGCAGACGATGAGCTCGGGCTCACCGTCCGGGCCGTCGAGCCGAAGGATCTCGTGTCCGGGGTCGTCCGAGATCGAGCCTACGACATGGACGTTGAGGGCGCGCAGGAGCTCTTTCGGCGCGGTCAGGAAGGAGGGCGAGTCATGATTGCCCGCCACCACGACGATATGGCGGCAGAAAGGCATGACCCGGCAGAGGAAGCGGTAATACAGCTCTTGCGCACGGTTGCTTGGGGCGCTGGTATCGAACACGTCTCCGGCGACGATCAGTACGTCAACGTGCCGGTCGCGGACCGTATCCGCCAGCCAGTCGAGGAAGGCGGAAAAGGTTTCGTAGCGCCTGCGCCCGTAGAGGGTGCGCCCGATATGCCAGTCGGACGTATGCAGTATTCGTAAGGATGTTGTTTTCATATCGAAGGCTCCGTAGCCGGCCTCCGTCAGAGGCCGGTTTCTACAGATAGCCTGTGAGCACGGGGCGGGCAAGCCCCCCTTACTTGGCCGAAGGGGCGGGAACCTTGGGAGCGGCGATGTCGCTAGTCTGTTCCTGCTTTGCCGGATGCCGCTTCTGATACTCCTTCCAGCCCCAATAGCCGCCTCCGGCGAGCAGTGCGGCGAGGCAGACGACGCCGAGCGCCACGGCCCATTTTTTCCAGCGGCTCTGTTTGCGGAAGGGATCGTCAAAGGAGCGGCTGGCATTGGGAGGCAAGGCCGCCGCGTCGGTCAGGCAGGATCCGAGCATGAAATTGATGGGGATTTGGCTGTTCACCGCCCATCCCGAGGCATCAAGGACAGGACCGAGCGTCCTGCGCCGCAGCTTCAGCCACGCGAGGAACATGGAGGGGCCGGATATGCACAGGAAGATCCCCACGAACAGCAGGGGGAACTGCCACCATGCCAGAGAGAACAACGCCGCCGCGATGCTGGCGAGCGCCGTGCCGATGGCGCCGAGGGCGAGCCCGATAGCCGCGAAGATCCCCATGCTCCGCCCGATGTCGAACGGCTTGGCTTCCTTCTGGGCATCCGCGGTCAGTTTATCAATGGATTTGGAGGCGTCGGACATGAGCGCTGAATCTTTGGACGACGCGAGCTTTTCGAGCTGGTCGGTGATCATGCGCCCGAACCGTTTGTAAGGCGCGAACATGGCTGTACGGATACTGATGGGGTTATCCACCAGCTTGACCAAAACGGCTTCCCAGCTCTGGCCTTGCGTGTCCACAAAAACGCCGTGCCGCCCCGGTATCAGCAGGTTGGAGTCACCCGCCGTAACCGCCGCGACGATATTCATCTTTTGGCCCGTGTCGAGGCGTGAGCACTCGCAATAGGCAAGGCAGAGATGGCTGGGCTGGGCCTGTGCCGCGTGGTTGGTGATGTCATCCACGCGCAGGCAGAGATTGCAACCTCTGCCGTCGATGAACAGCGTGCCGATCTGAAAGGTCGTAGGCCGTGAAAGGGCGTAGAAGTCGCAGAAGGAAACGAAGTTCATCAACAGCCGGTGCAGGTGGTGATGGTAGAGGACGAGGCGCTCCACGTCCGTGAGCGTTTTGAGGTGGCCCGCCGCGTCTTCGTCCTGTTGCGTCAGCGCCTCGAAACGGGACGGGAGGTCGCTGGAGAGCAGTTCTCCAAGCCGTTCCATGCCGAGTTTTTCCACGCCGCTTTCGGGCTTGCGGGCAACCAGTTCCGCATACGGGGCGAAACGCGTTTTGATGGTCTGCCATTTATCGGAGGTCAGCTCGTCCCGTACGCCGAGGAGAGGAACGGCAATCGTATCTTTCAGAGCGATGATCTGATCGCGCCATGCGGGGTTGAGGCCTTTTTCAAGAGGAAGCGGCTGATCCGCCGCGATATGCGCGAGAGGCAGTTCGCGCATGGCCTCGTCATCCGTGTTGAGGGCGTGATCGACAAGCTGGGCAAAAATCGTTTCCGGGGCATTGAGCGCATCCGAGGCCCGAACGTCAAAGGCGACAAGCTGACAGCGCGTGAAGTAGTCATCGATTTTGGGTCGTACGGACTGGAAAATCTGGAAGGCCGTGTCGGTACCGGAACCAAGCGGAAACGTGTCCGCATAGGCCGCAAGTTCGTCGAACCACGCCTTGTAATCCTGTGTGTTGCGCATGAACGTTTGGGCCAGTTCGAGCGTGGCGCCTTGCTGGCCTCCGGCGTCGGTTGCTCCGCCCGTCGTTGCGACGATGTCTTCGATGAAGCGGTTCATATCGGGATCGAAGGAAGGGTGCGGCGTCATCACGCCGTCGCCGTTGAATGCGGTCTGTGTAGCCGCGTCAATGGCTTCCGCTACATCCTCCTGCGTGAGAGCCCCCTCTTTTCCACTTTGCGTGAGGATACGGCTTGCTGTGGAATAAAGCAGGCGGCCTTCATCCGTATCCTGCCTGATTTCCTCAAGGGCCAACTCCGGACGGCTTTCGGCCAGCAGCGCCGGATCGCTGAGGCGGTCCACAGTCCAGCGAACGGCGTCGAGAACCTCTTGAACGCGGATGCGCCCGTCCTTGTCGGCGTCAAGCAGTTCCAGCGTCCGTGCGTCGAACTGGAGTTTGTCGATAGGGCAACTGAGCGCGACCCAGAGTTTGGGGTCAAGCTCGTTGAGGTGCAGCAGTTCTTCAGGCGTCCGCAAGGTCACCTGATCCAGACCGCCGATCCTGTGAAACTTCCAATTGAAGGCCGCATGATTGGGCATGGCGTTCTCCTCTAAGCATGGTGTTCTTTTGGCTGTAGCCCGGATCGGGGATGTTTCAAATGAAAATATGCGGGGGGTGGCGTACGGACCGTAGCCTTTTGCGCGAAGAAGACGTACAAACGGGAGACCTCGCCTCAGTGGAGAGGTTTTTCCCTGAAAAGGCGTAACAGAAACCTAAAGGATATGACAATGCCGAAGTTGCAAGCGGCGCGAGTGACGCAATGCGGGCTGGATTTCGCGGTGGTGCTGGTCGACCCCAAGCTGTTTATGAATCCCAGCGAACTGGAAGTGTTTTCGGAACGCGCCCAAGCGCTCTTTCCCGGCGTTCCGGTGGCGATGCTGAGTTACGACGATCTCAAGGTGACCCGCTATCATGGCCCCGATGATGTTGTAGCCTTCCTCAAGCAGGTGCGTGTGGTCAGCCTGCCGTGGGTTGAGTACACCATCGGTGAATAAATCGAAGGGACCGAAGCGATTCGGTCCCTTTCCGTTACGGCGCAAGCAGGCGGAGCGGGGCGGAAACCACAATATCCAGAATGTTGAGGACTCCGCTGCCGATACTGTTGAAGACATTGGCTAAAATGCCGGTAGCGTTGAAACTGCGCTGCGGCGCGTCGAGGCTGCCGTAGTAGCGCACTGGAATTTCCGGGATACCGGGCCCGGTTACGTTCAAGGCATAGTTGAGCGTTTTGTTGATGAGATTGATGCTGCCTTGGCCTCGGACGGATAGGCCGCCGGAGAGGTTGAGATCGCGTGTGGTCAGGATTCCCTTGGAAAGCGCCCCGGAAGCGCTCAGGGAACTGAAGCGGCTCATAGGGCCGGGTTTCTTCGCATCCAATTCCCCGTTCCGGATAACGAAATTGAGGGTGCCGCTCAGGGCGGCGGGGATATCCGCGCCGGAGCGGAGCAGGCCGGAAACGTCCGCGTCAAGGCTTCCCGTGCCGGACAGCAGTTGCTCCTGCCCCCGTTCCTTGCACAGCGTCAGGACGTTGACGGCGCTCAGCGTATACCGCAATCGCGCGAGAAGCCCTCCCGCAGTGCCCTCCGCGCGCAGTCCGGCCCCCGCCGTTCCCCCAGCGACACGGGCCTTGATGGGGTCGGCCGTGAGCACGCCGTTTTTGATGGTCACGGGAACGGTCAGGTTTTCATGCGGAATGCGGGCTATGACCAGACGTTCCACACTGAGATCCCCATCCAGTTGTACTTTTCTGAGCCATTCGGTCTGCCACGGTGTACTCGGTTGTGCGTATTTGGAAGACGCGGGCAGATAGTCCCCCAGACGCAATGTCCCAAGCCGGAGTTTGGCGGTCCAGTGCGGCGGCGTTCCTTTGGTGCCTTCGATTTGACCGGCAAGGCGGGTATCATCGACGCGCCCTTCAAGCTCTGAAAGGCGCAGTATGGACTCGTCCGCCCGGATTTTTGCTTTGATCTGCGCCTGCCTGAGCGCCTGTTGGGGAAGGCTGGAGGGCAACATGCCCCATTGGGCGAGGAGGGCACGGAGGTTTCCCGTGGAAACGGATAACGAAGCGTCCCATGCCGGATTGGCATCCAGACGGGTTCCGCTTACGGAACCGGTGAACGAGGCGGAGGCGTCTTTCGTGAGAAGCTGCCCAGAGAGCTCTTTAGCCTCCAGCGTGTTGGCTTGCGTATTGAGGGACAGTTTGCCTGAAGCCTGCCCGCCGATGCCGTTGGCTGAGAGCTTGCCTGAAGCGGAAACGGCGTCGGCGAAAAGATTGAAAGGACCGCTCGTTGGGAACTGGAGCGCACCCGTCAGGTCGAGCGAACTCTGCCCGGCCGGCGTCGTCAGGCTGCCCTGCCATTTCCCGGTGTAGGCATAACGCGGCTGTGTTCCCTGCGTCCGGCTTCCCGCCCCCTGAAAAGCGACGCGCAATTGAGAGAAGGCGAGATTTTTTTCTTTTTTGGCCCGAGAAAGCGACAGATTGCCTTTCTCGATAAGCGCTTCCCCCTTGCCTTTCAGCGAGGAGAGGAAAGCGGCGGGCGAAGTCGGCCGTGCCGTAAAACTGGCCGAACCTGTCAATGTGCCTTTCAGAACGGGATAGCCCGCTACAGGGCTGAACAGGCTGTCGACGTTGACGCCGCTGGCCGTGAGGTTCAGGGCCATGACGTCGCCGGGGATGAGATCGCCTTGTGCCGATCCGCCGTACAGTGAGCCGCAGCGGATGGCGACTTTGGTCTGTTCCGTTCTACTGGCCGGATCGGGCGTAATGCGGACGGAAACGCCGTTGGCCGCCCACTTCCAGAATGTGGCGCGGGCGGCTTCCAAATGGATGTCATAGCCCACCGCCGCATTGGAATCGTCTCCTCCGAGAAGCGGCGGCACTTTGTAGGACGGCGTGGAAACCGCCTTGTTTTCCACTTCGGGGAATATCCGGTTCAATGGGGCGTCTTTGGTCGCAAGGTGCAGCGCAATGACGGGATTGGAAAAATCGTTGACGCCTCCGCCTCCCGTAAAGACGGTATTCAGCGTCGTCGCGGTGACGGAAGAGGCGACGAGTTTTTGCGGGGTCAGCTCAAACGGAAGCGTTCCCGAGATGTTATCCAAGGCGACTTGCACGCCCGGCGGGAGATCCCGCGCAAAGCCGAACCAGCGGGGAAGGCTGAGGTGCTTGAGGGCGAGCGTCCCCCGCAGCGTCGGCACATAATCCGCGCCGAAGAGCAGCCGTCCGTCCAACGTGGCCTGATCCCCTTCGACTTTGAGGCTGGCCCCCTTGATGGCGATCTGCGGGAGAGGGGCACCCTGAAAGAGGGAGCCCAAAGGGGCTTCCGCCGTGAACGGAAGCAGGACATGGACGGGAACGGATTGGCGTTTCAGTGAAAAAGTGCCGTCAAGGGAGGCCACGCCGTCAATGGCGAGCGTGCCTTGAGTGGTGCGGGCCGTCACACCGAGGACAAACCGGGGGCTGCCCTCGCCAAAGGAAAGCGGCATGGCGCAAGTGGCTTTGAAGCGGAGCATGGCCGCGGCATCAGCCGGGAACGCATATTCCAGATCGGATATTTCCAGATCAACGTTGCTGAGGGATTGGATTGGGGTGGCCTGCCCGTCCTTTTCCGGCGGCGTGTTTCCGTACCATTCCATTTTGCCCACCGAGAGCGAGAGCTCACCGGGTTCTCCGTTTCCCGGAACGGTGGCGCTTCCGGAAATGCCGGACATCCGCCACTGAGAGTGAATCCCGGACTTGTTCGCGCCGGGAAGGAGAGAGGCGATGGTTCCGTCTTCGAGATCGATATCCATTTCAGCAAGTTGCGGTGGTATGGAGAATCGCGGCTGTTGTGTCGTTTCCGGCGTCGTTCCGGCTGGCGGCTCAAGCAGCAGCGTGGGCTTGAGAAGACGGACTCCGGCGATGCGCGTTTCTCCGTGGAGCAGGGCCCAGAAATCAGGATAGACGGCCCCTTCGTCTACGAACAGCGTCATTGCCGGGGTACGGATGGTCAGGCCGGAAACGCTGGCCGCCGGACGCGGAAAGAGGGAGAGCGAAGCTTGATCCGCCGACAAGGCAAACCCGGCTTCAGGAGCGGAAAAGCGGGCGGACAGCGAGCGGGCGAGCCCAACGGGATCTTGATTGAACGTATAGATGAAGAAGCCGAGCGCAAGGACGAGCGCCCAGAAAAGGGGGAGCAAAACATAAAGGAGGATGGAGGTGGAACGCTTCATGTCTGTAGCTGTTTGTAATCAAGGCGTTTGAGATCGAGGTATACCAGTACGCCTCGGACAGGCCGGGGCGCCGCCTTGGAAATGAGGCGCATATAGCGTTGGAGCTGGATTTCGTGCGCTGGAGTTGGCGCTCCCGTTTTGTATTCGACCACGGTAATCCGTTTCCCGTCGTCGACCACAAGGTCGGAGCGGTACAATTCGCCGGATTCGTCAACGATCTCCTGCTCGGGGGTCCCGTATCGCAGCCATTCCCCGGCCTCGGGCAGGGCCGCGTACCATGCCAGCATTTCCACGATCTCGTGTTCGACCGTTTCGGGGTCACGGATCGGGAGCGGGAACGTGCGCAAGCCCTGCTTGAAGGCTTGGCGGGCATCCTCTTCCGGGTGTCCCGTCAGTTGCCCCGCCGTTTGCAGGCAAGCCAGACAGTGGTGCGCGAACGTGCCGCGGCGTTTTTGGGTAAACGAAAATTCTTCCAGCGGATTTCGGAAGATGCGCAAACGCGGCAGCCAGTGCATGGGACGCCAGCGTTCGTTGCTTTGTCCTGCCGGGATGCTTTCCGGTTCGATCAGTGCCAGCTCTTCGGCAACAGCCTTGCCATCCCGCATCGTTTTGGGCTCCCGAGCCTGTTCGGCGGGGCGGACGAAAGGAGGCGCACCTGTCTCAAACGTTTCTTCAGTCATGGGAAGCGCGCCGAGAAGCACGTTCAGGCCGCTTCCGAGCCCCGATGCATTGCGGCTGGAGGACGTTTCCGTCAGGAAGGCGTGCAGCTCCTCTTCCGCCCGCGTCCACGCCACATAAAGCAGGTGCAGCGCTTCACGGGCGTTGTCCGCAATGGCCTTGTAGTGTGCGTAGCCGGAGGCCGGGCCGCGCGGAGCAAGCACCGTCAGCCCGTCCACATGCGTCTCCACGGCAGGGCTGTCCACCCGTTGGGAAAAGTTGTGCCACGGCACGATGACGACGGGGAATTGCAGCCCCTTCGATTTGTGCATGGTCATGACCCGCACGGCGTCGAGGGTTTCCGGCATGGGGGCTTTTTCCTGCTGCCCGTGCTTGTTCCAATAGTCGAGGAACGAGGATAACGAACCGTATCCTTGTCCTTCCGCGACGTGAATGATTTCCAGAAAGCGGCGGACAAAGGCGGCCTCATCGGGATAGCGGCTCCATATGTCGAGGCGCCCCAACGCTTCGCGGGTGACGTCATAGGGCGTGAGCAGCCCCGCGTCGGCATGGAAAGGCGCGATCCACTTCCTCCAGATGTCGGGGAAATCTTCACGGAAGGCCATGAACAGCGGCATGTTGCGGCGCTCCGACGTCCGGCGGGCGGCGGCCCAGTCTTCCAGCGCCTGTTCGCTCAGAGGGATAAGCGGCAACAGCATCTGGCGGCCGGAAAGGAATGTCCAGAATGCCAGATCGTTGCGCGGGGAATCGAGGAACGTCAGGAGCGCCGTGATCTGTTCCACCAGAGGATGCTCGGCGAGCAGGAAGCTGTTGTCGGTGACGACGGGGATCCCTTCCTCCATGAGCCATCCGGCGACCTGTGCGGCCTTCCCGTTGGAGCGCACCAGCACGGTGACGTCCCCCCACGGACGGCGTGAGACGACCTCCTGAACGCATCCCAGCAGACGCTCGCGGACTTCTTCGTCCAGATCTTCGCTCTTGTCGCCGTAGACGCGCTGGAGACGCAGGAAACCTTCGGCCTTGTCGGGCGCGACTTTCTGTTCGGAACCGGTAAAGCCTTCTTTGAGCAGCTGGGCCCCTTCCTCAAGAATGGCTGCCAGGAGGGCGGACGGCGTGTCTTTGGGGAGCATGGCGGACAGCACGGCTTTAGCCGTGGCTGTTTCGGAAAGCTGGCGGAACAGGGTGTTGTTGGTTTCGACGATGGCCCGGCAGCTCCTCCAGTTGGTGGGGAGGATGTCGACGCGCGGTTCGGGCGCGACGGCGCACAGTTCCGCATCGGAGCGGACCTCGTCAAATAGCGTGGCGTCGCCGCCGCGCCAGCCGTAGATGGCCTGTTTGACGTCGCCCACCCATGTGAGCGAACCGCCGCGAGAAAGGGCTTCCAAAACAAGGGGATGGATGGCTTCCCACTGTTCGCGGCTGGTATCCTGGAATTCGTCCACGAGGATGTGGGTCAGGCTCGTCCCCAAGCGGCAAAACGCTTCGGGAACGCCATAGTCGCCCGACAGCACCTGACGGGCCAGACGGGGGACGAAGGCGGCGGGAACGGCCCCTTCGCGCTTGAGGAAGTCGGGAACCTGACCGGAGAGTTCCCGCGCCAGTTCCACAAACGGCATGACCGTCTGGGCCCGGCGGAGCAGCACGCCGTCCTCGTCCCATTTCCGGATGATGTCCCGCATGGCGTCGAAAGCCCGTTCCGCGTCGGGCGACGCCTTGCCTTTGGATGCCTTGTTCAGGCAGTCGTCCAGACAGGCTTTGCGCAGCATGGCGGAGTTTGGCGGCAGGTTCGCCGGGGCGGCCTTCCGGCACGTCTCAAGGGCTCTGGCCAGATGCGCGGAGCAGGAAAGTTTTTCTTCGGCAAGCAGGTGATGCAATTGCTCCACGGCATCGCGCAGATCGCGGGTCATGGCTCCCAGGCGTTCCGTAATTTCAGATGGATGCGCGAGTGTGACGGATTGCGTCCCCATGATCGGAAGAAGCAGTTCCATGACCCGTTCGCGCAGTGTTTCTCCGGCGAGAAAACCGCGCTGCGGGGAATGGAAAAAAACGTTCCGACATGCTTCTTCCAGCAGGGAGTGAAGCCGTTCGTCACGCCGCGACTGTTCCAGCAGGCTGTCCAGAAGCGGCGCGATGGCCTCATCCGTGGCGAATACGGGTTCGAAGTCGGGAGGCAGATCCAGCTCCAGCGCGGTCAGCCTGACGATAAGATGCAGGAGGCTGTCGATGGTGCGGACGTTGAGAGCCCCATAGCGGCGGAGGATGATCCCCACCCATCTCCGGGCCTGCTCGCGCGTCCATCCGGGGGCGGGCTTGTCCGTACCGAGGGCGGTATCCTTAAGGCGCCCGATGATCCGTTCCTGCATTTCGGCGGCGGCGCGGTTCGTGAAGGTGACGGCAAGGATTTCGGGCCAGCCGTGCGGTCCGGAATGGACGGCGCTGCACCCGGAAAACGGACCGCCGCCAGCTTCCGCGGCACCCGAAAGGTGCTTCAGGAAGCTGGTGGTCAGTTCATAGGTCTTGCCCGAACCCGCCGAAGCGCGGATCTGCCTGAGCTGTGGATCGTGTGAGGGCATGGAGGACACGGAATGTTACGCTTTTTCGCCTTCGGGCAACATACCGGTCAATTCGCCCTGTCCGGTCGATTCGAGCACGGCACGCCACAGCCCCGAACGGATGTCGAGCTTGCGGCGTTTTTTGGTGACGAGGTCCAGCGGGATATGGACGTAGCGGTCCATGATCTTGGCAACGACCATTTCGGTCCTGCCCGCCATGGCGGCATGGACGGCGTGCTGACCGAGGAAACCGCAATAGACCCGGTCGTTGGCGTTGGCCGGGACGGAACGGATGATGTAGCTTGGGTCGATGTATTTGATGCTGATGGGCATTTTCCCGTGGAAATAGTCGACGATGGACGTCCTCAGCAGGCTCCCCACGTCGGACAGCACGGGATTCCCGGAGGCGTCGCGGGCCTCGTTCTGCTGGAGGAGGTGCTGGCCCGCGCCTTCAGCCGCGATGATGACGGCGTGCCCGCGCAGTTTGAGGCGCCGTTCCAGCGCGGGGAGCAAGCCGCCGTCGCCGTGCAACTGGAACGGCGCTTCGGGGATGAGCACGAAGTTGGCCTCACGCAGGGCGAGGGCGGACTGCGCCGCGATGAATCCGGACTCGCGGCCCATGAGCTTGACGATGCCGATGCCGTTGGGCGTGCCCACGGCTTCCACATGCGCGCAGCCGATGGCTTCGGTGGCCTTGTCCACGGCGGTGTCGAAACCAAAGGACTGCGGCACGAAATTGATGTCGTTGTCGATGGTCTTGGGGATGCCGATGATGGAAATGCGGATGTTGCGCTGGCGCACTTCCTTGGCGATGGCGGAGGCGGCCTTCATGGAGCCGTCGCCGCCGATGACGAAGAGGACGCTCACGTTGAGCCGTTCGAGCGCATCGACGATTTCGGAAGGTTCCTGCGGCCCTCTGGAGGAGCCGAGGAGCGTTCCGCCGAACTGGTAAATATGCTCGACGCTGGCCGGCGTCAGCTCCATCACGTTGTGGCTGTAGGAGGGGATGAAACCTTCGAGCCCGTAACGGATGCCCAGAACGGAAGGCGTGTTGTAGGCGTGGTAGGCTTCAAGGACAATGGCCCGGATCACGTCGTTGAGGCCGGGGCAAAGGCCGCCGCAGGTGACGATGGCGCATTTGGTTTTGCCGGGATCGAAATACAGATCCTGACGCGGCCCCGCTTCTTCAAAAAGCAGGGTCTGATGGGTATCGATGTCCTCATCGTATTCGTGGCTCAGGCTCAGCATCACCTTTCCGGTATTGATCATGTTCCCGTAAGGAAGCGGAGAGGGGATTTTGGCCTGGCCGAGCGTGGCGATGGGGATTTCGCGGACCGGGATGCTGTATTCCGATGTCATGGCTATTCTCCGGACGGATTTTTTTCGAGATGCTGGCGGGCGAAGCAGCTTGTCAGGATTCCGCCCGCCTGCGCCACATTGAGCGAATCGAATGTCCGCAGCATGGGGATGTGCAGGAGATGGTGGCAGCGTTTGGCAACCTGCGGGCGTATGCCGTGTTCTTCATTGCCGAGGACGAGCAGGGCGGGGGTATGCAGGCGGGTGGTGAAGGCGTCGAGGCTGCCTTCGCCGAACGCGGCCCCGTAGATGAGGAATCCCGCGTCCCGTGCCTCGTCCAGCGCCCGGGCGATGTTCATGACCTTGGCGACCGGAAGGCGTTCCAGCGCTCCGGCTGCGGCGCGGCGCGCCCCGGCCCCCAGAAAGGTGCCGTTGTGGCGGGGTATGACCAGCCCGGCCCCGCCCATCGCGTACAACGTGCGGGCGAGGGTTCCGGCGTTGCCGGGGTCCTGCACCTGATCAAGCACAAGGATGAGCGGCAGGGGAGCGTCCGTAGCGTCCGTGAGCAGATCGGCGAACTCGGTGAAACCGGCCTCGAAAAGCCGGGCGACGACCCCTTGATGCCCGGCGGGGCAAAGCCGATCGAGGCTCTGGGCATCCGCAAGCGTAAAACGGACTTTGGCGGTACGGCACAGGTCGAGGATGCGATCCGTATCTTGCGAACGTTTGCCCTTGCGGACAAGAACGGCGTCGATGCGTTCCGGTTCCCGTTCCAGGAGCTCATAGGTATCCTCCGTGCCCAGGGCCCGAAAGAGCGCCTGATGGATCTGGGGTGACAGGCTGTGTCCCAGTACCCTTCCCAACAATCCAAATTTCATGATTCTTTTTCTTCCTTTCCGTGATCCGCCGGATAATTCCCCAGGATCTTGCATTCCGTGGTGTCTTCCGGCAGATCTCCCAAGGCTTTCTGCACCGCTGGATCCGTCAGATGGCCGGTGATATCGATGTGGAAATAATATTCCCAAGGCCTTCCTGGTATGGGCCGGGATTCGATGTTGGTCATATTGATCCGGTACCGGGCAAAATGGGACAGGACCCGATACAAGGACCCGGGCTGATGCTTCAGGCTGACGATCAGGGTGATCTTGTCTGCTTCCGGCACCAGTTCCCGCTGCCGGCTGAGGATGATGAACCGGGTATAATTGCTCTGGTTGGTATTGATGCCCCGGGCCAGGATGGCCAGTCCATACTGTTCTGCCGCTTGGGCGCCGGCTACCGCCGCCATATGGGGATCTTTTTTCTGGGCTACCAATTCTGCCGCTTTGGCCGTATTGAAATAATTGAATTGCCGCATAGCAGGGTGTTCTTTGAAGAATACCTGGCACTGGGAAAACCCTTGGGGATGGGAATAGACTTCGGTGATCCCTTCCAATTTGGCTCCTGGACAGGCCAGGAGGCAGTGCTCCACCTTGACGATTTTTTCCCCCACGATGGAAGCGCCATACCGCCGGACCAAGTCGTACACATCGGTGATCCCTCCCGTGGAAGAATTCTCGATGGGCAGCACGCCATACCGTACCTTCCCTTCCATCACAGCCTGGATCACGTCCTCGAACAGCATGAAGTTCCTGGCGTCCACCGGTTTCCCGGCAAAATAAGTCTGGAGGGCAAGATGGCTGTACGCCCCGGGCACCTCTTGATAGCCTCCAGTAATGGTTTCTTTTGCCATGGCTTTTACCAGTTTT
>OGYA01001414.1_pt1 | contig 16154 bp, 9 predicted proteins | sample 1576401 | NCBI WGS metagenome assembly OGYA01 (sample SAMEA3541485, study PRJEB24748) | human gut metagenome | biome: human gut; feature: human-associated habitat; material: faeces | place: China | collected 2012 | reverse complement strand
TGTGAGAAGTTCCGTGACCCATGAATACGAATGCCACGCCATCTTCCTTTGCAGCGTCCAGACTGTCATAGCCTGCAGTCTTTACTGCTTCTGCGGTCAGTTCTTCTGCAACAGCCTTCTTGTCATCATTTACTACGGCAGCATCAGAGCCTACCTCACCTAGCAGGGGCTCAGCAACTTTTACAGATGCAAACTGATCCTTATATGCTTCTACAGCTTCCATCAGCTCGTCATACTCTGCGCCATGCATCAGATGCGTGGGCTGTACTACCAGGTTCTTAACACCGTTTGCCACAGCGCGGTCCAGTGCCTGATCCATATTGTCGATATGCTCGTCATCTCTTGCCTGTATATGATTGATGATGATCTGTGCGGTAAATGCTCTTCTTACAGACCAGTCGGGATTGGCTGCTGCAATCGCATCCTCGATACCCTTGATATCAGCCACACGGCTGTCGTTAAAGGAAGTACCGAAGCTTACTACCAGAATCTCGTTCTCACCGATCTCATCCTGATTGCGGGGATCATCCTTGGAAGCATCTCCGGTATCTCTGCCGAAATAATCGGGATCTGCATTTTCTCCCTCTACCAGTTCCTTCTGTGCGTCGGTCAGTGCATCCCATGCTGCCTTGGCATCTGCACACTGTTTATCGGTATTCTCAGTTCTCTCCTGCACATAGATGGCATCGATCAGTGCTGCTACTTCATCGGCTGCTGCCTGATCTGCATCTTCGGTGCTTTCGGTAGCTGCGGTGGTTGTCTCTGCTGCCTGTGTTGTCTGTGCCTCACTGCCTGCCTGTACAGTGCTTTCTACGGTTGCCTGGGTATTACCACATCCGGTGATGCATACAGCGCCCAGTACGGTTGCCAGTACTACTGCTACGATTCTTTTTTTCATGTTTCCTCCTCTGACAGTTTTTCTGTCTCTTCTGATTTTGGGGCTTGCCCCGGTATTCTTAAATATGTATGTCAGAAACATGTTTTTCGCAACAAAAACAAAAACCCTTTCCTGTATCAGGTAAAGGGTTTGTACACATAAGAAACGAATGCAAAAAAGCTTCTGTCGCTTCTGCATTCCACACGTACAACCAGTTACTCGTGGCTTTGAAACAAATGTTTCTGTACAGCATTCAGGCAGGTCTCCCGGCTTGAAGATCATTGCATCCGCCATCTTCCCGGTCTCCCAGTGATCTATCGGCTTCAGCTCCCTAATTACGGTGACGAGTTCGTGCAGGACTTACACCTGCTTCCCTTTTCACCGGAGCCAGCTACTTACGTGACTGCTCCGGCACCTGAATACTCCATATTCAATTGTGGCTACTATATCACAGATTTTCTGAAATTGCAATGTCAATCAGTCATCTGTTCCACCGGCTGTCGGGATCAGTATACCTGAAAATTAGAGATTGGCGTCATTCCGGGCATAATTCAGGATCATTTCCTTTAAAAGCAGCAAATCACCTGTATAATCCTTGTTGTCCGTTGCTCCCCAGATAAAACCACCTGCGTAATGGGTACACGCTGCCATCATGGTATGCACCGTCACACGCATGAACTGTTCCTCCGGAATATCCGTGCGGAAGGTCTTGTCCTCTTTTGCCTTCGCATACATCATATGAAGTCTTGTGTTGACGGAATTCAGGGATGCGTGGAAATTCGCCAGTTCCTCCTGCCGCACCGTCTGGTGTGTTATATAATTGTTGAAGTTGTCATTATACTGCAACAGATCCTTATGGTTCTGATACATGCCGATATAACTGTCCAGCGTAAAAATAAATCTTCCGATGGCCGGAATATCGTGTATCGAAGAGATTGGTCTTGCCTCATCCAGCTTGTCCAGATAGGCCTTCCATTTCGATGCGCAGACCGCAATAGCCAGCTCCGTCTTATTGTTGTAACAGCGGAACAATGTGGCACGTCCCACACCGGCTTCTTTTGCGACCTCATCCATGCTGACCGCTTCGATTTTCTTTTCCACAAAAAGCCGGAACGCTGTATCAATGATCCGCTGGTTGCGCCCTTGCTCTTTATCCATCTGTTTCTCAGATTTTCCCATTTTTCTCTTCCTTTTTCATACATTCTTACTGTTCATTTTATGGTAAAAGGCTGTGACTGTCAACGACTGTAAAAAGCTAATGTAAAAGTGCCTTGCAGATTCCTACGAATTTTCTTGTATTTAAAACGCCAATATCGGCGAAAAAAATACAAAAGCAGGTAATTTTGTATTATAAAAATGCTTTATTTTCGCCAAATACGCAAATAAAAGAAATTTCGTACAAAAATTCCTGATTTCGGAACTTTTTTGTACGGAATCCAATGTTTTTATACTATTTACACCAAACTGACTTATCAGTTACTTCTTCTGTCGTGTCAGGAGCGTAACTGCTTCGCAGTGGCTCGTTGGTAAAGCCGAGGTGATATGGGGATTCCCGTACTTTTCTTTCAACCTATATTCATCCAGTTCAGTCATCAGTTCCACATATGCTTCTCTCAGTTCTCTCGGAGACATAGTTCTGGCAAATCCCATATACTTTTCATATTTCTTTACTCTGCGTTCCTCTTCCTCTGATGCATATATTGTCTTTTCATTTTTAAAGCGATCTGCCTCAGACTCATCAAGACAAAGTGAAACAGCTACAATATGTTTGCATATGATTTTCTTTCCATTTGCCAAAGGACAATCGCAGGTGGACTTTCGCGGATGCTCCATATCAACATGAACATGATAATTTCCATCTCCACTACCTGCTACTATACCTTCGCAGCTTCCATCTTCATTAACAGTATACGAAAGAACTTTATTCTGTTTATAATATTCCATACCACGCCATACAGACTTACTACTGGCAATATCAATCACTCCCATAAAGTGCCTCCGTAAATTATTCTTTCTGTATCGGTCACCCTATCAGTCACCCCAACGGTCACCTTCTTTGTTTTATGAACAACTCTCACGATTTATACTAATTATCATCAGCTAAGCGATATCTTCTATTATTTGTTGTGCCTTCATATTCAAGCCCTGACATTTCTTTCAGTATAGCTCTTGTACGGGCAGGGCTTAATCCAATAGCTTGTGCGATATCCGTTGTCTTAGACAATCCATTTTCCTTCAAATACTTTCTAATCAACTGATAATTCTCTTCTGTTGCCTTACCTTTCAAGCAATTTTATCATTCGCTGAACAATACATTCAACCTGTCCGGATTCCACTCTCTGATCAAAAGCACCATTACAAAAAATGATCTTCTCGCAATAGCATTGTCAACAAAGCTGAACACAAATCATAATCATCGCATTCCAGGCGTTTTAACGCTTCGTTACAATTTATAGGCTCTGTGGTCATATTAATCCCAATAGTTTGTTTTTAGGTCACCAGTCTCTTCAAGCACCTCATAGCTATTGCTTTAATATCATTACTCACGAACGAATAGGCCTCCTTCTTCAAATGCAACATAATTACCATCATTCACGTCTTATAAGAACTCTCTTCGTGTCCTTATATTTTTCACGTAATGACGAAATATTTACATCAGTACTTAATACTTCACGCACGACGCCCCATAGACCACCTTTTTCATCCGGAAAACTATCCATATACTGGTTGAACGGGAGCCCCATCACGAACTTTGCCTGATCCTCGATGCCTCTTCCTGGAACGCCATAATCCAGTATAGGAGGCAGTCCTGTTTTGATATCTTTTCCAAGAATAATAGCTCCTGATGCCGGTGCCCCTCCAAGCAGTGTCATGCTTATTGCAAGATCAATCATTTTATCATCAAGGCTAATCCACGAATGATCAAAATACAATCCTTGACCAAGCACCTCACCTATACATAGCTTAGGTTTGTATCCGAGCTCAGACAGGCAAACGTATAACGCAGCACATGAAGCGTGGCAGGCACCCCACCATTGCTTTCTCTCCATGTACCTATACATATTTGCAAGCACATTCCCGATATCTTCATTATATCCGCTCTCTTTAACCGCTTGTTTTATACGGTCAGGGATGCCCATTGTTTCCTTTCGGAGACAACAATTCTTATATTTCTTTCCGCTTCCACATGGACACGGATCATTTCTTCCTATTTTCATCATGCGCTCCTTCTTTATTGCTTTATAAACGGCACAATCACATCGTAGAACTTCTTCGTCCAGTCGGCGTGGAAGTTCGCCATTTGGAGCCAGTCAGTCTCATTTTCAATGCTAACGTTATTCAGCTGAATGAAAACCTTGGACGATTTGATATCGTCACCACGGTTCCACTGGAGCGTCGTGCCCAACGCTGATTCTATTTCCGCTTTATGTGTGTACAGGCTATCGAAGGCGTCCTTGTTTTCTTGCTTATTTCCTCTGCCAAATACGACCTCTGCCCGTGCTGCATCATAGTTTGCTACGCAGCATAGATAAAAACCGCCGATACCGAAGGAGCCATTGATCCAGTTATCCCTTGAGGGATTAACATTGGAGAAGGAGCCGTCCTCGCCGTGCGCCTTCTGGATAATCGGAAGCGCATATATCCAGTATTTTCTCCGGAGCTCATAACGGCTGCCAGGCTCATCCTCATTGGCCCCGTTTTCATCGCGCAGATAAAATACCAAGTCTGCCGGATCTTCATCGTACAGTTTGAAGAGACGGCTTAGGACAGACAACTTGCTCTGCGTGCTGGTGTTTGTCCACACATAGATGCCGTCACCAATTTCCACTGACTTCGTGAATGCATTCGGATTAGTGTTGAAGTGAAGAGCAATATTCTCCTCTTCAGACATAGCCAGTTTTGTAATGATGGCTTTGTCCTCGGCATACAGAATCTGAATAACCTTCTGGAACATCTCAACCCAGCTCGTTACCGGCTGTTCCGTGTTCTTAAAGGTGAACTTTGCAATCAGGCGCCCGGTCAGCTCGCCCTCATCCTCAAGCGTATAAGTATCAAGCTGCTTTTCTTCCGGTTTGTATTCTGTGGCAGGTGCTGCCCAGATTGAAAGCGCCCGACCCATGAGATATTCGCTACGTTCCTCCAGTTCTGTCAGCGTCCACTTGTCTTTCTTGGCGATCCAGGTATTCATGCGGATACCACTATCATCAAAACCATTCTGCATGGTTTTCTTTTCAGCGAATGAGCTATTGCTGTATTTCGAGTTATAGGCCGTCAGTGTAAGATTTGCCATACGATGCAGCCACACTTCATGTATCTGCTCATAGTCATCTCCCAGTTCTTTCTGCCAAATCGGCGTAAGGTGCTGAGGCATGATGTGCTCAATGGAATAAGTACCGTCATCACAGTGGCGGTATACATCCTTATCCTCCGAAGTACCGAAATTCTCGAAGCGTTCAAGGATGTAAATCTTATTCTTGCTGTTCATCAGATAAACTGGACGTTCCTCAAATGCCACCTTAAACTCAACATCATCCGGGAAACGGGCACGCTCCTTCTTTGAAAGAAGCGCATACTTGAACTTCTCGACATAGTCATCCTCGGTGCCGTCGTACCGGACGATTTCCCGGTGTAGCATGAGAAAAATCTTATTCAGAGCATTTGTTGGCAGATCACACATCGTCCTGCGAAACAGATAGTTCTCTGTCGTCAGGAAAATCTCCGTGACCTGTGTTAAAGTCAGTTTGTTTTCATTATATAGGCGCAGCACTTCGAGGAAGTACGGCCTTGTTACCGTAGTCTCCAGACGGTTCAGTCGGTCAATGCAAGCGTCAAGCACAACACTGCCGGAATTACCCTCAAGAAGAATCTGGTACCGCTTTGCATAGGCCAACATCTCGGCAAGGAGTGGTTCCGTTTCGATTTTTCCAAGCTCCACAAAGTCCTTAAAATTGATGTAGATTTTCTTCTGCTGCGGGATTGCCTGCTGCTTTACACTCAGGTAATCCCGGATGAAGGCACTTACATCATATTTCGTGCAAACCTCGATCTTATTCCAGTATTTCTCGTAATAATTCTCCTGCTCCTTAGAAGGTAAACCCATCAGTATAAAGTTTCTAATCTTATCACCTTCGCTGAGGTCAAGACCAGTCGAGTTCAGGCTTTCAAAAATGAGCTGTGGATTGTCGTCCATATCCAGCCGGATGTTTATAATCTCCAGACAACAGATCGCATCGTAAAGCTGGTCGATGGTGATTTCCTGTTTCTGAATGCGGTCATAAAAATAATCATAATTTACAGTCAGATTTGACTCGCGGATATGCTCCGTCGGATCAGAGAACAGCTTTCCAAAGGCAGTCTGGTCATTCTTTACCGGTTTGAGTTTGATACGAGTATCTTCCGGCTTCCACTTGTCAACGAGGTATTCTTCAAAAATCCGCTGCTTCAGATTAGCGGTCTCCGGCACAATGACACCCTTATCAATCAGGTTATACATGGCAAGAAATAAAAGCGATACAGTCGTAAGACGCTGCTGGCCGTCGATAATCAGGAACTCCTCATTGTGGCCGTCCGGATTGTAAACGGAAACGAGGCTCCCAAAGAAGTGACTCTTCCGGTGCCCCTTGATGATTTTTACAAGGTCATCGTACAGCTGCTTGCAGTTTTCTGTCTTCCAGTCATAATTTCTCTGATACACCGGGATGACAAAGCGCTTGTCAGAGCCTTCCATGTATTTTACGAATTTACATTCTGAACCTTTCATTCCATATCACCCCTCCTCGTATTACTGAAGATCGGGATCGCTCCCCAGAGGAGTAATTCCGTTTTCTTTAAGCATTTCATTTATTTCATAAATTGAATTCTCTGCACAGGCGCCCATTACGCATTGATAAATGTATCCTTCGCCCTTCAATGAATTTAATTTAAAGTCAGTTTTACCAAGAAACATTTCAGCCTCCGGCAGTGGCAGCTTTAATCCTACGCATAACGCCAGAACTGTCTGTACAGATGTTGGATACTCTTCATCATTTCTCAAACGCTGGATGGTCTTTTCTCCTACGAGCGAACGGTCTGCTAACTGTTTATTTGAGAGCTTTCTTTCTTTTTGTAAGGCTACCAGCGTTTCGGCAAAGGAACCGGGATATTTTCGCAGGGCTTCTGACCGACGCTTGGCGTTCTGAATCTGGTCGAGTAGCGTTCGGTTATGCGTGTTTAGTTCAAAGGAATACTCAACCTGATTTTCAACAGGAGCGGCGTTCCGCATGAACTGCGTGTAATACTTCGCCCCTTGATATTTCGATTGATAGCTATACCCCTTCGAGAAAACAACGCAGCACTCATCCATGTGTGTGAGTGCATATTCTGACAGTGTCGCATTTCCGGCCTGATTCCTCGCTATATATTTCTCATTGTTGAGAACGAGGTGACGATCCGTAAAAACAAACTGACCGCTGTCAATTAGTTTCTTAAACTCGCGGCCGAAACAGTAAGCCTTAAACAAATCGGCATAGGGAATAGTGAACGTCTGATTCTTATCCAAGGCACCTGCTTCAAATGAATATCCGCGAGCATACTGACCATCCACAAATGGATATGCGCCCTCGGCTTTGGAATATCCCAGATCCATCAGGCGAACCTTTGCGGCCTGTCTCGACACATCGAACAGCTCCGCAAGTTCATCAATGACATTCTCGTAGGCTGCAATGCTCGCATCATCAGCCCCGCCATAAACTGCAAAGAGCTGATCTGTCTTCAAGCGCGTCGGTTTCGCAGGCATCAAGATTCTTGGAGCGACGCCTTTGGCTTGCCACTCCATCCAGTCTACAGCCTTCCATTTATCTGAATCCATGGAATTAGCGGCTATCTGACATTGAATTGCTTTTCCCAAATTGTCATCGGCACCTATCATTTTCATCAGCACGTGGTATGGCTGATGACGATGCCAATGAAAACACTCATGTGCCAGCGTAGTACGCTTTGTTCCTACAGATCTCTCATAGGAAACGCGCGGATCAAGGTATACGGTTCCTCGTTTGGCATTGCGAATTGTAATCTTCCGGTGCTTATCGAGAACATTCCCGTTGTCAAATATGATAGTCCCAAAGTAAGTAAGATCATCCGACAGAGGGACATCTTCGATAACCTGTAGTTACATATCGCTGGCTATTGTCTCGATTGGAACCCTCATAGGTTTTTCCAACGCTTCAGGACAATACCTTGTTAGGAACTTCTCCGCCTCGTCTTCAAACTGTTCGCGGGAAATAATAGGTACTAGCTCTCCGGACAGGCGGTCATTATCAGATTCCTCTTGCGGCTCACAATTACCAACAGACATGATTCGGAACCCACTCATATCGATGCCAAGAGTAACCTGACAATGAATCTTCAGCCAGCGCTCGTTAAAATAACCCTTGCGAGATGCGGACGGCATTTCGACATCGCATGATGCAATTACATCGAAAGCAATCACGCCATCTTCTGGCTGTTCAATATGGATAACATTCTCAATTTCCATATCAATGACCGACAGCCTTTTCGCGTCACCAGAATGCTCCTCTTGAATATAAGCTATGGCCGCATCCCGGATGTCATCATAACGGGATTGGTCGATCAGTTTCTGCAGTGGACTTTCATCCTGCGCCTCATAGTAGTCCAGTCTGCTGTCGTTGAGTTCTTTACGAACCTCCCGCCAGTTTGGCATATACCTGTCCATGTGCGCGATGAATGTGGCGTCATGTTTTCTTGTAAGCAAATGCGTCAGTTCATGCAAAATAATATAATCGAGGCAAGCATACGGCTTCTGAGCAAGCTGCAGATTAAACCATAGTTTCTTTTTATCCGTGCTGCAGGCGCCCCATTTTGTGACCATATATTTCGTTTGCCAAGAATCACATTTAAGTCCTGTCTGTGTCTCCCACTTAGGCAGACGCTTTTCTATTTCTTCCTTCAGGATCTTCCGATATTCCTCTTTCACATAAGCGTCTCGCTGTTTCACGGTACTCTTGGCACTCATGGATAGAACAATATTCTGATTCTGAATCTCGAAGCTGTTCTTTTGATTGTCAGGCTTAAAAACAAGGAAGTACTGCTTTCCCCATATATACATCGTCTCACCTGAAACATACTGCCGCTTCGATGCTCTTGGTTGATCCTGAAACTGCGCAATAGCCCTCTTGATAAAGCCCAGCTGAGTTCTGGCATAAGCCTCTATAGCTTTATCGTCCACGGATAAAGGTGCAGAAATTACCACATGTCCATCCGGCGGCTTCACCTGAAGGTGCATATTCTTTATATTCTTTTTTTGCACATCAATCGGAATCCCAGAAATGACAATGCGCATTAATACTCCTCCTGCTTCTCAATGATCTTATAGATGCGTTCCACCTCGGAGTCATCACCCAGAATCTCAAAGAGAGCCTTTTTTATTCTCCTGACAACCACCTGATTATCCCTGAAACCAGACAGTGCCTGCTTTTTCACGGCCTTGTGAATGCGAAGAGCAAGTTTCTCGTCCTCGCCGGTGTTGTCATAAATGGCCATGAGCGCTTTGCTCTTACGGATGCTTTCCGGATATTTATCGTTATCCTCCGGGCAATCAACATCCTTGGCCAGCTTAATATATTTTTCAAGCATCTCAGCGTAGTCAAGAACTCCCTGCTTACGCTCTTCAATGAGTTTATCAAGGATTTCTGACATCTTTGCATAGTAGCGCGGATTGACGGTGACCTTTTCGATAACCTTCTTACGGATGTTATTCTCGATGGCCTCTGCTGCACCTTCCTTATGCCCGCTATCGCCTTCACCGGTAAGCGTCTCACCCTGCTTTGCTACGAAATCCAATAGGGTAAGATCATCAAAATCGCCAATCTTCTCAGCATCCGCTGCCGTGATATAGTTATCGATCATCTTTCTCATATCAGGTTCATAGGCCTTCAAATCAAGGAAGTCACCACTGGCCGTACCGATGGTTTTCTTCAACTCAATGTAGAAAGTGACCTTCTTGTCATATTCATTCAGTTTGCCAGATGAGATATCATCAACCAGATATGGCTTTGCTTCCGCGAAAGCTCTGACAAGACTGCTCACCAGACGATAGAGTTTTTCTCTCAGGCGTGCATAAATCTCGTCGCTCTCCTCCGACTGACCGGAAACACCACAGAAATAATGGATGTACTGGATCTCCCCACGAGGTTCCTCGACACCTTCGCAGAGTTCTTCGACGGCATCATACACTTCCTCAAAATAGGATACCGTAGCATCATGGCGATCCTTAACAAGTCCTTTTACATCCTCCGGATCATATCCTTCAAAAGCGCCGGAAGTATAGTCCTTCATTGCAGTCTGGAGCTGTCCAAACAGCTGTTTGTAATCCACGATATAACCGAAGTCCTTACTATCATCATCAAGACGGTTGACACGGCAAATCGCCTGAAACAGGCCGTGATCCTGCATTCTCTTGTCAATGTATAGATACGTGCAAGGAGGTGCGTCAAACCCGGTGAGAAGCTTGTCCACGACGATAAGGAGCTTCATATTTGCAGGCTCCTCTACAAACTTGCGCTTTGCTTCCTTTTCAAATTCCTCCACCTTGGACTGAACCGATCCTGCATTCGGAAGATCAGACGGATCAAGTCCCAGCATCTTCAAATATGTCTCGTATTTTAGGAAGGTTTCGGTATCATCCTCATCGCTGACGGTGTCAGTGCGCAGTTCACCCTTGTTCGGTGTATAGGAAGATATGATGGCGCACTTCTTAAAGCCCATCTGCTGAAAAATTTCGTAGTACTTGCAAGCCGTAGGAATACCATCAGCCACAAGGATGGCATTTCCATTGCCGTCCATCAGACGAGGTTTCATGTTAAAATCCTGAATGATGTCCCATGCCACTTTTTCCAGACGAGAGCGGGAGCTGTATACCTTCTGCATCGTGCCCCATTTCTCTTTCAGCTTAGCTTTTGCACGTGAGGAAAGACCTCTGGTCTTTACATCAAACCACTGGTCAACACGATCCTGTGACGACAAATCCTGCGGAACATCTCGATATTCATAACGCAGATCCAGCACAACGCCATCGGCCACGCCTTCGTTATACTTGTAAGCGTGGATATATGTACCGAAAACCTCAATGCTGATCTTCTTGTCCCTCTTCAGTAGTGGAGTACCCGTAAAGCCGATAAATACAGCATTCGGCATGATAGTCTTCATCGCCGTATGGAGCTTGCCGGACTGTGTTCTATGGCATTCGTCAACAAACACGACAAGATTTCCCTTTGCCTTAAAATCGGCAGGGAGGGAGGCTTTCAGTTCTTCAATATACTTTTCGTAATCGTTCTCCGTTGCTTCTCCGCCACGACGGCCAAACTTATGCACGAGGGAGCAGATCAGCGAATCATCATATACATTCAAACGATTCAGCAAATCTTTACCGCTCTTGGTACGAGCAATATTCTCATCCACACCAGTGAATGTTTTTTCTATTTGCTCATCAAGCTCATCTCGGTCTGTCACGATAAGGACACGGGCATTAAGCTCCGCCCAATGTGTCAGAATCCATTTTGCAAGCCATACCATTGTCAGCGTTTTGCCGGAACCCTGTGTATGCCAAAGAATACCACCCATCGGTTTATCCGGATCTCTGTTCGGATTGTGAAGCTCTGTCCTCAGATTATTGAGCCTCTGCTGAGTGCGCTTGATGCCAAAATACTGATTGTACCTGCACACTTTTTTGATGCCTTTATCAAAAACAACGAAATTCATGATAAGGTCGATAAAACGTTTCTTATCGAACATGGCATATATCTGCTTCAGGAGTTTATTCTCGATGCCTTCGCAGGCTTTACTGATACGAACATCTACTGGATCACGCTCCTCCTCATGTTCTTTGAAGCCGTCATCCTTCCACTCCATATAGAACTTCTCTCCGGTCAGAAGCGTGCCGTAGCGTAGACCTTCCGACTCGTTTCCGGCCATACAGAACTGCATTCGTAAGGCGATCGCCAAATAAAGGTGTCCTTCTGATTTGTGAGATTCTGGCGGATGCCTTCGGACACAGAGATACTGCTTCGTTTTAATTCGATAACGGCCACAGCAATACCGTTCAAATAGATGACAAGATCTGGCCTCTTCTCCTGCTGCTCAACAACAGTTACTTCCTCAGCGATTGCAAAGTCATTATTCAGCGGATTTTCTTCATCAATAAGTTGCACAGTCACCGGAGGCTTTTCAGGACTTTCACTAACCGGAATACCGTACTTTAAGCGAGAGTATACAGTTTTATTCGCGTCATATAACCCGCGTGAAAGATTACCCGCTTCCTGCTGAAGCTGCATAACAGCAGCATCAATCAGCTTGTCTGCATAACCCTTCAGTCGAAGGTACTGGCGCAGACGATCTTCCTTGATGTTCTTATTCTGATAATCTGACAGGTTACCAATATACTGATAGCCCAATCTCTCTGGATCTTTGAAGAAACGAATCACTCTTTCCTGTGTTTTGATTTCGGCATCCCCAATACTCATCCGACAGGCACCTCCTTACATCAATCTGACCTTGCCGGTCAGCAATTCTTCCATCATTCCTTTTTTTACCTTTTCGTACTTATGTAGCTTTTCCACTAATAGGCTTATTTCATCATCCATATCCGCTAACACGCCAATGATAGCTTCTCTTTCAGTCTTTTCTGGTAGCCTAATCTCAAGCTTTCTAACATCAGCTACTGTAAGATTATGTTGTGCTCCTACTTTCTCATTTGAGAAGATTTGTTCCTGTCCATTTTTCCCAGATAAGTAAAGCATGCACCAACTCGCCAAATCAGGATCAAATAACTTAGCAATACCCACTGCGCCACCAGCAAATGCCGTTTGTTTATTATCAAAAACAGCGACATTTCCTATTCGGCCAGAAATTGAGATCAGCAAGCAAACTTCATCTAAAAGAATCTTTGGATACTTTTCCGCTACATCATACGGAATAAAGAAGTCTGTATTATAGTTAATATCAAACGCCTCGAAATCTTTGTTTTGAATAAACGGAATTGTGCCAATCTGCGGCGCTGTCACGAGAGAAGGCCTTATCTCAGCACTATAATCGAACCCTGTTTGCTTAGTAACTAAACGACATAGTTTATCTAATGTGGTAGTTTGCCAATCCCCATCGAACCCATCCAGTCGCTTCTTCCCGGTGACAAGCATTTGCATTGTCCCCTGACGAATATCCTTTTTCTTTCGGATGAATTTTTTCAAATTCTCGATCAAAGCATCTACATCAGACAGTGAATTTACAATTTTTTCCTGTTCAAAAGTTTTAGGGACAATTATCACTGTATCTCCTAATGAACCTTTGGAAACCGATGAAACCTTCGTCCCATGAATATATGGCAATAGCTGATCATGGTACAAATGCGAATTCATGTAATAACCCAGCCATTTAGGCACAAATTTGCCGGACTTCACTCTGAAAGGAATTGTATGCAACCCAGCCATCACCGGTTTGTCAGACGTATTTGTAACCTCAGTAACTTTGCCGACAGTTTCATCTTCGGCAGTATCTGCCATTACAACATCTCCATCTTGGAGAGGCTGCGCTGAACTTGATATCCTTAGTCCGTCATTTATGTACGGAACATCCTCTCTGGTACAATCCAGCACCTCCGGAAATAGGATAAGGACATCGCCATAATGTATATTTTTGAATTGACCACTATCATAATTAAGCTCAGCACGGGAATAAGTGTTGTTGTTCAGGACACGAAAAGTGTCAGAGAAGCTTTGAACATCCCACTCTTCAGGGATCATCCCTATTTCCGTCTTTTTCATTCCCATTTGAATCCCATCCTTTCCAGATGAGACTTTACCTTCGCCTCATACTCAATTGTTTCTTTATCAAGCTCCGGAAGTGTATTCTCATATCGTTCAGCAAGTTCAATAATCCGACTCGTTAAGCAATGAGAAATCGCAGTATACAAATCGTTTATACCTGAGAAAATACTATCAAACCACTTCTTATTCACAAGCAGGTCGAGAATTTCATCGTCCGTCAAAACTTCATATCTTGCCCGACACTTTTCATCCAGAGCCTTATTTAGATCTTTAACAACCTTATTATAATCAGATACCTTGCTGCAAAGATCTAAAGCTGCCTTCAGCTGGTTTACGTCATCCTGCAAACTCTCAGGTACGCATTCTTCTGTACGAATAATATGTAACCGATAGTCAATAGAGCTCTTTGTGATTTTTCCATTTTCGTTGACTGTGCTCTTACAAAGCGGATGTCCAACAAGATATGCTTCCAGCCGCCTCTTCGTATTAACAAGCTTGAGATCCGTGCGGATCACTTCCAGCTCTATGGTTTCTTCTGTTTCAATCGTACTTGTCAACTCGACTATTTGGGCTTCGATATCCTTCGCTTTAACTTTTCCGTTCTCAGCCACATCTGCAAGGGCAGATTCTTCGTCTGCACTCTCAATCAAATCAACAAGCTGGGATTCCGTCTCTGCAACAATATTCTCAGCTTCTTCTATAGCATTCTTCTCTTCACGGAAAAAGGCATCTATTACGATAGATTTAGGAATCAAGCGACCTTCCCATCCGGTGACCTTCATTTCACCCTTATTCTTTCCCTGCGTAATTTCTTCCTCGATATTGTCTGTCGCTCTGGCGTTGGTGTAGCCATCCGATTCGCTTATGATAAGTGACACATCATCGTTCATGACCTCATTCCAATAGGCTAGCAACACCTGATACGCATCGTATTTGTCAATCAGTGTCAGGTGTTCGAATTCGGCAATGATATCTTCAGCAAGACTTACAATCAGCTCTCTTGCAGACACGTCTTCATCAAGAGTTGAAAGAACCGGATATTCTTTTGCCTTCCATGCAGCAAATGCCTCGTCGAGTTTCTCACCATACTCCGAGAATTCAGTATTTTTATATATCGTTTGTCGAATACTTTCGTGCTCAACATTTAAGCTGTAGTATTTTTCGCTAATAGTTGACAGCAGCTCAGATTTCAACGAAGGAAATACTTCCCAGTACTTGGAGAGGCCATCGATGTCAACCGCAGGGATACCTCCATGGATGTGCGCATAGATATCCTGAATGTCCTCCGGATCTGTGGAGTCAATATATCGGGTGATGTTCAGGTTATACCCATTCTTCTTTTCAATTTCATCATTGGGTATGAAACGCGCATACTTAGGATCCGTAGTAATCTGCTCATTAAAGGTAGTAATGATTCTGTAGATATCGCGTTCTCTCAAACGATTCTTATTGCCATCCTTAACATATCCACGGCTGGCATCAATCATAAAGATGCCCTGTCGGTTTGCAGCACCTTCTTTGTCAATCACGAGTACACATGCAGCTATTCCAGTGCCATAAAACAAGTTTGCCGGAAGGCTAATAATGCCCTTGATCCAATGTTTCTTTATAATAGTTTCTCTGATGGTAGCCTCTGCGTTTCCACGGAAGAGGACTCCATGAGGCAAAATAACCGCAGCCTTACCATTTGACTTTAAAGTTTTAAGAATATGCATAAGCCAAGCATAGTCTCCGTTCTTTTCCGGAGGCATATCCCCATAGCCCTCAAACCGACCATATTCTTTACCGGCAATTCCATCGCGCCAGTTTTTCATGGAAAAAGGCGGATTTGCCACTATGTAATCAAAACGCTCAAGTACAGAGTTATCCGATTTATCCATATACTGCGGATTTGAGAATGTATTACCGCTCTTGATGATAATTTCAGCCTTACGGTGCAGAACAGCATTCATCTTAGCAAGACCAGCCGTTGTGCTTTCTTTTTCCTGACCATAACCCATAATTGGAAATGGCGCTGCATCGATAGCTCGAATCAACAAACTACCACTACCACAAGCCGGATCGCATACCGTGGCGCTGGCATCCGTGCAGTGACTAATGCCTACTACATTAGCAAGAATTCTGGAAACCTCTGCAGGTGTATAGAATTGTCCTTTGCTCTTTCCGCTCTCCGTAGCAAATTTACGCATCAGGAACTCATAGGCATCCCCAATGATGTCATCACCTTCTGCCTTGTTTCGAGAGAAGTCAAGTTCCGGACGCTGGAAGATAGAGATAAGATCAGTCAATTTATCGACCATTTCCTTACCGCTTCCCAGCTTCTTCTCATCATTAAAATGAGCAATATCAATAACGCCCTTCAGGTCGGTGTTCTCGTCAGCAAGACGGGCAATGATTTTGTCCATGCCCTCGCCGATGTTCTTCTTTCCCTTAAGCGCGATAAAGTCATCAAAAGAGCAGCC
>OGYA01001378.1_pt1 | contig 16531 bp, 10 predicted proteins | sample 1576401 | NCBI WGS metagenome assembly OGYA01 (sample SAMEA3541485, study PRJEB24748) | human gut metagenome | biome: human gut; feature: human-associated habitat; material: faeces | place: China | collected 2012 | reverse complement strand
ACAGCACAGGGCGGATATGCCGGCGTTTATGGCCAGGGTCTGCACACTGTTGAGGCTGGAGAGGATTCCATCACTGTAGACGGCAAGAAAATCACCATCTACAAGGAGCCAAAGGCTGCTGATCTTCCATGGGGCGAAATCGGCGTAGACGTAGTTCTGGAGTGTACAGGATTCTACTGCTCTAAGGACAAAGCTCAGGCACACATCGAGGCAGGCGCTAAGAAAGTTGTTATCTCCGCTCCTGCAGGCAATGACCTTCCTACTATTGTATACAGCGTTAATGAGAATGTACTGACAGCTGATGATAAGATTATCTCCGCAGCTTCCTGTACAACAAACTGCTTAGCTCCTATGGCTAAGGCTCTGAATGATTATGCTCCTATCCAGAGCGGTATCATGTCCACCATCCACGCTTACACAGGCGATCAGATGATTCTGGACGGACCACACAGAAAAGGCGATTTAAGAAGAGCAAGAGCCGGCGCAGCTAACATCGTTCCTAACTCCACTGGTGCAGCTAAGGCTATCGGCCTGGTTATCCCAGAGCTGAACGGCAAGTTAATCGGTTCCGCACAGCGTGTACCTGTACCAACCGGTTCCACCACAATCTTAACAGCTGTTGTTAAGAAGGCTGGTGTTACAAAGGAAGACATCAACGCAGCTATGAAGGCAGCTGCCAGCGAGTCCTTTGGATACAATGAGGATGCCATCGTATCTTCCGACGTTATCGGCATGAGATATGGTTCTCTGTTCGATGCAACACAGACCATGGTAGCTCAGATTGCAGATGATCTGTATGAAGTACAGGTTGTTTCATGGTATGACAATGAGAACTCCTACACAAGCCAGATGGTAAGGACAATCAAGTACTTTGCTGAGTTAGGCTAATTGTGACAACAGGACAGTAATTTCTAAGTAGACTCATGAAGGGTCCGGTCGTTTGGGCCGGGCCCTTTGTTCGCCAAATGTATCAATGACTCTGAAAGGGGAAAGAAATATGTTAAACAAGAAAACAGTTGATGATTTAAAAGATTTACAGGGAAAAAAAGTACTGGTACGCTGTGATTTCAACGTTCCGTTAAAGGAAGGCGTTATCCAGAACTATAACCGTATTGACGGAGCCATCCCTACCATAAAGAAGCTTCTTGACCAGGGCGCCAAGGTTATCCTGTGCTCCCATTTAGGCAAGCCAAAGGGCGAGCCCGTTCCGGAGATGAGCCTTGCTCCTGTTGCTCCTGCTCTGAGCGAAAGACTGGGCGTAGAGGTTAAGTTTGTGGACGATCCAAAGGTAACAGGGCCTGAGACACAGAAGGTAGCTGCTGAGTTAAAGGACGGAGAGGTTCTGCTTCTTCAGAATACCCGTTACAGAGTTGAGGAGACCAAATTCAAAGACGGCGATGCTGCAAGCGAGGCTTATGCAAAAGAGCTGGCTGACCTGTGCGACGGCATTTTCGTAAACGACGCATTCGGCACAGCCCACAGGGCACACTGCTCCAACGTAGGCGTTACCAGATTTACCAAGGAGAACGTGGTGGGATACCTGATGGAAAAGGAAATCAGGTTCTTAGGACAGGCGGTTGAGAATCCGGTTCGTCCATTCGTGGCCATTCTGGGCGGCGCCAAGGTTTCCGATAAGATTAATGTAATTAACAACCTGTTAGACAAGGTTGACACCCTGATTATCGGCGGAGGTATGGCTTACACCTTTGCAAAGGCACAGGGCCAGGAAATCGGCAATTCCTTATGTGAGGCAGATAAGCTGGACTATGCACTGGAGATGATTAAGAAGGCAGAAGAGAAGGGCGTTAAGCTGCTGCTTCCTGTTGACCATGTGGAAGGAAAGGAATTCTCCAACGACACCGAGCATAAAGTAGTGGATGTAATTGACGCAGGCTGGTCAGGATTTGACATCGGACCTAAGACCATCGCGCTTTACAAGGAAGCACTGCAGGGCGCCAAGACGGTTGTGTGGAATGGACCTATGGGCGTGTTCGAGTTCTCCAACTTCGCAGAAGGCACACTGGAAGTATGCCGTGCGGTTGCTGAACTGGCAGATGCCACCACGGTTATCGGCGGCGGCGACTCTGTCAATGCTGTGAAGAGACTGGGCTTTGCTGATAAGATGACCCATATCTCCACCGGCGGCGGCGCTTCCCTGGAATTCCTGGAGGGCAAGGAACTGCCAGGTGTGGCTGCAGCTGACAACAAAGCTTAATTCGGTTTTCCCATAAGTGATTACAGTGTGAAAGGGAGAGGTAAAATACAATGTCAAGAAAGAAAATTATAGCAGGCAACTGGAAGATGAACATGACTCCGTCAGAGGCGGTTGCCCTTGTAAACGAGTTAAAGCCATTGGTAGCGAATGAGGATGTGGATGTGGTATTCTGTGTGCCTGCCATTGACATTATTCCTGCTATGGAAGCAGCTAAGGGATCCAATATCTGTATCGGAGCCGAGAACATGTACTATGAGGAGAAGGGCGCTTATACAGGCGAGATTTCTCCCAACATGCTGGTAGACGCCGGCGTTAAGTACGTAATCATCGGTCATTCAGAGAGACGCGAGTATTTCGCAGAGACAGATGAGACCGTGAACAAAAAGGTGTTAAAGGCCTTTGAACACGGCATCACACCGATTGTCTGCTGCGGAGAGACACTCACACAGAGGGAGCAGGGAATCACCATTGACTGGATCCGCCAGCAGATTAAGATTGCATTCCTGAATGTGACAGCTGACCAGGCTAAGACTGCGGTTATTGCTTACGAGCCAATCTGGGCAATCGGAACCGGCAAGGTGGCTACCACAGAGCAGGCTGAGGAAGTCTGCGCAGCTATCCGTGTATGCATTGGAGAGATTTACGATGAGGCTACAGCTGAGGCAATCCGTATCCAGTACGGCGGCTCTGTATCCGCATCTTCCGCTCCGGAGCTTTTCGCACAGCCGGATATTGATGGAGGACTGGTAGGCGGCGCTTCCTTAAAGCCTGACTTTGGCAAGATTGTAAATTACAACAAGTAATAACGGAATGTGTGCCCTGCTCCTGACCGGAGCGTGACCCAATGCGGGATTCACGCGCCATAAGGCGGCAGGGCATTTAAAACAGAAGGAGATTGAAAATGAGTAAAAAACCAACCGTATTAATGATTTTAGACGGCTACGGACTGAACGATAACTGCCAGCACAACGCTGTATGCGAGGGCAAGACTCCGGTTATGGACCAGCTCATGAGCCAGTGCCCCTTTGTAAAGGGCGAGGCCAGCGGCATGGCAGTGGGACTTCCCGAGGGACAGATGGGCAACTCTGAGGTAGGTCATCTGAACATGGGAGCAGGCCGTATCGTATACCAGGAACTGACCAGAATCACAAAATCCATTCAGGACGGGGACTTTTTCCAGATTCCGGAGTTCCTCACAGCAATTGAAAACTGCAAAAAACATGATTCTGCCCTTCATATGTTCGGGCTGGTGTCTGACGGCGGCGTACACAGCCACAACACCCATATCTACGGCCTGCTGGAGCTGGCTAAGAAGAACGGCTTAAAGAAGGTTTATGTACACTGTTTCCTGGATGGCCGCGATACGCCTCCTGAATCAGGAAAGGGCTTTGTGGAGCAGCTGGAAGCAAAGATGAAGGAGATCGGCGTAGGCGAGGTAGCGTCTGTCATGGGACGTTACTATGCCATGGACCGTGATAAGAGATGGGACCGCGTGGAGTTGGCTTACAACGCTCTGACAAAGGGCGAAGGAAATCAGGCTGAAAGCGCTGCTGCAGGCATCCAGGCTTCTTATGACAGCGGCAAGGCAGATGAGTTCGTCATCCCCTTTGTGGTGATGAAGGACGGCAAGCCTGCGGCCACCATCCAGGATAAGGATTCCGTGATTTTCTACAACTTCCGTCCGGACCGTGCAAGGGAGATTACCCGTGCATTCTGCGACGACAGCTTTGACGGCTTCCCAAGGGAGAAAAGGCTGGACCTGGTGTATGTATGCTTTACGGATTATGATGAGACCATCCAGAACAAGCTGGTTGCCTTTAAGAAGGAGAGTATCACCAATACCTTTGGCGAATTCCTGGCAGCCCACAAAAAGACACAGGTAAGGATTGCGGAGACTGAGAAATATGCGCATGTGACCTTCTTCTTTAACGGCGGTGTGGAAGAACCCAACGAGGGTGAGGACCGCATTCTGGTTCCTTCTCCAAAGGAAGTTGCAACCTATGATTTAAAGCCTGAGATGAGCGCCAACGGCGTGTGCGATAAGCTGGTGGAAGCCATCAAATCCGGCAAATACGATGTCATCATCATCAACTTTGCAAACCCTGACATGGTAGGCCATACCGGGGTAGAGGACGCAGCCATCAAGGCCATCGAGACAGTGGACGCCTGCGTGGGCCGTGCAGTGGAGGCCATCAGGGAAGTGGACGGCGTCATGTTTATCTGTGCGGACCATGGAAATGCGGAGCAGCTGGTGGACTATGAGACCGGGGAGCCATTTACAGCTCATACCACTAATCCGGTACCATTCATCCTGGTAAATGCAGACCCATCCTGCAAGCTGCGTGAAGGCGGCGCCCTGTGCGATATCGTTCCCACCCTTATTGAGCTCATGGGAATGGAGCAGCCTAAGGAAATGACCGGCAAATCATTGCTGGTTAAGTAAGAAGAATGAAGTGAGAATAAATATGCGTAAAAGCCAGCTCCGAATGTCCGGGGCTGGCTTTTTTGGCCGAAGAGTGCTGGATTAGGCGCAAATGAATCTAAAATCAGTCAGACGACAGCATGCCTTGGGCGGACTTGCTGGGCCGATACCGTATCATTTGTATCATTGCCGGTGTCCGGGGCTTTTTTTCGTGTCTGTTCTTCCAAAGCCGCGGCGCCCGCTTTATGCACAGGCTGTTCAACTCCGTCTGCTTTGGCGATATCTGGTCCGCTTGCAGAAGAACTGCCGGCAATCACTTTCTCAGCAGCGGCCTTTTCAGCAGCGGCCTTTTCAGCAGCGGCCTTCCCAGCAGCGGCTTTCCCAGCAGCAGCCTTTTCAGCAGCGGCTTTCCCAGCAGCTGCCTTATCAACAGCTGCCTTTCCCGGAACGCTTCCGGATAACTTGATGGAAGCTTTTGCGCAGGCAGGCCCTACCATTTCATACAAAAGCCCGCTGGACAGGATGATGGTTGAGAGCAGCTGGCCGCTTTCGGCAGGGAGCATGCGCTGCCCCAGCACAGCCAGGCCGATGGAAACGCCGGCCTGAGGAATCAGCGCCAGGCCAAAGTAGCGGCGGATTTCTGGTGAAGCGTGGGTAACCGCGGCGCCCAGGGCGGAACCGGTGTATTTCCCGGCAATGCGGACCAGAAAGTAAACAATACCGATCACGCCGGCAGCTGCCAGGCTGGGAATGGAAAGCCTCATACCGGAAAGCACGAAGAACATCACCAGGAGGGGAGGCGTGAACTGGTTTAACTGCTTAAATAAGTGTTTGTTGCCGCTGGCATTGATATAGGCTGCGCCGGAGGCCATACATGCCAACAGGGGAGAAACATTAAGGGAAGTACAGATTCCGGCCACGCCCATAATGGTGACACAGGCCAGAACCAGGCTGTGGTCCTTGCTGCGGCGCTTGTGTATCAGCCTGCTGAGCACCACACCGGATAGTCCTCCCAGCGCCAGGGCCAATAAGTTAAAGAGCACCGGAAAGGCAATCTGCGAAACCGTCACAGAGCCGTTTGAGGAGCTGGCCTGGACAAAGGCCGCGCACACGCTGAAGGCTATCAGGGACACTGCATCGTCCAGGGCAACCACCTGCAGGATGGTGTCCACAAAAGGCCCTCTGGCCTTGTACTGCCGGATGGTCATAATGGTGGAGGCAGGGGCCGTGGCGCAGCCGATGGCTCCCAAAAGCAGACTGAAGGACAGGGATAACCCCATAATCAGCATAACAATTGTGATAAAGATGCCTGCGGTCAGGGATTCAAACAGGGTTAGAATCACCATTTTCTTTCCATTGGCTTTCAGGGATGACAGTTTGAAATATTTTCCTACTCCAAATGCGATAAATGCCAGGGCAAGGTCTGTGATAAAATCCATCTGTCCAATATATTGTGAAGGGACAAGATTCAGGCACCAGGGCCCGATGATGACTCCCGCAATAATATAACCGGTAACATTAGGCAGGTGAAGCCGTTTTGTGATTCGTGTCAACAGAAAGCCGGATGCCAGCATGACTGCTATGGTCAATATGATTCCTGCTGCTCCCAGGTTTGATAAAAATAGTGCCATAATCAACACTCCTTTCTGCGTTTTTTTGTTTTGCTTGATTATAGTAGTGTTTGGTGATAAAATCAAATGATATTATTTGATTGGGATATAAAAAATATTTATATATGGAGGTGGACTGGCCTGTGTTTGACATGAAAGTAAAGACTCTTCTGGCTGTTATCGAGTCCGGAAGCTATACTAAGGCAGCTCAGAAGCTGAATCTGACCCAGCCGGCGGTGAGTCATCAGATTCGTTTGCTGGAAAATGAGTTCGATATAAAAATATTTTATAGGAGCAAAAACAAACTGAAGCTGACTCCCCAGGGAAAGATTCTGGTGCAGTACGCCCGCAGGGCAGCTGCCGTTTATTCCAACGCCTGCCAGGCTATTGAGGACAGCAAGACGGAGACCAGCCATCTGAATGTAGGCATCACCCCCACGGCGGGGGAGACCATTATTCCCCAGGTGCTGGCCACCCTCTGTAATGAGAATCCGGATATACATATAAATATTTCTGTCAATACCATTCAAAAAATTTATAGCCGCCTGAAGGCATATGAATTGGATTTTGCCGTGGTGGAGGGAGGGGTGCCGGATGCGGCGTTAGTGTCCACCACCCTGGACACGGATTACCTGTGTCTGGCTGTTTCGCCCATGCACCGTCTGGCCAGGGCCAAGACAGTGTCCGTGGAGGAGATACGCCATGAAAAGCTGATTCTGCGCAGCCGCAGCGCAGGCACAAGGCAGCTGTTTGAGAAACATCTGGGGGCCAGGGACATGAGCCTGGAAGAGTTTAACGTGATGATGGAACTGGATAACGTGTCCATGATCAAGGAGTTGGTAACCATGGATTTGGGAATTACCATCATTGCCAAAAGCGCCTGCCGCGAAGAACTTGCCAGCGGCCGGCTGGCCATTATTCCCATTGAAAATTCCTCCATGGTGCGCCAGATCGACATGGTATATCAGAAGGATTTCCTGCATCCGGAGTTTATCCAGAATATTCGCGGTATCTATGAACAGCTGAAGGCAAAGTAATATTTCCTGTGAGGGGCTTTTCCGGCCGGGAAGATGGGCTGCCTGAGCGGTTGCGGCTTTCAAGTTACGGTTTTAAAGTTATGAAATATCCCTTCCATTTTTATGGGAAATAGGATAAAATGGAAGTTGGTGCCCTCAAAGGCCGTAGAAGTCTCTGATGGCCTGTTTTGTATAATTTTAATTGATATAACATATGATAGGAGTTTGAATTGTGTCTGGAAAAAAAGGTATGAAAACGAAGAAGCTTTTGGAAAGCTTCCTTCCATATTATGGAAGATATAAGAAGATTCTGATATTTGATTTATTCTGTGCGGCTCTGACTACATTGGGAGAACTGATTCTTCCTCTGATGCTGCGCTATATCACAAACCAGGGGATGCAGAATCTGGCATCCATGACAGCCGGAATTGTAATCAGAATCGGCGGTCTGTACCTGCTTCTGCGGATTATTGACTCCCTGGCAGCCTATTACATGGCCTATACAGGGCATGTGATGGGTGTATACATTGAAACAGATATGCGCCAGGACGCCTTTGAGCATTTGCAGATGCTGTCAGACAGTTATTACAGCAACACAAAGGTTGGACAGATCATGTCACGTATTACCAGTGATTTGTTTGACGTGACGGAATTTGCCCACCACTGTCCGGAGGAGTTCTTTATAGCAGCCCTAAAAACCGTGGTCTCCTTCATCATCCTGTCAGGCATCAATCTGGAACTGACCCTGCTCATATTTGTGCTGGTGCCGGTTATGATTATTTCCTGTACCTGGTTTAACATGAAGGTGAAGGAGGCATTCCGCAGGCAGAGAAACCAGATAGGCGAGCTCAATGCCCAGATTGAGGACACCCTGCTGGGCAACCGTGTGGTCAGGGCCTTTGCCAATGAGCCGGTGGAGATTGCCAAGTTCGGCAAGGGCAACCGGGATTTCATGGATATTAAGAAGTATACCTACCGCTACATGGCGGCTTTTCAGATTACCACCAGGTCCTTTGACGGACTGATGTATGTGGTGGTGATTGTGGCAGGAGGCATTTTCATGATTCAGGGCAAGGTGGAGCCGGGAGATTTGGTGGCCTATACCATGTATGTAACCACCCTTCTTACCACTATACGCAGAATCATAGAGTTTGCGGAGCAGTTCCAGCGTGGAATCACCGGTATCGAACGTTTCCAGGAAATCATGGATGTGGTGCCGGATATCAAGGACAGCAAAAATGCAAAGAAGATGGAGCATGTAAAGGGAGCCATTTCCTTTGACCACGTAAGTTTTGAGTATCCGGATGACCATGTGCCGGTACTGGAGGACATAAACATCACAGTAAGGCCAGGGGAGAGGATTGCCCTGGTAGGTCCCTCCGGCGGCGGTAAGACCACCATGTGCAACCTTCTGCCCAGGTTTTATGATACCACCTCAGGCAGCATTGCCATAGACGGGCAGGATATAAAGAACGTTACACTGCAGAGCCTTCGTTCCAACATCGGCGTGGTACAGCAGGACGTTTACCTGTTCTCAGGTTCTGTCTATGAGAATATCAGCTATGGACGTCCGGGAGCCACCAGGGAAGAAGTTATGGAAGCTGCCAAACTGGCAGGCGCCCATGAGTTTATCACTGAGCTGCAGGACGGATATGATACGTATGTGGGCGAGCGGGGGGTCAAGCTGTCAGGAGGACAGAAGCAGCGTATCAGCATTGCCCGTGTATTCCTGAAGAACCCGGCCATTCTTATTCTGGATGAGGCTACATCGGCTCTTGACAATGAGAGTGAATACCTGGTATCCCAGTCATTGGAGAAGCTGGCAGTGGGCCGTACCACTCTTACCATTGCCCACCGTCTGACCACCATCCAGGGTGCGGACCGCATACTTGTGCTGGCAGGCAATAAGATTGTGGAAGAGGGGAATCATGAACAGCTGCTGGAGAAGAAGGGAATGTATTACCAGTTATATACAACTGCAAACAGGCTGAACCAGGGGATTGCATAAAGGAGAACATTTAATATGAAAATAGCTATTGTTGCGGACAGCAACAGCGGAGTAACGCAGGATGAGGCAAAGGAGCTGGGCATATATGTGCTTCCCATGCCTTTCATGATAGACGGGCAGGTTTTTTATGAGGGAATTGATTTAAGCCATGAAGATTTTTACGCAAGGATGGAGGAAGGGGCTGAAATCACCACATCCCAGCCATCGCCTAAAGACGTGACGGAACAGTGGGAACAGCTTCTGGAGGACCATGATCAGGTGGTGTACATTCCCATGTCCAGCGGACTCAGCGGTTCCTGCCAGACGGCTCTTATGCTGGCGGAAGATTATGAGGGGCGCGTTCAGGTGGTGAACAACCAGAGGATTTCTGTTACCCAGAGACAGTCTGCCCTGGACGCCAGGGATTTGGCAGAGCGGGGATGGAGCGGTGAGCAGATAAAGGAAAAGCTTGAGGCAACCAGGTTTGACAGCTCCATTTATATCACGGTGGATACCCTTAAATATCTGAAAAAGGGGGGCAGGATTACACCTGCTGCGGCAGCGCTGGGGACATTGCTCAAAATAAAGCCGGTGCTCACCATCCAGGGAGAAAAGCTGGATGCGTTTGCAAAGGCAAGGACCATGAAGCAGGCCAAGACCATCATGCTGACTGCCCTGGCCCATGACCTGGAGGATCGTCTGGCAGATCCGAAGGCAGAACACACCTATCTGCAGATTGCCCATACATGCAGTGAGCAGGCAGCCCAGGAGCTGGAAGAGACTGTAAGGGAGTTGTATCCCGGGGTTCCCGTGTTTGGGGCTCCCCTGTCCCTCAGCATTGGATGCCATATCGGCCCTGGCGCCCTGGCAGTCGCCTGTACCAGGAAATTAAAGGAGCTGGAATAAGTGTCGGAAAAGAAATTTGTTAAGAAGCTGCGTACCTTCGGCATGAGCATGAAGGTACCGCTGACAGCCATCATCATAGGCGCTGCCCTGATTCCTCTCTTTCTGGAGGCCGGCATTATGCTGGGAACATTCCGGCAGAGCCAGCTGGACGCCAGGTTTATAGAGATACAGAACCAGTGTGTTATACTCAGCAATAAGATGACCCGGTCCGGCTATATGACGGCCGAGAAAAAGAACAATGCCAGCCTGGACAGCCAGATGCAGACCCTGTCTGATGTCTATAACGGAAGAATTGTCATTGTGGGAAGCAATTTCCGGGTGGTGACAGATACCTTTAATCTGGCCACGGGAAAGTATTATTTATCAGAAGAAGTCATCAAGTGTTTCAAGGGTGAGAACAGCAGCCATTACAACAAGGATATGCAGTATTTTGCCCAGACCATTCCCGTGTATGACACGGCGGACGCAAAAGCTGTGAGCGGAGTCATTGTGGTTACCGCATCCACGGAGAACATTCTGTCCCTGACAGATAAGGTTATGGGAAAGTCCCATCTGTTTCTGGTGTGTATGGTTCTTCTTATCAGTGTTTTGGGGGTGGCGGCGGCCCATTTGCTGCTGCGTCCTTTTAAGAAGCTTCAGATGTCCTTTGACAGGGTGGCCCAGGGAGATTTGGATGCGGACATCACAGAGGAGACTTACAGGGAGACCAGGCTCCTGTCCCAGTCAGTCCAGAAGTCCCTGAGCAAGCTCAAGGCTGTAGACCAGTCGCGCCAGGAGTTTGTCTCCAATGTGACCCATGAGCTGAAAACGCCCATCACCTCTATCCGTGTGCTGGCTGATTCCCTGATGGGGATGGAAGACGTGCCGGTGGAGCTGTACCGGGAGTTTATGACGGATATTTCGGATGAGATTGACCGGGAGAACCAGATCATAGAGGATTTGCTGATGCTGGTCAAAATGGATAAGACAGCCGAGGACCAGATGAACATAGAGCAGGTGAATATCAACGGGGAACTGGAGCTGATTTTAAAACGTCTGCGTCCCATTGCCAAACGTGGAAATGTGGAACTGATCCTGGAGAGCATCCGGGAAGTGACAGCGGATGTGGATAAAGTAAAGATATCCCTGGCAATCACCAATCTGGTGGAAAATGCCATCAAATACAACCGGGATTCAGGTATGGTTCGCGTGACCCTGGATGCAGATCACAAATATTTCTACATCAAGGTGGCTGACACCGGTATCGGGATACCGGAGGACGCGCTGGAACATATATTCGAGCGGTTTTTCCGGGTGGATAAGGCCCGCTCCAGGGAAGTGGGCGGCACCGGGCTGGGACTGGCTATCGCGAAAAATGTCATTCAGATGCACCATGGTATCATAGATGTGGAGAGTACGGTGGGAGAGGGAACCACCTTCAGCGTGAGGATACCCCTTAACTATGTACCGAGACAGGAGGCAAAGCCATGAGCAGACATACCGCGAGCAGACATACTGTGAGCAGAAATACCGTGAGCAGACATGTCATGAGCAGACATACCATGGGAATACATGCGGTGAAAAGGCTGATACTGCCTTTGATGGCGGTTGTATTCCTGCTGTCGGGCTGCGGAGAGGGGGAAAGCCCTGTCTCCAATCCTGCCGAGGGCAGATATCTGATTTATTATCTGAATGCGTCCATCACCAAGCTGGTTCCCCAGGAGTACGAGACGGAAACAAAGGATAAGGGGGAGTTGGTGAATGAACTGATGGACCAGTTCCTGAATGTGCCAAAGGATTTGGACTGCCAGCCCGGCCTGACGGACCGGGTGACCTACCAGGGGAGCCGCCAGGAGGAACAGGTGCTGTATCTGTACTTCGACATGAATTACACAGCCATGAAGGCGGAACGGGAGATTCTCTGCCGGGCAGCCCTCACCAGGACCCTGACGCAGATTGAGGGAATTGACTATATCAATATTTACTGCGGTGACCAGCCTCTGATGGACCGGCAGGGAAATCCGGTGGGAATGCTGTCGGCCACTGATTTTATCATGAATACCAGCAATGTAAATGCCTACGAAAAGACGGAGCTGACCCTGTATTTTGCCGATGAGACAGGCAACCGCCTGGTGCCGGAGAAACGGGAGGTAGTCCACAACATCAATACCTCCCTGGAACAGCTGGTAGTAGAGCAGCTCATTGCAGGACCGGGACAGGAGGGGCATAATCCCACGCTTCCGCCAGACTGCAAGATACTGAGCCTGTCAGTGACAGATAATGTATGCTATATCAACTTTGATTCCGCCTTTGCCAATACAACTCTGGCAGTGAATGAGTATATCCCGATCTATTCCATTGTGGATTCTCTTTCAGAGATGACAACGGTGACAAAGGTGCAGATTATGATCAACGGCTCCCAGGATGTGATGTTCCGGGATGTGGTGTCCTTAAATACCACCTTTGAGAGAAGCCAGAATTATATTGACGGAAAGAATGAATAGACGAAAGGAAATTTAACTGAATATGAAGAGACCGCTGGTTGTACTGGCAGCAGGTTACGTACTTGGAGAGGTGCTGGCCCTGCAGGTTAAGACGGCGGTGGACTTAGGTGTTCTGGCGTGGCTGTGTGCAGCTGCGGCAGGAATCCTATGGCTTTTGGATACAGGGAGGGGAGTACTGCGCCCTTCTGCTCCAAGAGCGAAGATGCAGGGCAGGAGCAACCGGAAACATAGAGTGCTTCTGCTCTTTTTGGTATGTCTACTGTCTGGTTCGTCTGTGGGAATGACAAGAGGACAGCAGGAAAAAGGGATTCTGGACCATGAGGAGTCCGTGGCCCGGACCATGGCCGGCGCCCGGATATTGGTAAGAGGAGTAATTAAAAAGGCAGAACAAAAGGAAAATACGATTACCCTTATGCTGGAGGAGGTGACGGCCGAGGCAGGTAAAAGGTCTGTGAAGTTCAGGAGGATGGTGGTGTATGCGGAGAACAGGACAACGGAGAAAGATGATTCTGACTTAGGGGAAGAGCTGGCTGTGGGGGTAAAAGTACAGGTGAGAGGCAAGCTGGCTCCGGTAGAAGGGCCGGGAAATCCCGGAGAATTTGATTTCAGGACCTATTACCGAACAAAGGGAACTGCATGCAGGCTGTACGGGGAGAACCTGGCAGTGGCGGGAGGAGAGGCAATCCCTTATTACAAGGGAATCGCAGAGTTTCGGATGCAATGTGCCGGTGTACTTGAAAAGATATGCATGCCGGAGGATGTGGCTGTATTTAAAGCCGTGCTTCTGGGAGATACATCTGATATGAATCCGGAGATGCGGGATATGTACCAGCGCAACGGAATTTCACATCTTCTGGCTGTCAGCGGACAGCATCTGGCCATTATCGGCGGAGGGATCTATCTGATGATCCGCCGGGCCGGAGCCGGTTATGGCAAGGCCGGGATGATATCAGCTGTTCTTGTTATCAGCTATGGAATAATGACAGGCAGTTCCGGTTCCGCCATAAGGGCGGTTATCATGATAGTATGCCTGTGGCTGGCGGCGGTTAAAGGAAGAAGCTACGACACCCTGTCGGCGTTGGGAGCGGCAGCCTTAATTCTTCTGTACAGACAGCCCTATCTGCTGTACCACAGCGGATTTGAATTGTCCTTTGGGGCAGTTCTGGCGATCAGCGGATTGGGAGGATGGGTGCAGTCATTCCTTGAATTGGAGCGGGCGTGGGAAAAGACGCTTCTTATCAGCTTGAGCGTACAAATCGTACTTACGCCCATTGTGCTGTACCACTATTTTCAGCATCCGCTTTACGGCATTTTTTTAAATCTTTTGGTTATACCTCTTGTTTCTATCTTAATGTATTCGGGTATTCTGGGGATTGTACTGGGAAGCTTCTGGATTCAGGGAGGAGTGGCAGCAGTGGGGGCCGGACATTATATTTTGAGGTTTTATGAGCTGCTGTGCAAATTTGCGGAAGGGCTGCCCGGATACAGTCTGGTGCTGGGGCGTCCGTCGCCGGGCAGTCTGGTAATGTATTTTGGCATACACGGAATGGGAACAGCAGTTGTGCTGTTTTGTATCAGGGGCCGGAGTGCCTTTATTCGGGCAAAATCTCCTGCAAGGTGTAACGCTTATCTGGCAGAAAGGGATTTACAAACACGCATATCTTCCATCAGTTGTAAACCCATGATGTTAATGTATTTTTTGGGGATTTATGCCCTTAGTTTTGCGGCTTTGGTCCCGCGTCCCGTAAAAGGACTGGAGGTTGTCTGTCTGGATGTGGGACAAGGGGACGGCCTGTTGCTCAGGTCTGGTAAGAGGGCGGTGCTCATAGATGGAGGCAGCAGCAGCCAGAAAAAACTGGGGAATATTGTGCTGGAGCCTTATTTAAAAAGCCAGGGAATATCGTGGATTGATTATGCGGTGGTAAGTCATGGAGACAGCGACCATATAAACGGTCTTATATACCTGCTGGAGGAGTCAGAGGACATAAGAATAGGTACCCTGGTGCTGCCAGTGATGGGAAAGGGGGAGGATGTATATGAAAATCTGGCTGCACTGGCCAGGAGAGAAGGGGCAGCTGTGGTTTATATGAAAACCGGAGACTGGGTGGAAACTGGGGAGCTGACGCTTACCTGTCTGTATGCCGGTGAAGATTTTGGCAGGAAGGACCGTAACAGCCACTCTCTGGTTTTGTGCGGGGATTATAAGGGATTTCATATGTTGTTTACAGGAGATATGGGGGAAGAACAGGAGAGCAGTCTGGTCAGACTGGCAGAACAGGAGGGGGACCTGCAGGATATACATTTGAATCATGTACAGATACTGAAAACAGCCCATCATGGTTCCAGGACATCTTCATCGGGGGTATTTCTGGACCGATTGAGGATTCAATTAGCTGTGGTTTCCTATGGAAAGGAAAATTCTTATGGGCATCCGTCGCCGGAGACAATGGAGCGTTTCAGGAGGCAGGGGATTGCGGTTCTGGAAACCGGAAAAAAGGGAGCCATAACACTTAAAACAGACGGTATATCGCTGCGGGTCCATGCATTTTTAGAGGAAAAATCTCGTCAGAATTAGCTGGATGAAATACGCTTCTGACAGCCATATTATAAATATGGAAGAGATTGTGGAATCTTGGAAGGAGCAGGGGATGAATTATCAAGAAACAGCTAACGAGATTTTGTTTCACATAGGCGGGGCAGAGAATATCAGGGAGATGACACACTGTTTTACCAGACTTCGGTTTGAATTAAGGGATCCGGAAAAGGCAGAGCGCGGTAAGATAGAGCGGATAGAAGGTGTGATAGCGGTTGTGGAGAGCAGCGGCCAGTTCCAGGTTGTCATGGGGACAAAGGTAGGCCGGATATATGACCTGCTGAAGGAAATGACCGGTACAGAAAGAAAAGCGGGTGAAAAAAGAGAAAAGGTTTATCATAGGGACAGTAAGGACAGAGAGAAAAACACACCGGGAAGTCATTTGGGAAACAGAATGATTCAGTCGGTTTCCTCCATGTTTACGCCTATGGTACCTGCCATTGCTGCATCCGGCCTTTTGAAAGGATTCCTGACCATAGCCAGGATGCTGGCATCCAATCAAGGCATCGACATTACAGGAAACCATACCTACGTAATCCTGCTGGCTGCCACGGATGCGATTTTCTATTTTATGCCAATCATCCTGGCCTATACCAGCGCCAGGGTGTTTGGGGCCAATGAATTTGTGGCCATGGCTCTGGGGGGAACCATGTGTTACCCTTCGGTTCTCAGTCTTATGACAGGGGAAGAACGCATCAGCATGCTGGGAGTGGCATTGACCAGGGCCAATTACACATCATCAGTCATCCCTATTATAATAGGTGTGTTTATCCTGGCTTATGTACAGCGGTTTCTGGAGCGGGTGATACCGGAGGTTCTGAAAATTATTCTGGTACCGGGGCTCTCCCTGCTGGTAATGGTGCCTGCGGTATTTATGGTGTTTGGGCCGGTAGGAATTTATCTGGGAAATATAATTCATTTTATCTACACAGGCCTTATGGGAATAAGTCCTGTTTTGTGCGGCGGTTTCATCGGAGGCATGTGGTGTGTGTTTGTTATTTTTGGAGCCCACAGAGCCTTGGTACCTATTGGAATCCAGGATGTGGCACTGAACGGCCGGCAAAACCTGCTTGCATTTGCAGGGGCTGCGAATTTTTCTCAGGGCGGGGCTGCCCTGGGGGTTATGATGCGGACCAGAAGCAGGGAGCTAAAAGCAGTGGCGGCATCGGCATCAGTGGCAGCCTCTGTCTGCGGCATAACAGAGCCTGCCATCTATGGGTGTAACCTGCGGCTTAAACGTCCTATGATTTACGCGGTTATATGCGGAGCCGCAGGAGGGGATGTTATGGGGGCGGGAGG
>OGYA01001306.1_pt1 | contig 17072 bp, 13 predicted proteins | sample 1576401 | NCBI WGS metagenome assembly OGYA01 (sample SAMEA3541485, study PRJEB24748) | human gut metagenome | biome: human gut; feature: human-associated habitat; material: faeces | place: China | collected 2012 | reverse complement strand
CCTACCCGGACAACCAAGCATTCGGTTGCTTCTTCTCCATGGAAAAACGGAAAAGCAGGCTGGGGCTTAATATGAAAGCGCAGAAAAATATACTTTTTGCCAGCAACAGTGAGATCCGGTTCGTGATGAAGGGAGACAGTGCCGTCTTGGGACTCAGGCGTATGCCGGCTAAAGGCGACATCCGTTCCCAGGGGGTTCTGGAGGTGTTTCAGGGGGATTACCAGGGAAGCTACGAAATAAGCCCCTGGTCCGTAACGGCAGACAGAACTGAAATTACAATCCGCAGGCAGGACTGGTCTGCCATCCAAAGGTTTGCCGGTAACGGTTATTCCTTTCATCCTTCAGTGACCAGAATTCTGCTTCCTTATGACTGGGGATGCTGTCTCAGGAACATAAAGGGGGATATCCGTCCTCCAAAGAAACAGGAGATGCCCGGAAAGCGCCTGCTGGTTTACGGTTCTTCCATTACCCACGGTGGGAACGCGTCGGTGCCCTCCGGTACATACGCGTTCAGACTGGCCCGGAAATTGGGATATGATTTGATTAATCTGGGGTGTGCGGGAAGCTGCCAAATGGATGAGGCCATGGCCTCATATATAGGGTCCAGGGACGACTGGGACATGGCGCTTTTTGAGCTGGGGGTCAATGTGATCGAAACATGGGATGGGGACCGGCTCTATGGCAGAGCCCTTGCATTCCTGGCCGCTGTGCTGGAAGCCAGGCCGGATAAACAGGTATTTGTGACAGACATGTATTATAACCGCTATGATTTTGAAGGGGACAAAAGGGCGGCACGGTTTCGCGGCGCCATACAGTGCTGCGCGGCAGTTCTTTCCGGGCAGTATGGGGGCAGGCTTCATTATATAAACGGGCTTGAGGCCATGGATACTCCCCAGGGGCTGTCGTCGGACGGCCTACATCCATCGGACCTGGGGCATGGGATGATAGCAGAAAGGCTGGCCGGATATATGGCAGAAAAAAAGGAGGTTAATTGAAAATATGAGAACGTACAAAAACCCGATTCTGTATGCGGATTATTCCGACCCGGATGTGGTGCGGGTGGGGGAGGATTATTATATGGTATCCTCCTCTTTTACCTATATTCCGGGGGTTCCGCTTTTACATTCCAGAGATCTGGTTCACTGGGAGCTGATTAACCACTGCGTGAAGAAGCTCCCCTTTGAGAAATACGCCCTTCCATGCCACGGTTCCGGCACATGGGCCCCATCCATCCGCTATCATGAGGGAACGTTCTTTGTGTTTATCCCTCTGGTGGACGAGGGAATCCTGGTGGCCAGATCCAAGGATCCCTACGGGGAATTTGAATGGAATATGCTGTGTGAATCAAAGGGATGGATTGACCCCTGCCCTTTCTGGGATGATGACGGCAGGGCTTACATGGTTTTTGCCTATGCAAAGAGCCGCTCCGGTATAAAACACCGGCTGTCGCTGGTGGAAATAGATCCCCAGTGCCGCTCCCTGCTGACAGAGCCCAGGCTTATATTTGACGGTGAACAGATTGCGCCCACATCAGAAGGCCCCAAGATGTACAAAAGGAATGGGTATTACTACATTCTGATGCCCTCAGGAGGCGTGGAGACCGGATGGCAGTCCTGCCTCAGATCCAGGTCTGTCTATGGGCCCTACGACTATAGGGTGGTGATGCACCAGGGGAATTCCCGGGTAAACGGCCCCCACCAGGGAGGATGGGTAACTTCGCCCGATGGAAGGGACTGGTTCGTCCATTTCCAGGATGTGGTGGAGCTGGGGAGAATCATCCACCTGCAGCCCATGTGTTTTCTGGATGACTGGCCGTTCATTGGCCAGGACCAGAATGGGGACGGTATTGGAGAGCCGGTTAGGGAGTGGTCCGTTCCGGCAGGAGAACGTACTATGGGAGAACGTGCTACGGGAGAACATACTACAGGAGAACGTACTACGGGAAAACATACTGCGGGAGATCATACAGAGGGAGAACGTGCGGCGGGAGAAGACCCCGCAGGAGATGTGCCGGAATATGCCATCCGCCAGTCTGATGATTTTGCGGAAAAGACACTGGGGCTCCAGTGGCAGTGGCAGGCCAATCCCGATGCTGGATTTTATTCCCTGAGGGAAAATCCGGGACACCTGCGGCTGTATTGCTACCGGAATCCGGGCAGGGAAAACCTGCTCTGGTATGCGCCCAATGTGCTGACCCAGATTCCGCAGAAACAGAAGCTGTCCATGACTGTGAAACTGTCTCTTTCCGGAAGGGAGGACGGTGATTTTGGAGGAATCGGCATGGTGGGCCATGATTACGGATATGCAGGCCTGTACCGCATGGGAAAGGGAATCCAGATAAGATGTTACCGGGGAACGGTCACACAACCCATGTTTGAGGGGGAAGCCGGTGAGAAGCTGGTTTTTTCACAGGAAGCAGATAGAGAACAGGCCTGGTTCAGACTGGTGCTGGAGGAAGATAAGACATATGGTTTTTCCTATTCGTTTGACGGCAGGAACTTTACCCGGATAGAATATTCATTTCCCCTGAAACGTGCCACATGGACCGGTGCAAAACTCTGCCTGTGGTCCTGCTCACGGGAAAACCGGGAGTCTGATGGGTATTGCGATTATGAGTATGTGGAAATAAAATAAAAACCAGGGCTGTCCGCGTTAGACAGCCCTGGTTCAGTTCGCCCGCCAAGGGCGGGCGCTGACGGGTGCCGGAATCTGTTCTAATGAACTTCCGTATTTTTCCGATATAAAATCAGCAGTCCTTTCAGGAGCAGCGCATCGTCCACCACTATCTTATGGCGGCACAGGGGAGTGATGAACTTGGCCAGCCCGCCCGTGGCGATGATGGTGGGAGGCTCTCCCAGCTCCTTTTCCATGCGGTCCAGAATCCCGTCGATCATGTCCACGTTGCCGTAAATGATGCCGGAGCGCATACAGTCAATGGTATTTTTTCCAATGACATGGCTGGGAACCTCCAGGCTGATGTAGGGCAGCTGGGCCGTCTTGCTGCTGAGTGAGTTAAGGGAGACCTTGAGGCCGGGAAGGATGACGCCGCCGATATAATTTCCTTTTTTGTCCACGGTACACAGAGTAGTGGCCGTGCCCATATCTATGACCACCAGGGGAAGGGGATGTTCATGGCTGGCTGCCACCGCGTCCACAATCTGGTCGCTTCCGACCGTCTTGGGGTTGTCCATAATGATATTCATGCCGGTTTTCATGCCGGACCCCACCAGCAGGGGACGGATACCGGTCACCTTTTCCACTGCGTTCAGGATGGTGGAATTAACAGGGGGAACCACGGAAGAGAGAATGGCTCCTTCTATGCTTGCTATATCAATCTGATGCATCTCCAGGATGTTCTTAAAGCTCACCGCGTACTCTGTATCCGTGCGTCCCTGGTCCGTTGTGACCCGCTCTATGAAATATGTTTTTGTCTCGTCTATGCCGCCGATGACGGTGTTGGTATTGCCCATGTCGATTGCTAAAATCATTGGGGGAACTCCTTTCAATCATATAGGATGTATGTTATACTTTAACATGGATTGTAACATAGAAAAAGAGGAAAGACAACCGGAGGAATCATATGTTAAAAGGAAAGACAGTCCTTCTTGGAGTGACAGGAAGCATTGCAGCTTATAAGACAGCCAGCCTGGCCAGCATGCTGGTTAAAAAGGGCGTGAAGGTCCATGTACTGATGACAAAGAACGCCGCTCACTTCATTAATCCCATAACTTTTGAGAGCCTGACAGGCAACAAATGCCTGGTGGATACATTTGACAGGAATTTTGAATTCAGCGTGGAGCATGTGGCCCTGGCAAAGCAGGCGGACGTGGTGATGATTGCTCCCGCGTCGGCAAATGTCATCGGAAAGATTGCCCACGGCATTGCAGATGACATGCTGACCACCACGGTCATGGCGTGCAGGTGTAAAAAAATACTGGCCCCGGCTATGAACACCAATATGTACGAGAATCCGATTTTACAGGACAATCTTGATATCTGCAGGCGTTATGGCATGGAAGTTATTACACCGGCCTGGGGATATCTGGCCTGCGGTGACACCGGGGCCGGAAAGATGCCGGAGCCGGAGGAACTCTACGAATATATACTGCGGGAGGCTGGTTATCCAGGAGACCTGGCAGGCAGGCGGATTCTTGTGACAGCCGGCCCCACCAGGGAGTCCATTGACCCGGTGCGCTACATCACAAACCACTCCACCGGCAAGATGGGGTATGCCATTGCCAGGGTGGCAGCCTACAGGGGAGCTGATGTTACCCTGGTAAGCGGCCCTGTGGACCTGCCACGTCCCCTGTTCGTGGAGACTGTTTTGGTGGAGAGCGCCAGGGAGATGTTCGAGGCGGTTACCGCAAGGAGCGGGGAGCAGGACATCATTGTCAAGGCAGCGGCGGTGGCGGATTACCGGCCTGCCACGGTGGGAACAGAAAAAATCAAGAAATCCGACGGTGATTTATCCATTGCCCTGGAGCGGACCAACGACATCCTGGCATGGCTGGGGCAGAACCGGAGGGACGGACAGTTCCTCTGCGGATTTTCCATGGAGACCCAGAATATGCTGGAGAATTCCAGGGCCAAGCTGGCAAAAAAGCATATTGACATGATTGTAGCCAACAACCTGAAGGTGGAAGGCGCTGGATTCGGTACGGATACCAATGTGGTGACGCTTATCACAAGGGACAGCGAGACAGAACTTCCCATCATGACCAAGGAAGAGGTAGCTGACTGCCTGCTGACTGAGATTTTAAAAAGGACAAAAGAACAGGACGGAATTCAGGGATAAAGCCGCAGACGGGCCGGCAGATACCTATAAAAACCATAGTATTCAAATAGCAGAATAGGCGGTACAGACAGATAATGAGGATTGAATCCCGTATGACACGGGGGTCAGTCCTTTTTCTGTTTCCAGTTTGTCCCCATACGATGCCGGAAAACATACTGATAATGTCTTAACAAAGTTGTTGTGAAATGTATCTAAAAAAACGCGGAATTCACGGCATATGACCTGCTCATATTGTGAGTTTAGACTAAAATGGCGAAACAAAAATTTGAATATTGACTTTGGAACCAGCAGAATATATAATTAAATTATATTTGAAACGGGTTTCAAATATAAAACATACAAAGAGCGGAAGAGCCGGAAGGCATATAATCCGCAGACAGGCAGGATGATGGGCTTATGACGGGCATACGCGATGTGGCAAAACTGGCGGGAGTATCCCCCTCAACCGTATCCAGGGTAATGAACGGTACGGCCAGGGTGGATGATGAGAAGAGACAGAAGGTGGAACGGGCCATATTAGAAACCGGTTTCAAACCAAATGAGGTGGCCAGGTCCCTTTACAAGCGTTCGTCCAAAATCATCGGCATACTGGTGCCGAACATCATCAATCCGTTTTTTAATGAGCTGGCAGGAGCTGTGGAGGAGGAATGTGACCGCAGGGGATACCGCCTGACGCTCTGCAACTCCAATGATGATTTGGAAAAGGAGAAGCGGAACCTGAGTCTGTTGGAACGGATGAATGCAGACGGAGTCATCCTGATGACCAACATGGATGAGATACATAAGGAAGTGGGAAACTGCCGGATTCCGGTAGTGATGATTGACCGGCAGATTGAGGGGGGCAAGGAAATTGCCTGTATCCAGTCCAACCATTACCAGGGCGGGCGGATGTCCGTGGAGCATCTGCTGGAATGCGGGTGCAGGCACATCGTACAGATGAGCGGTCCCCTTCATCTTTCCAGCGCCAGAAAGCGCCCCGCTTGTGACATTTTTGTCTTTATTCTAAGTATTATACGGTACCTGGATGTGTGCAGGGAACGTGGAATCGAGCCTGCCTGGATAGAGGGAGATTACAGCTTTGAGTCGGGAACCGAGATGGCGGCGCGGCTGCTGGAGCAGTACCCGGATACGGACGGAATCATTGCGGCCAACGATATGGTGGCCATATCGGTTTACAAGGAGCTTCACAGGAAAGGTATAAAGGTGCCGGAGGATATGCAGTTAATCGGGTTTGACAACATTTCCCTCAGCAGCCTGTTTACGCCGGAGATTACCACCATTGCCCAGCCCATCAAAAGGATGGGGCAGGAGGCAGTTCGAATGCTGACCGAATATGTTGCCGGAGCGCAGATTAGCCGGAATAAGGTATTCGATGTCAAGCTGATAAAAAGGGACACAACTCTTTAGGGAATGGCCGCAGCGCAGTACCAGGCCATTTCCGGGCATCAAAGGGATAAACTGTAACCATAAAATAAAATGTAAAGCAGAAAAGGAGGAATTATGAAGACAGCAGTGGTAGGCAGCATCAACATGGACATGACAGTGACAGCAGAGAGGATTCCCTTAAAGGGGGAAACACTGAAGGGAGAGGACATCCGCTACATACCCGGAGGAAAGGGCGCCAACCAGGCCGTTGCCATGGCAAAGCTGGGAGCAGATGTGGAGATGTTCGGCTGTGTGGGCGGTGATGAGGCGGGAAGAAGCCTCATAAAGAACATGGAAGACATGGGAGTGGGAACCACCCACATCAAAGTGGCTCCCGGAGTGAACACAGGATTGGCGGTCATCACTGTGGGGGATCATGACAACACTATCGTGGTGGTGGCAGGAGCCAATGACAAGGTGGACCGGGAATATGTGGACAGCATAAGGGATGCTCTGCTGGCATGTGATATCGTATTGCTGCAGCATGAGATACCCCAGGATACCATCGAGTATGTAATTGATATCTGCCATGAAAATGGGGTCAAGGTAGTGCTGAATCCAGGACCGGCCAGACCGGTGAAGCCGGAAGTCCTGGCAAAGGTGGATTACCTTACGCCAAATGAACATGAGGCAGCCATCCTGTTCGGGGATATGCCCGTGGAGGAGATGCTGAGGGCACATCCCGGCAAGCTAGTGATTACCCAGGGTTCCAGAGGCGTATCCACATGCCTTCCAACGGGAGAAATACTTACCGTACCAGCCAGGAAAGCCAATGTGGTGGATACCACAGGAGCAGGGGATACACTAAACGGTGCATTTACCGTAGAGATTGCGGGGGGCAGCACCATGGAGGAAGCGCTCCGGTTTGCCAACACGGCAGCCAGCCTGTCCACTGAGCGGTTCGGAGCCCAGGGCGGAATGCCTATGCGCAGCCAGGTACTGGAAGCCATGAATCAGGAGAACATGTAAAGCATTGACAAATACGCTTTCGGCGTAAAGAAGACGGAGGAACAAAAACATGAAGAGACACGGCATACTCAACAGCAATATTTCCAGGGTACTGTCATCCATGGGGCATACGGACAGAATTGCAATCGCTGACTGCGGACTGCCTGTACCGGAGGGGACAGAGCGCATTGATTTGGCTGTGACATTTGGAAATCCCCGGTTTATGGACGTCTTGAAAGCGGTTTCAAGTGATATGAAAATAGAAGCAGTGGTTCTGGCAGAGGAAATCAAAGAACAGAATCCACAAATCCTGGAAGAAATCCAGGAGCTTTTTGCCAGCTTTGAAACCGGTTTCAAACCGGAAAAGGTGGAATTTGTCCCGCATACACGCTTTAAGGAGATGACAAAGGAATGCAGGGCCGTTATCAGGACAGGAGAGACAACGCCCTATGCCAACATCATCCTGCAGTCCGGCTGTATCTTTTAAAGCAGAATTTATCTGGAGGGAAACAACATGAAAATTGAAATGAAAGGAATCAACAAATCCTTTGGGCAGAACCAGGTCCTAAAGGACGCCGGCTTTGTGCTGGACGACGGGGAAGTACACGCCCTGATGGGAGAAAACGGCGCAGGCAAGTCCACGCTGATGAAAATTCTGACCGGCGTCTACACCCGCGACGGGGGCACCGTCATAGTGGACGGAAAAGAAGTGACCTACAAAAGTCCCCAGGAAGCGGAACGGGCAGGTATTGTCTTTATCCAGCAGGAGCTGAACGTGCTGTTTGACCTGACGGTGGAAGAAAACCTTTTCCTGGGAAAGGAAATCAAAAAGGGATTTGGAATATGCGACCGGAAGGCCATGAGGGCAAAGGCCGAGGAAACCTTAAAACGTCTGGGAGTCAGCATTCCCACGGACAAGGTGATGTCTGAGCTCTCCGTGGGACAGCAGCAGATGATAGAAATTTGTAAGGCCCTGATGGTGGACGCAAAAGTCATCATCATGGATGAACCCACGGCAGCCCTTACCCAGAGCGAGACAGAGGTGCTGTTTGAGGTCATGCAGTCCCTGAGGAAAAAGGGAGTGTCCATCGTCTATATATCCCACCGCATGGAGGAAATCTTTGAGCTTTGCGACCGCATTTCCGTTCTCAGGGACGGCACATACATAGGCACAAAGAAGATTCCGGAAACCAATATGAATGAAATCGTCAAAATGATGATTGGCCGTGAAATCGGCGAGCGGTATCCCAAACGTGACTGCGCCATTGGAGACGAGGTATTCCGGGTGGAGGGCCTCACAAAGGAGGGGGTGTTCCGCGATGTGGATTTCTCGGTAAAGGCCGGCGAGGTGCTGGGGGTATCCGGGCTGATGGGAGCGGGGCGCACGGAAATCATGCAGGCTATTTTCGGAAACCTGCCCTATGACAGAGGCAGCATTTTTATCAACGGAAAGCAGGCAGTGATTAAGAATCCCCTGCAGGCCATTGAACATGGAATCGGCTTCATAACAGAGGACCGCAAGACAGAGGGACTTCTGCTGGAGGAGAGCATTGAGAAAAATGTATCCCTGACCAATCTGGGGCGTATCTCTGGCAAGAGCAAGGTGGTAATCAGCAGGGAGAAGGAAAAAGGGCTGGTCACAAAGGCCATAGAGGAGCTTCATATCAGGTGCTTCGGGCCAGGACATGAGTGTGTGAACTTAAGCGGCGGCAACCAGCAGAAGGTGGTATTCGCAAAATGGATTTACACAGAACCCAGAATACTGATTCTGGATGAGCCCACAAGAGGCGTGGACATAGGCGCCAAGAAGGAAATATACAGCATTATAAACCAGCTGGCAAAAAAGGGGGTTGCCATCATCATGGTGTCCTCTGAGCTGCCGGAGGTATTGGGAATGAGCGACCGGATTATGGTGGTGCGGGAAGGTTTGGTCAGGGGAATCATCGGCCAGGATGAGGCTGACCAGGAGAAGATAATGACATTGGCTACGGGAGGTACCTTATCATGAATGAAAATAAGAATAAAGTCATCAATTACGCCCAGGATTTTGGAGCGCTCATCGCCCTCATCCTGCTGGTGGCAGGCATCAGCATTGCCAGCCCAAGTTTCCGCACCGGGGCCAATTTCCTGTCCCTGCTGCGCCAGTCTTCCATTAACGGACTCATTGCCTTCGGCATGACCTTTGTCATACTGACGGACGCCATTGACTTGTCCGTGGGCTCGGTGCTGGCCCTCAGCACGGCTCTGTGCGCCGGAATGATTTCGGCAGGGGTTCCGGCTGGGCTGGCCATGATTCTGGCACTGGTCCTGGGCTGCACCATGGGCGTTATCAGCGGGGTTATGGTCACCAAGGGACGTCTGCAGCCATTTATCGCAACCCTCATTACCATGACGGTATACCGCGGCCTGACCATGATATACACCAACGGAAAGCCAATCTCCAACCTGGGAGACAGCTTCATCCTGAAGGTGGTTGGAAAGGGGAAGTTCTACGGCGTTCCGATTCCGGTCATCCTTTTGATACTCCTGTTCCTGCTCTTTTATTTCCTGTTAAATAAGACCACCTTCGGACGCAGGATTTACGCCACCGGAAGCAACTGGAAATCCGCCAAGCTGGCTGGCGTAAACATACACAGGACAAAGATCATCGCCTATGCCATATCCGGCACCATGGCGGCATTATCCGGACTGATTCTGCTATCCAGACTGGGCTCCGCACAGCCTACCCTTGGAAACGGCTATGAGCTGGACGCCATTGCCGCAGTGGCCCTGGGAGGCACCAGCATGAGCGGCGGCAGGGGAAAAATCTACGGAACCCTGATTGGCGTACTGATTATCGCGGTGCTGAACAACGGCCTTAACATCCTTGGCGTATCTTCCTACTATCAGGACGTAATCAAGGGTCTGGTCATCCTGATTGCCGTACTCTCAGACCGCAAGAGATAGGAAAACAGTACACAGCACACAGAAATCTGATATGAAATTAAGAATATGAATTTTGGGAGGGAAAGACCGTGAAGATTAAGAAAATACTGGCACTTATGGCAGCAGGCACAATGCTTATGACAATGGGAGGCTGCAACGCCATCACCATTGACGGGGAAGAAAATGTCAGGGAGGGAAGCAGCGGAAACGTGATTGGTTTCTCTGTCTCCACCCTGAACAACCCGTTTTTCGTGACCCTGACAGAAGGAGCCAGAAAAGCCGCGACAGAGAATAACGTGGAGCTGGTGGTTGTGGACGCCGGAGACGACGCTGCCAAACAGACCAGCGACATCGAGGATTTGGTGTCCAGAAATGTGGGCGTGCTGATTGTCAACCCGGTGGATTCAGATGCGGTTGCACCGGCGGTAAAGAGCGCCATGTCCCAGGGGATCAAGGTGATTGCAGTGGACCGCGGGGTCAACGGGGTAGATGTGGACTGCCAGATTGCCTCAGATAATGTGGCAGGAGCCAGGATGGCAACAGAGTATCTCATGGATCTTGTGGGAGAAGGCGCCAAGGTAGCTGAATTACAGGGAGTGCCTGGGGCTTCGGCCACCATTGACAGGGGAGCGGGCTTCCACCAGGTGGCAGACCAATCCCTCCAGGTGGCTGCCAGCCAGACCGCTAATTTCAACCGTGCCGAGGGTATGACGGTTATGGAGAACATACTTCAGTCCGACGGAACCATCAAAGGTGTGTTTGCCCACAATGACGAGATGGCCCTTGGGGCAGTGGAAGCAGTTGCTGCCTCCGGAAAGGGCATAAAGATTGTGGGATTTGACGCCACGGACGACGCCCAGAAGGCGGTGAAGGACGGCAAAATGGCGGCCACGGTAGCCCAGAAGCCGGATAAGATGGGCGAGACAGCCATCGGGACAGCTGTCAAAATCATGGCAGGGGAGACAGTGGAGAAATCCATACCCGTGGAAGTGGAGCTGATTAAATAGTTTCAACAGATTGACACATGAGAAATGGACCCTCCAGAACCGGAATTTCCGGGCTGGAACGGGTCCATTTCCGCCTGTATATTTCTATTTTTTTTAATGCCTGTTTTTTATCCCTGTTATGCTCCGGGGCTTACCATGTCTTTTCAAGTTCCGTCTTAAAGTCTACTGAGTAAGGATTGTCCTCCCTGGTCTTTAAATCCTCATAGAGCGCCCTGCGCTCGTCGGCGCTTTCCTCGGCCCAGTACTCATAGCCCCGCATATAGCTTGACATCAAATCATCCCAGGATTCAAATAAGGGCTGCATGGTCCGGGCGATTTCCAGGGATTTATCCAGTGCCTCCTGTTCTGTGTAGTAGCCGGCCAGATAGTAAAAGCTCATCAGGTTCATGGCGCGGCAGTAGTCCCAGCCTGCAATGGCGTCAGGGCCGTACTGCTCATAGAAGCCGAACATATCCGCATAATTTTGGGCCTCATCCGCAGTCATCTGAAACTGGTCCAGCAGGAAAGCGCTTCTCTCATTCGGGGCTATGTCCCGGATGCCTGCTTCTTCCAGGTATGCCATGTCCTCAGCAAAGGTATCGCGGTGGCCCTCGGTCAGAATCCAGTCCAGGGTGCTGTCTGCTGTGGCGCGGTCTGTAACGCTCCACCATTCTTCCAGGGATTTCTGCTCCATGGCCATGACATCATCATTGGCTGCCAGGCCGGCAAAACGGTTGTAGTCCCAGCCGTTTAAGTCCGTGAGGACCGCGTAGGAAGCATTGAACCAGCGAATGGTATCCGTCAGCTCTGCGGTGGTTCTGTCTTCCACCTCAGGAGCACTTTCGCGGAATTTAGAACAGGAGACCTTGAAGGATGCAATCTTGCTGTCATTCATCTTGTCCGCCGCATAGGCCATGGAGTAGTAGGCATAGTCTGTCTCCCCATATACAATATAGGCATCCACATTGGTGCTGTCCACGGACATCCTTCCGGTTATGGCGGTTACATTGGTCATGCCCGGCACCTCCGGTGCCTCGGCATTGGTCTCGCCGGACAGATTGTAGCTGGTCTTAATAATATCCTTCACATCCTCCATGCTGCCGGCTTGGCTGGAGGGGCCGTTTTTGATGAACTGGAGCAGGAACACGGCGTTGTCTTCTCTGCTGCTGGCGGCAATCAGCCATCCGTCCATGGGTGCCTCCTGGGTTTCCCAGGACTTGTCCAGATAAATGGACGCAGTGTCATCCGGTGTGGAGAATTCCTGCATCTGGGCCAGCATATCCTCCGGGGTTTTGGCCCCGCAGCCCTGCAGGGCTGCGGATGCCAGGGCAGCCGTGAGGCAGAATAACAGGGCCAGTTTCTTTGGTTTTGTGCATTTCATGTTTTTTTCCTCTCTTTGTGGGCCTTACGGGTCCGTTTATAGTAACAGAAGGGGGGTGGATCTTATGAGTACAGTATACTATAGAATCATCCCTGCCGGCAACGGCAATTTACAGAGATTTCCATAGAAGGGAGGCTGACGGGCAGAACTAAAAACAGAACCAAAAACAGAGGGAAAATCAAAAGCCAAAGGCCTTGACTTATGTTTCCAATCATAATAGAATAAAAATTGGATGATTTTGGGCGTACTTCCAAAGTACGTCCATCTTTTACTCAATGGAAAACGGAGGACGAATAACTTGTCACAGATAGATAACCAGATGACAGAAGAGATAAAAAAGCGGAGGACATTTGCAATCATATCCCACCCCGATGCCGGAAAGACCACGCTGACAGAGAAATTCCTGCTGTACGGCGGCGCCATTAATCTGGCAGGAACCGTCAAGGGGCGCAAGGCTGCCAAACATGCTGTGTCCGACTGGATGGAGATTGAGAAGGAGAGAGGTATCTCAGTGACCTCCTCTGCCATGCAGTTTAATTATGACGGGTTCTGCATCAATATCCTGGACACACCGGGACACCAGGATTTCTCAGAGGATACTTACCGTACCCTGATGGCGGCAGACTCCGCGGTCATGGTCATCGACGGTTCAAAGGGCGTGGAGGCGCAGACCATCAAGCTGTTTAAGGTATGTGTCATGCGTCATATCCCCATCTTTACGTTTATCAATAAGTTTGACCGGGAGGCCAGGGACCCTTATGAGCTTCTGGACGAGATTGAAGAAGTGCTGGGAATCCGCACATGCCCTGTGAACTGGCCCATTGGATGCGGCAAGAGCTTTAAGGGCGTATACGACCGGTTCTCAAAGAAGATAACCACCTTCACGGCTGCCATGGGCGGTGCCAGGGAAGTGGACAGCCAGGAATTTGCCGTGGACAGTGCGGATGTGGATTCCATCATCGGGCAGGACTATCACCAGCAGCTGAGGGACGACATCGAGCTCCTTGACGGGGCCAGCGACGAGTTAGATATGGAGCGGGTCAGGATAGGGGATTTGTCCCCTGTGTTCTTCGGATCGGCCCTGACCAATTTTGGAGTGGAGACCTTTCTGGAGCATTTCCTTAAAATGACTACGCCGCCTCTTTCCAGGAAGACCCTGGACGGGGTGATAGATCCGTTCCGCCCTGACTTTTCCGCCTTTGTATTTAAAATCCAGGCCAACATGAACAAAGCCCACAGGGACAGAATTGCTTTTATGCGCATCTGCTCCGGCAAGTTCGAGGCAGGGATGGAGGTAAACCATGTGCAGGGAGGAAAGAAGATCCGTCTGACCCAGCCCCAGCAGCTCATGGCCCAGGACCGGAAAATCGTGGAGGAGGCATATGCCGGCGATATTATCGGCGTATTCGACCCGGGAATTTTCGCCATAGGCGATACCCTGTGCGCTTCCAATGAGAAGTTTCAGTTTGAGGGAATACCCACCTTTGCGCCGGAGCATTTTGCCAGGGTGCGCCAGGTGGATACCATGAAGCGCAAACAGTTTATAAAGGGTGTGAACCAGATCGCCCAGGAAGGTGCAATCCAGATATTCCAGGAGTTTAATTCCGGTATGGAGGAAATCATAGTGGGAGTGGTGGGCGTGCTGCAGTTTGAAGTGCTGACCTACCGTCTGCGAAACGAATATAATGTGGAGGTCATCCTGGAGAAGCTGCCCTTTGAGCACATACGCTGGGTGGAGAATCCGGGCGAGGTGGATGTGGCCAGGATTCAGGGTACATCTGATATGAAACGAATTAAGGACTTAAAGGATAATCCGCTGCTGCTGTTTATCAACAGCTGGAGCGTGGGCATGGTATTGGACCGCAATCCGGCGCTGAAGCTCTCAGAATTCGGAAGAGCCTGATCCCATGCAGGAAACAGGACCATGGGACCGGAATGCGGTCCCTGAGTGCTCATAACGAGCCGTTGCACTAAGCTCGAAGGGACCTCGCTAAGTGCCAGCGGAATGTATCGCACGTAAGGGACCAAACTACGGTCCCTAAGTGCTCATAACGAGGAGGTAAAATTCATGAGTAAGATTGATGCTGTAAGGGCTGCCATGGTGGAAGCCATGAAGGCTAAGGACAAGGCCAGGAAGGATTCTCTTTCCATGCTGCTGTCCGCCCTCAAAAATGCGGAAATCAACAAGAGGGAGCCTTTGACGGAAGAAGAGGAGAACGCGGTCGTTAAGAAGGAAATCAAGCAGACCCAGGAAACGTACGAGATGGCGCCGGCGGACCGTGAGGACATCCGGTCAGAGGCAGCCGCCAGGATGGCTGTTTACAAGGAGTTTGCGCCGGAAGACATGAGTGCGGAGCAGATTCGGGAAGTTATAAGTGCGGTCCTGTCTGAGCTGGGAATCGAAAACCCTACGGCTAAGGATAAGGGAGCCATTATGAAGGTCCTGATGCCCAGGGTCAAGGGAAAGGCAGACGGCAGGCTGGTCAATGAGACGCTGGCTTCCATGTTCCGCTAAGGACGCCCCGGGGCTTTTGCAGGTCCCGGTCCCCCCGGCTTGGTGCGCTGAGCAGCAAGCCGGACAGAGCAGAAGGCCGGACAGAGCAGCATAATAAAAGGATGCGGGGCTTAAGCTTCGCAGGAAAAGGAGACGGTTACGATGTATAGGAAAGAAATTGAAGGTTTTATTGATTCCCACAGGGAAGAAATGATAGAGGATATCTGTACACTGTGCAGGATTAACAGTGAGAAGATGCCTTATGTGGAGGGCAAGCCTTACGGGGAAGGCCCGTTCCAGGCCCTTCAGGCAGCTCTTGGCATGGCAGAGGGTTATGGTTTTTCCATCCGTAATTATGACAATTATGTGGGAACAGCCGACCTCAATGACAAGGAGAGACAGCTGGACATCCTGGCCCATCTGGACGTGGTTCCTGCCGGTGAGGGATGGACGGAGACAAAGCCCTTTGAGCCGGTGGTAAAGGATGGAAAGCTCTTTGGACGCGGTACCGCGGATGACAAGGGACCGGCCGTGGCTGCGCTTTATGCAATGAGGGCAGTGAAGGAGCTGGGGATCCCGTTAAATAAGAACGTCAGGCTGATTCTGGGTACGGACGAAGAGTGCGGAAGCTCTGATATTGTAAATTATTACGACAAGGAGGATGAGGCGCCCATGACCTTTTCTCCGGATGCGGAATTCCCGGTCATCAACATTGAAAAGGGGCGTCTGGAAGGTCATTTCCATGCATCCTTCCAGGCTTCTGAGGCAATGCCAAGACTGGTGAAGGTGGAAGCCGGAATAAAGGCGAATGTGGTACCGGGCAAGGCCAGGGCTGTTGTGGAAGGCATTGACCTTAAGACATTGGAGGCCGCGGCAGAGGCTGTGGAGAAGGAGACAGGAATTTCTTTTGTACTGGAGGGTGATTTGCCGGTTATGACAGTTACTGCCCAGGGGGAGGGCGCCCATGCATCCACACCCCAGGAGGGAAAAAATGCCCTTACAGGCCTGCTGGTGTACCTGACACGCCTGCCTTTTGCAGAGTGCCCCCAGATGGATATGGTGAAGAACCTGCTGAAGCTTTTCCCGCACGGCGATACCTGCGGAAAGGCAGCCGGAATCAGCATGGAAGACGAGCTGTCCGGTGCTCTGACCCTTGCTTTCAGTATGCTGACTGTAGGCGCTGATGGACTGGAAGGCGTATTTGACAGCCGGTGCCCAATCTGTGCCACAGAAGAATCTGTGCTGGGAGTGGTAAAGCAGGCCATGGCAGACCAGGGGCTTACACTGGAAAATGATTCCATGATACCGCCTCACCATGTGGACGGAAATTCTCATTTCGTAAGGACGCTGCTGTCCATATACGAGGACTACACAGGCCTTGAGGGCAGCTGCCAGGCTACAGGAGGGGGCACCTATGTCCATTCTCTGAAGAATGGTGTTGCCTATGGCGCAGCCCTGCCTGGAACAGATAACCGTATGCATGGAGCCGATGAATTTGCTGTGGTGGATGAGCTTGTCTTAAGCGCAAAAATATTTGCACAGGTCATTGTGGAGCTGTGCAGCTGATAGCGGAAATATACCCTGTTTTTCTGTGACCTGATTGTGAATGAGGGGATGATGGAATGGTGAGACTGGGATGTGTACCGGAACAGGGCGGGCCATCCGCTTATATGGAAAATGCCAAGGCGGTCCGGACGGCGCCGCCGGGGTGCCAGGAGCAAACAGATGGTTTGGGTAAAAATGGTCCCGAAACAACGGCCGTCAGAAGCAATGACAGTGCCTGCCGGGATCAGGCTGTGTGGAGCTGGACAGAGGGCGCGGACGATTGGAGAGAGCAGGCTGTCCGAATGCTGGAACAGCTGAAAAAGCAGTATCCGGGCATTGTGTTCCATTTGGCGCAGGAGAAGGACGCTGGTGATTTGGCTGCCCTGGCTGTCCAGGCAGGGACCGGCGTACATCTGTATCTGTCCCGGGAATTTGTGGGGCGCATGGGCAGCAGCCGGGAGGACTTCAGCCAGTGCTGGTCTGAGCTGGTATCTGCGGCCGGAACTCTGCTGGCAAAACAGGGACAGACCAGGGCCGTGGGAGCATTTTTAGGGGAGGAAGGGACTTCCTACT
>OGYA01001222.1_pt1 | contig 17960 bp, 10 predicted proteins | sample 1576401 | NCBI WGS metagenome assembly OGYA01 (sample SAMEA3541485, study PRJEB24748) | human gut metagenome | biome: human gut; feature: human-associated habitat; material: faeces | place: China | collected 2012 | reverse complement strand
GCGCGCGTCGCCACGCCGGCCTTCACCTCGATCGACTTGTAGTCGATTTCGGGCAGGCGTCCCGAAAGGAACATATCCAGTTTGCGGGCTAGATCGCCGTGTTCGGCGCGCCACGTCTTCTCGACCTCGGCCTGACGCGAGGCCCATGCGCGCAACGCTTCGCGGCGCTCGGAGAACGCTTCGCGACTCTCGGAGAACACGGCGAACGGATCGTTCGGATCCCCGCCCAGATTCTTCACCGTAGCGGCGAAGTCGGCACCGGCCGCCGTGAGCGGCTGCCCGTGGGTCGAAACCTTGTCCTCGAAGCTCTCACCGGCGGGGCCTTTGGCGCCCTTGCCCATGACCGTGCGGCCGATGATGAGCGTAGGACGCTCCGTCTCGGAGTTCGCGGCAACGAGCGCCTCGCGGATTTCGTTGATGTTGTGTCCGTCCACTGACAGCACGTTCCACCCCCACGCCTCGTACTTCATGGCCACGTTCTCGGTCATAACCTCATCCACCTTCGTAGAAAGCTGGATGTTGTTCGAGTCGTAGTACATGATGAAGTTGCTCAGACCCAGATGGCCGGCGATACGGCCCACGCCCTGCGAAATCTCCTCCTCCACGGCGCCGTCCGAGATGTAGGCGTAGGTCTTGTGCGCCATCCACTCGCCGAAGCGGGCAGCCATGAACCGTTCCGCGATGGCGGCGCCCAGCGCCATGGCATGACCCTGTCCGAGAGGGCCGGAAGTGTTCTCGACACCGCGCGCGAAGTCTGCTTCCGGGTGACCCGGCGTCACGCTGCCCCACTGACGCAGAGACTGAAGGTCTTCGGTCGTATAGTATCCGGCAAGAGAAAGCGTAGAATAGAGCATCGGAGACATGTGGCCCGGATCGAGGAAGAAACGATCACGGTAGGGGTAAGACGTATTGTCCGGATCGTACCGCAGAAATTCGGTATAGAGCACCGTCATGAAGTCGGCGCCGCCCATGGAGCCGCCGGGGTGTCCCGATTTGGCTTTTTCGACCATGGCGGCCGACAAAATGCGGATATTGTCCGCTACACGCGTTAGTTTGGAATTGGTAGATGACATGAGTATTTAAAGTTTTAAAGTCTTTGTATTAATCAGCGTATCTTCTGTCACAAAAGTAATAAAAAAGATACTACCCAACTTGTTTAAGCTCTAAAATATTTGCTTTTTCTATCTTTTTCTTTGCATATGGCAACGTCACGACGAATTTCCGCGTGTCGGTCGAGGGCAGGTCGAACATCGTGTCCATCATGATCGCCTCGCAGATCGAGCGCAGGCCGCGGGCGCCGAGTTTGAACTCGACGGCCTTGTCCACGATGTAATCCAGCACCGCGTCGTCGAACGTAAGCTTGACGTTGTCCAGCTCGAAAAGCCGCTTGTACTGCTTGACGATGGCGTTTTTCGGTTCGGTGAGAATCGACCGCAGGGCTTCGCGCGAGAGGGGCTGCATGTAGGTCAGCACCGGAAGACGCCCTACCAGTTCGGGAATCAGTCCGAACGACTTGAGGTCCTGCGGCGTGATGTACTGCATCAGGTTGTTGCGGTCGATGCGGTCGGCGCGGAGCCGTCCGTACCCCATGGCGCGGGTGTTCAGACGCTGGGCGATCTTCTTCTCCACGCCGTCGAACGCGCCGCCGCAGATGAAGAGGATGTTGCGCGTATCGACCTGAATGAATTTCTGTTCGGGGTGCTTGCGCCCGCCCTGAGGGGGCACGTTGACCACGGTTCCTTCGAGAATCTTCAGCAGGGCCTGCTGCACGCCTTCGCCCGAAACGTCGCGCGTGATCGAAGGGTTGTCGCCCTTACGGGCGATCTTGTCGATCTCGTCGATGAAGACGATGCCCCGTTCGGCCTGCTCGACGTTGTAGTCGGCGACCTGCAGCAGCCGCGAAAGGATGCTCTCGACATCCTCGCCCACGTAGCCCGCCTCGGTCAGCACCGTGGCGTCCACGATGGTGAAGGGCACCTTCAGCAGTTTGGCGATCGTGCGGGCCATCAGCGTCTTGCCCGTACCCGTGGGTCCCACCAGCACGATATTCGACTTGTCGATCTCTACCTCGTCCTCCTTGGGGGCGTAGAGCAGCCGCTTGTAGTGGTTGTAAACGGCCACGGCCATATAACGCTTGGCGTCGTCCTGACCGATGACGTACTGGTCGAGGAAATCCTTGATCTGGGCCGGTTTGAGCAGCTCCTCCATCTTGAGCGGCGCAGCGGCGGCGCTGCCGCCGCGCTCCGAAGCCACGTCGTTCTCGACGATGATCCGGTAGCCGTTCTCGATACATTTGTTGCAGATGTTGGCGCCGTCGATGCCCTGAAACATGATCTCCACGTCGCTGCGCTTGGCGCCGCAGAACGAGCAGCAGTCGCCGCCCGCCCCGTTCTTATGGTTGTTGCCTTTTCCCGATGCCATTATTTCCCGCGTTTGGATAATACTTCGTCGATCAGCCCGTACTCCTTGGCTTCGCGCGCCGAGAGCCAGTAGTCGCGGTCGGCGTCCTTCTCGATCTTCTTGAGCGCGACGCCCGAATGGGCCGAGAGAATCTCGTACAGCTCGCGTTTGGTCTTCATGATCTCGCGTGCCGTGATTTCGATGTCCGAAGCCTGTCCCTGCGCACCGCCCAGCGGCTGGTGGATCATCACCCGCGAATGGGGAAGCGCAGAACGCTTGCCCTTGGCGCCCGCCGTAAGCAGCACGGCGCCCATCGAAGCGGCCAGTCCCGTGCAGATGGTCGCCACGTCGGAATTGACCAGCTGCATCGTGTCGTAAATGCCCAGTCCGGCCGAAACCGAACCGCCGGGCGAGTTGATATAGATCTGAATGTCCTTTTCGGGATCGACCGATTCGAGGAACAGCAGCTGCGCCTGAATGATATTGGCAGCGTCGTCGTAGATCGGCGCGCCGAGGAAGATGATGCGGTCCATCATCAGCCGCGAGAAGACGTCCATCGTGGCGATATTCAGCTGACGCTCTTCGATGATCGTAGGCGACACATAGGCGCCGCTGACCGACTGGAAATCGTGCAGTTTCAGCGAACTGATCCCGCAGTGTTTCCGTGCGTATTTTTCAAATTCTGACATAATAAATTATCGTAATTGTTATCGTTCGTTATCGTTTGTCGCTATCGCTGTCGTTTACCGCCGGCCGGCAGCCCGGCATCTCTTATTCGCGGCCCACGGCCGGCTCCGGGCGGGAGCTGCGGGCGGCGAACTGTCGCCGAAACGGCGTTTAAAGCTGTATATCGTCAAACAAAAGGACTTTGCAAACATCACGCCTGCAAAGTCCAAAGATAATCTTTTTTCGGCAAATACTAAAGCGCCTTGGCCAATTTGGCGAAATCGTCGGCAGATACGGCTTTTTCCGTCACCTTGATCTTCGACTTCACATCCTCCACGACCTTCACTTCGTACAGCTTCTCGTAGATCTTCTGTCCCTGATCCTTGTCGGCGAGGATCTTCTCGGCATAGCCGGCCAGCATATCTTCGGGAGCCGACGGCATGCCGTACTGCGCGAACTGCGCGGCGGCCAGCGCCTTGGCTTCCGCGAGCGCCTCGTCCTTGGTCACCGTGATATTGTCCTGCTTGATGAAGTGCTTCTGCAGGTAGTTCCACGTGAACATCTTCAGGAACTGGTCGAAGTCCTTGTCGATGTCCTCCATCGAGAATTTGCCTTCGTTGATCGTGTACAGCCAGCGTTTGAGGAACGCTTCGGGCATCTTCAGACCGGCTTTCTGCACCAGATAGTCGCGCAGCTGGAGCGTGAAGAGGTAGTCGCTTTCGCGGCGCAGCTCCGGCTCGATGCGCGCGTCGATGAACTTGTCCAGTCCGGCCTCGTCCTTCACTTCGCCGCCGGGGAATGCCGTCTTGAAGAACTCCTCGTTCAGCTCAGGTTCGGCGAACTTGCGGATCTTGGTGATTTCGAGCGTGAATTCGGGTTTGATGCCCTCCAGCTCGTTCTCCTTGACCTGCAGCACGGCGGCGCGCTGCGACGGGTTCTTGTAGAGTTCGTTGACATTGACTTCGGTCTTGAAGCCCACCTTCTTGCCGATGAAAGGCTTGCGCTCCTCCTCCGACATCGAGATCAGGCCCACGTAAGCGTCCGCCACGTTCATCTCGCCGTTGTCGAGCGTGACCGACAGCGCCTCGTCCGAAGTCACCTCGTCGGCATCGACCAGACGGCCGTACTGACGCAGGTAGTTGGCGCGGTAGTCGTCGTGCATCTTCTTGTCCACCTTGATCTTGCTGTAGGTCAGCTTATCCTTGTCCGAAAGTTCGAGTTTTATCTCAGGAGCCTCGCCGATTTCGAACACGAATTCGAACTCCTTGCCGTTCTCGAAATCGAAATCGCCCTGCTCCTCCGAAGGAATCACGTCGCCCAAGTAGTCGATATTCTCCTTCTGGAGATACTCGAACACCGAGTTCGAAGCGGTGCGGTAGGCCTGCTCGGCCAGCACGCCCTTGCCGTACATCTTCTTGACGAGTCCCATGGGCACCATGCCGGGGCGGAAACCGGGAATATTGGCCTTGCGCCTGTATTCGCGCAACTCTTTCTCGACGGCTTGGCCGTAATCCTCTTCGCCCACCGTTACCTTGAGCAGCGAATTGTTCTCTTCGCGTTGTTCTCTTACGATCTTCATAATGAATGCTTTCTATATTGTTGTTGTCTTATTTCCGAAATCGGCCCGCAAAGATAGCGATTTTCGCGGACAAACCAATATTTTTTCTAAAATATAGTGTATTGCAGCCGGCGGCGGCAAACTCCGCAAAGGCTGTTTTCGGGAAATGCGCAGGCATCCGAAAACGCGGGTAAATGCAAAGATAGTCAAAAAATTCGTCATATGGCGGGTTTTTCCTATCTTTGCGGAGGATAAACCTCCGCTCAGACAGGCGGCGTCCGGCCCGGCCGAATAAATTCGCTTCCGTTTCCGGCTCGCGCTGTCTTTGCTGACGAATTCACAAGAAAGAGATGAGAAAGTTCGCTACCGTTCTGCTGTCGGGACTGCTGCTGGCTTCGTGCGGCGGCAATCAGGTCCGGGCCAAACGCCCCGCGGCGCCGGCGGAACCCAAGGAATACACCTACGGCGTCCGGGCGGTCCACCCGCACCCGGCGACCAGCTATACGCAGGGCCTGCAATACGCCGACGGCCGTTTGTGGGAAGGCACGGGCCAGCACGGCGAATCGGTCGTGCAGACGCTCGACCTCGCGACGGGCCGCGCGGAGGTCTTCGCACGTCTTCCCAAGGAGGACTTCGGCGAGGGAATCACCCTGCTGGGCGGCAAGGTCTACCAGCTCACGTGGCAGTCGAACAAAGCCTATGTCTACGACGCCCGGACGGGAGAGAAAATCAGGGAGTTCCGCTATCCCGGCGAGGGCTGGGGCCTCACGACCGACGGGAAGAAGCTCTACATGTCGGACGGCACGGCAAACATCTACACGCTCGACCCGGCCACCTTCAAACGCGAAAAGCGTACCACGGTGACGCTCCGGGGCGAGACGCTCAACTTCCTCAACGAGCTGGAGTGGATCGACGGCAAGATATGGGCCAACGTCTACACCACCGACCAAATCGTCATCATCGACCCGGCGACGGGCGCGGTGGAGGGGATCGTCGATCTGACGGGGCTGCTGCCCGAAGAGGACGTGACCCCGGCGACCGACGTGCTCAACGGCATCGCATACGACGCGGCCGGGGGACGCATCTTCGTCACGGGCAAGAACTGGAACAAACTGTTTGAAATCGAAATCAGAGAGAAATAAATGGCCGACATATACGAACAACTCGAATCCCGCATCCTGCTGCTCGACGGCGGCTTCGGCACCATGGTCCAGCAGTACGGATTCACCGAAGAGGACTACCGGGGCGAACGGTTCCGCGAGTGGCCCGCGCTGCTCAAGGGGTGCAACGACCTGCTGGCCCTGACGCGGCCCGAAGCGGTGCGCGAAATCCACGTCAAATACCTGCAGGCGGGGGCCGACATCATCGAAACCGACTCGTTCAATGCCAACGCCGTATCGCTGGCCGATTACGGACTGGAGGCGTACGCCTACGAAATGTCGCGAGCGGCGGCGGCCGTGGCCCGCAGCGCGGCCGACGAATTCACGGCCCGCAACCCACAGAAACCCCGCTTCGTGGCGGGTTCGATGGGGCCCACCAACCGCACGGCCTCGATGTCGGCCGACGTGGCGAACCCCGCGGCCCGCGAAGTGACTTTCGCACAACTCGTCCAAGCCTACACCGATCAGGCACGGGGACTGCTGGACGGCGGAGCCGACATCCTGCTGGTCGAGACCATCTTCGACACGCTCAACGCCAAGGCGGCCCTCTACGCGATCGACGCGCTGGCCGAAAAACTCGGCCGCACGATCCGCGTCATGGCGTCGGGCACGCTGGCCGACGCCAGCGGCCGCACCCTGTCGGGACAGACCGTCGAGGCCTTCTGCACCTCGCTGTCGCACGCACAGCTGCTCTCCCTCGGCCTGAACTGCGCCTACGGAGCCAAACAGCTGCTGCCCTACCTCGAACGGCTGGCCGAAACGGCCCCGTTCCGCATCTCGGCGCACCCCAACGCCGGACTTCCCAACGTCATGGGCGGCTACGACGAGACCCCGGAGATGTTCGCCGAGGACGTGGGCGAATACATGCGCCGCGGACTGGTCAATATCGTCGGCGGATGCTGCGGCACGACGCCCGCGCATATCTTCGAACTTTCGAAAATCGCCTGCAACTATGCCCCGCGCCCCGTTCCGGCGCCGCGCCGCGTCACGACGCTGAGCGGACTGGAGCCGCTGCGCATCGCACCCGAAACCAATTTCGTCAACGTCGGCGAGCGCACCAACGTCGCAGGCTCGGCCAAATTCGCCCGCCTGATCCGCGAGGGCAATTACGAAGAGGCTCTGTCGGTAGCCCGTGCGCAGGTCGATGCGGGGGCGCAGATCGTCGACGTCTGCATGGACGACGGCATGATCGACGGCGTCGAAGCCATGCGCACGTTCCTCAACCTGATGGCCTCGGAGCCGGAAATCGCCCGCGTGCCGACAATGATCGACTCCTCGAAGTGGGAGGTGCTCGCGGCGGGTCTGGAGGTCACGCAGGGCAAGGCCGTGGTCAATTCGATCTCGCTCAAGGAGGGCGAAGCCGAATTCCTGCGCCGCGCACGGGAGATACACCGCTACGGAGCCGCCGCGGTGGTGATGCTCTTCGACGAACGGGGACAGGCCGACACCTGCGAGCGCAAGATCGAGGTGGCCTCACGCGCCTACCGCCTGCTGACCGACGCGGGATTCCCCGCCGAAGACATCATCTTCGACCCCAACATACTGGCCGTGGCGACAGGAATTCCCGAACACGACGGCTACGCCAAAGCCTTTATCGACGCGACGCGCTGGATCAAGGAAAACCTGCCTTACGCAAAGGTGTCGGGCGGCGTATCGAACCTCTCGTTCGCCTTCCGCGGCAACAACGCCGTGCGCGAAGCGATGCACTCGGCGTTCCTCTACCACGCCATCCGCGCGGGCATGGACATGGGCATCGTCAACCCGCAAATGGTGAAGATATACAGCGAGATCGAACCCGAACTGCTCCAACGCGTCGAGGACGTGATCCTCTGCCGCCGGGCCGACGCCGCCGAACGGCTCACCGAATATGCGCAGCAGGTGCGCGCCACGGCCGAAACCCAGCCGCAAGTCCCCGACGCATGGCGCGCGGGAACGCTCGCCGAACGGATCGGCCACGCCATGCTCAAGGGCGTCGCGGACTTCATCGAGCAGGACGCGCTGGAGGGATACGAAACCCTCGGAACGCCGATGGCCGTGATCGACACCCTGCTGATGCCCGCCATGGAGCGGGTCGGCACGCTCTTCGGCGAGGGCAAGATGTTTCTGCCGCAGGTCGTGAAGACCGCCCGCGTGATGAAGCGCGCCGTGGCAGCCCTGACCCCCTACATCGAGCAAGGCGGCGCCCAGACCCCGCACAACGCGGGCAAGGTGCTGATCGCCACGGTCAAAGGCGACGTACACGACATCGGCAAGAATATCGTAGCAGTCGTGATGGCCTGCAACGGATACGAGATAAAGGACCTCGGCGTGATGGTCGAGTCGCAGCGGATCGTCGAAGAGGCCGTAGCGTGGGGCGCCGACTGCATCTGCCTGAGCGGCCTGATCACCCCGTCGCTCGACGAGATGGCCCACGTCTGCGAGGAGCTGGAACGCCGCGCGCTGCGCCTTCCGGTCATCATCGGCGGCGCGACGACCTCGGACCTGCATACCGCCGTGAAGATCGCCCCGGTCTATTCGGGATTGGTGATACACTCGCCCAACGCCAGCCGCAACAGCCAGATTCTGGCGCAGCTGCTCGGTTCCGACGGCCAGCTGTACGCCGACAAGGTCCGCGCCGACCAGCAGGCGCTGCGCAGCGACTACCTGCGCGCCGAACGCACCCGGAACCTGATTCCGATCGTCGAGGTCCGCAAGGCCCGCAAAGGCGCCGCCCCGCACCTGCCCGTCGAGCCGCTGCACCCCGGCCGCATGGTCTTCCCCGACTTCGACGTCGCCGACGCCGAACCCTATATCGACTGGAGCTTCTTCTTCGCGGCATGGGGTCTCAAGGGACGCTATCCCGAAATCCTCGACCACCCCGAAAAAGGCGCCGAAGCACGCAAGGTCTTCGCCGACGCCGAGGCCCTGCTGGCCCACATCCGCGACGAACGGCTGCTCACGCTGCAGGCCGCCGTGGGGATCTTCCCGGCGCGCGCGGAGGGCGACGACATCTGGATCACCGACCAGAAAGGCCGCGAACGCCGGCTGGCGATGCTCCGCAACCAGACGCGCGGGGAGGAGAACCGCTCGCTGGCGGACTGCATCGCGCCGCACAGCGACTGGATCGGCTGTTTCGCCGTCACCGCCGGCATCGGACTCAGGGAACTCTGCGAAAAATTCCGCGCCGAGGGCGACGACTACGGCGCCATCATGGCCAAACTGCTGGCCGACCGGCTGACCGAAGCCTTCGCCGAAGCTGTGCACACGTTCGTGCGGCGGCAGATGTGGGGTTACGAAACGGGCGAGCCGCTCACGCCGCAGCAGACCGTCCGCGGCCAGTACCGCGGCCGCCGCATGGCCTTCGGCTATCCCGCGTCGCCCGACCATTCGCTCAAGCGCGAGGTCTTCGACTTGCTGTCGGTCGAAATGACGACGGGCATGAAGCTCACCGAGAATTACATGATCGATCCCGGCGAAGCGCTCTGCGGACTGATGTTCGCCGACGCCGACTACTTCTCCGTAGGCACGATCGACACCAAGCAGCTGCTCGACTACGCCCAGCGGCGCGGCATGGAGGTCGAAGAGATCAAGAAACTGATACCCAATAATATTTAACGCGCGGGAACGCCCCGGCGGCCCCGCCCGCCGAACCAAAGCAACAACAGACCGAACCATGAATGTTCTGGACATAATCAATACGGCCATCGCCGAACACCGCACGCGCTTCGCGTTCGAACTCCTCCCGCCCCTCAAGGGCGACGGCATGGGCGGCGTATTCGCAGCCATCGACCGGCTCATCGGATTCGACCCGGCCTACATCAACGTCACCTTCCACCGCGAGGGAATCAAGCAGTCCGTGCGTCCGGACGGAGGCATCGACTGGCACGTGGTGCGCCGCCGTCCCGGCACGGTGGGCATCTCGGCCGCCATTCAAAAGAAGTACGGCGTCGAGGTCGTGCCGCACCTGATCTGCGGCGGACAGTCGAAATACGACATCGAGGACGCGCTGATCGACCTCGACTTCCTCGGCCTGCACAACGTGCTGGCTCTCAGGGGCGACAAATCGCAGAACGAGAAGTTCTTCATGCCCCACCCGCAGGGACATTCGCACGCCGTGGACCTCGTGCGGCAGATCGCGGCCATGAACCGCGGCGAATTCGTGGACGGCGAGGTCGAGGAGTGCCACCACTCGAAATTCTCGATCGGCGTGGCCGGTTATCCCGAAGGGCACGAAGAGTCCCCCTCGCCCGAAGCCGACATCGCCGCCCTCAAGGCGAAGATCGACGCCGGAGCCGGGTACATCGTCACACAGCTCTTCTACGACAACGCCCGCTTTTTCGACTTCGTGCGCCGCTGCCGCGAAGCGGGCATCGCGGTGCCGATCATCCCCGGCATCAAACCCCTCTCGACGCTGCGCCACCTGACGCTGCTGCCGCAGACCTTCGGCTGCCGCATTCCCGAAGAGCTGGAACGCGAAGTCCTGCGCCACAGGGAGGACCCCAAGGCGATCCGCGAAGTCGGCACCGAATGGGCCGTCGCCCAGAGCCGGGAGCTGAAACAGGCCGGAGTCCCCGTACTGCACTACTACCCGATGGGCAAGGCCGACAATATCATCAAGATAGCAAAAGCGATATTTTAACTCAAATGAATCCCATCCAATTCCGCCGTCACCTGCACATGCATCCCGAACTGTCGTTCAGGGAGCACGACACGGCGGCCTTTATCTCCGCCCGGCTCTCGGAGCTGGGCATCGAGCACCGTCCCATAGCCGGAACGGGCGTGCTGGCGAAGATCGAAGGCCGCGGCAAAGCCGACCCCAAACGCCGGGCCGTGGTACTGCGCGCCGACATCGACGCCCTGCCGATCGACGAGCGGAACGACGCAGACTGGCGCTCCCGCAACCAAGGGGTCATGCACGCCTGCGGCCACGACATGCACGCCGCGGTGCTGTTCGGCGTGTTGCAGCAGCTGGCCGCCGAGCCGGATTTCCGCGGCACGATCTTCGGGCTGTTCCAGCCGGGCGAGGAGTGCAATCCGGGCGGTGCGTCGCTGGTGCTGGCCGAAAATCCGTTCGAAGGCTACGACGTCCGGGCCGTGGTCGGCGAACACGTCGAGCCGCAGCTCGAAGTCGGGACGCTCGGATTCCGCGCCGGCAAATACATGGCCGCAAGCGACGAACTGCGCTTCACGGTGCACGGGACGGGCGGTCACGGGGCCATGCGCCCGCAGCTCAAGGATCCGGTGGCGGCCGCCGCGGAGTTCGTGACGCGGCTCGTGGCGCTCAACCACGAAGAGTGCGTGCTCTCGATCGGCCGCGTGGAGGCCGGGGGCGCCACGAACATCGTGCCCGATCAGGTCTATCTCGAAGGCACGCTCCGCACCTTCGACGAACGCGAGCGCGAAATCATCCACAAACGCATCCGCAACTTCGCCGCGGACATCGACAAGCGCCACGGCGTGCGGACCGACGTCGATATCAGCCGGGGCTACCCCTGCGTGGTGAACGACGCCGCGCTGGTCAAGCATGCGGCGGCGCTGGCTGCGGAAGCCGGGCTGCGGGTCGAAATGCTGCCGCTGCGCACCACGGCGGAGGATTTCGGCTTCTACTGTACCAAATATCCGTCGCTGTTCTACCGGCTGGGCGTGGGCGCCGCGGCCGGACGGCCCCATACGGCGACGTTCAACCCCGACGAAGGGGCCATCGACACGGGCATGGACTATATGAAACGTCTTGCCCTCCAAATTCTGAAGAAATGAAAAAGCAATCACAAAAGAACCGTCCCGCAAGGGGCGCGAAAAACACGGACCGGGCGGCAGTCATCCTGAGTCTCTTCCGTGAATTCCCCAATAATAAATTCTCGCTCAAACACCTCGCGTCGGCTTCGGGCGGCGCGACGAAAGAGGGACGCCGCGAGACGTTCGAAATACTGGGACGCCTGCACGACGAAGGCATCGTCGAGGAGTGCGCCCGCGAGAAATACAGGCTCACGCACAAGCACCTGCCCCACTTCGAAGGCATCGCCGACATGACGGCGAGCGGTTCGGTATACGTGCGGGTCGAGGGCGAGGAGAACGATATTTTCGTCAATCAGCGCAACACGGCCAACGCCCTGAACGGCGACCGCGTGGAGGTGGTGGCCATCCACCGCGGCCGCGACGGGAAATTCGAAGGCGAAATCACGCGCATCGTCGAGCGCAGCCGCAAACCCTACGTCGGCGTGGCCGAGGTGGGCGCGCACCAGATCTTCGTGCGGGCCGACTCGCGCCGCATGCCGATGGACATCTACCTCTCGAAAAAGCAATACCCCGACGTGAAGGACGGCGAAAAGGTCGTGGTCCGCATCGCCGACTGGGCCGAAGGCAGCAAAAGCCCCGTGGGCGAGCTGGTCGAACGGCTCGGCATGGCGGGCAACAACGACACGGAGATGCACGCCATTCTGGCTGAATACGAGCTGCCCTACCGCTTCGACCCCGAAATCGAGCAGGCCGCGGAGGCCATCGACGGCAGCATCACCGCCAAAGAGATCGCCGCACGCCGCGACTTCAGGCAGGTGACGACCTTCACGGTGGACCCGGCCGACGCCAAGGACTTCGACGACGCGCTTTCGGTGCGCAGGGTCCGGGACGGCGTCTGGGAAATCGGCGTGCATATCGCCGACGTGACGCACTACGTGCGCCCCCAATCGACGATCGACGACGAAGCCGTCGAACGCGGCACCTCGGTCTATCTGGTGGACCGCACCGTGCCGATGCTGCCCGAACGGCTTTCGAACGAGCTTTGTTCGCTCCGCCCGCACGAAACGAGTCTCTGTTTCTCGGCGGTCTTCACCCTCAATGAGAACCTCGACATCCTCGAAGAGTGGTTCGGCCGCACGGTGATCTACTCCGACCGCCGCTTCACCTATGCCGAGGCGCAGGAGGTGATCGAGACGGGCCGCGGCGACTACGCCGAAGAGATACTGACGCTCAACCGGCTGGCGCAGGCGCTTCGCCGGCAGCGGTTCAAGAACGGCGCGATCAGCTTCGACCGCGAAGAGGTGAAATTCAAACTCGACGAGACAGGCAAACCGCTGGGCGTCTATTTCAAGGAGCAGAAGGAATCGAACCAGATGATCGAGGAGTTCATGCTGCTGGCCAACCGCCGCGTCGCGGAGTTCTGCGGCAAACGCAAGACCGACAAGGGCCGCACCGTCGAACGTCCGATGGTTTACCGCGTCCACGACTCGCCGAGCGAGGAGAAGCTGGACCGCTTCCGGCAGTTCATCCTCCGCTTCGGACATATCTTCAAAGCCACCAAGGGCCGTGCCGTGGCCAAGGAGCTGAACAAGCTTTTCGCCCAGATCAAGGGCACGACCGAGGAGAACGCCGTATCGACGATGGCCGTACGGTCGATGGCCAAGGCGTATTACACGACCGACAACATCGGCCATTACGGACTGGCATTCCCCTATTACACGCACTTCACCTCGCCCATCCGCCGCTACCCCGACATGATGGTCCACCGTCTGCTGGCGCGCTATCTCGCCGACGGCAAGGCGGCCGACAAGACGATGCTCGAAGATTTGTGCTTCCGCGCTTCAGAACGCGAAGTCATCGCCGCCGAAGCCGAACGCGCGTCGATCAAGTACAAGATGGTCGAATTCATGAAGGAGCACATCGGCGAAGAGTTCGAAGGACATATTTCGGGACTCACCGAGTGGGGAATCTATGTCGAGCTGGACGAGACCCATATCGAGGGCATGTCGTTCCTGCGCGACATCGACGGCGACTTCTTCCAGTTCGACGAGGCCAACTACCAGATCATCGGCCGCTCGACGGGCCGACGCATGACGCTGGGCGACGCCGTGCGCATCCGCGTCAAACGCGCCGACCTGCAGAAACGCCAGCTCGATTTCGAAGTGCTGCTCGACGGACTCCGCACCCCTGCGCCCGCCGAAGGGCAGGGGCCGCAGGTACGCCGCAGCAACCGACGCAAAAACCGATAGGCCGTGCAGCGCATCTACGACAAATGCCGGCGGCGGGAGCCGCTCTCGCGCGAAGAAGCCTACCGGCTCTACGACGAAGCCCCGCTGCAGGAGCTGGCGCTGGTGGCCGACGAGGTGCGCCGGGCCGTGGTTCCCGATCCTCAGGTCGTGACGTGGCAGATCGACCGCAACGTCAACATCACCAACGTCTGCATTTCGGGCTGCAAGTTCTGCAACTTCCACTGCAAACCCCACCAGACCGACCGGGCGTTCATCACCACGATGGAGCAGTACTGCGAGAAAATCGACCGCACGCTCCGTCTGGGCGGCGACCAGCTGCTGTTGCAGGGCGGCCTGCACCCCGGACTGAAAATCGACTTCTACGAACGGCTGTTCAGCGGGTTGAAATCGCGCTACCCTTCGCTGCGGCTGCATGCGCTGGGCGCGCCCGAAGTGGCGCATATCGCCCGCATAAGCGGGCTGACGACGCTCGAAACCCTGCGCCGCCTGATGGCCGCGGGACTGGATTCGCTGCCGGGCGCAGGAGCCGAGATACTCGATTCAGACGTGCGCCGGGCCATCTCCCCCGCCAAACCCTCGGTCGAGAAGTGGCTCGACGTGATGCACGAAGCCCACTGCCTGAATCTGCCGACCTCGGCGACGATGATGTACGGGCACGTCGAGACGCCGCACCAGCGCATCGACCACCTGTTGCGCATCCGCGACCTGCAGACCCGCTGTCCCGAAGGCAATTACGGCTTCATCGCCTTCATCCCGTGGATTTTCCGTTCGACGGGCACCGAGCTGGAACGGCAGGGCGTGGAAACCCGCTTTTCGCCGCTCGAATACCTGCGCATCATCGCCGTGAGCCGGCTGATGCTGCACAATATCCCCAACATTCAGGCTTCGTGGCTCACCGTGGGCAAAGCCACGGCGCAGGCGGCCCTGCACAGCGGGGCCAACGACATGGGGTCGATCATGATCGAAGAGAACGTCGTATCATCGGCCGGGGCGCACAACAGTTTCGACGCCGAAGGCATTCAGTCCGCCATCCGCGAAGCGGGCTTTACCCCGCGCCTGCGGGACCAGCTCTACCGGATGCGGAAGTATGCGCCGCAAACCGGGGAGCTTGCGACATCGCTTCAAGACGCCTAACGGCGCATCACGCCGCAGTGCCCAAGCACCTGCCGCGGCGCAGTATACACCACCGCAACGGCAACAGCCGCACTATTATACGGCCACGGCCGCTACACAATGCGGCCGTATCCGGTACGCGCCCGCAGCATCTGCAAGTCGCCGCAAAATGCGTCCCGCGGCAACGCACGCCGGCAAAACGAATCGCCGCAGAACGCGCACACGCTGCAAAGTAAAAGGAGATGCCGAAAAGCATCTCCTTTTTCATAATCCACGTCTCCGGACACGGAGCCAAAGCCCCGCAACCGCCATAAGACCAAGTGCAGGAAAGAGTTGAAAAATCCCGCCCCGCTACTCGATCACGGCCGCCCAGCCGCCGTTGCGCACCATCTCCACCTTCACGACGGTCGAAGCGTCCACCTCGCGCACCCGTTTTCTGTAGTCCGTGGCCTGCAGGTCGGCATTCACCCCGTCCTCGAACGAAGTCATCGTAAAGGTACGGCCCGCAGGCAGGAAGTCGAGCGCGATTTCGGTCGTATAGGGCCGGTCGTTCGTAATGCCGCCGACGTACCACTTGTCGCCCTTGCGGCGCGCCACGACGACCTCCCGGCCGCATGCGGCGCGCAGGACGCGCAGGCTGTCCCACGTGGTGGGAACCGCGGCCAGAAACTCCGTGCAGGGATGCTCGCGGCGGTAGAGCACCGGATTGTCGGCGAGCATCTGCAGCGGGCTTTCGAAAACCACGTACAGCGCCATCTGATAGGCGCGCGTCCCCGTCCCCATCGGATTGGCCCCCGTCGAACGGTTGTCTTCGGGCTGCGCCGAGAACATCGAGCCGGGCGTGAAGTCCATCGGTCCTACGGCATTGCGGATAAAGGGCAGCCAGTTGCTGTTTTCGGGCTTGCAGCGGGCCCCCTGCTCCATGCCGAGCACCCCCTCGTAGGTAAGCAGGTTGGGATAGGTGCGGTAAAGCCCCTTGGGTGTATAGGAGCCGTGCATATCGACGAAAAGGCGGTGCCGGGCGGCGCACTTCATCACCCGTTCGTAATAGCCGACCATCCACTGGTCGCTGCGGTCCATGAAGTCGATCTTCACTCCGGGAATCCCCCACTCCTCCAGCGTCGCGAAGAGCCGGTCCATATCCTTCTCGACCGCCAACCACGTCAGCCAAAGTACAATCTGCACGTTGCGCTCCCGGCCGTAGGCGATCAGCTCCTGCAGATCGAGATCGGGATTGGGATGGAAGACGTCGGTCGTCGAAGCCGACCAGCCCTCGTCCATGATGATGTAGGGAATACCGTATCGGGCGGCGAAGTCGATATAGTAACGGTAGGATTCGGTATTGCGCCCGGCCCGGAAATCGACGCCCGTCAGGCGCATGCCGTTCCACCAGTCCCAGCTGACCAGCCCCGGTTTCACCCACTCCCAGTCGGCGTCGGCCGCAGGTTCGGCGAGCAGCCAGACCAGCTCATTCTCCAGCAGGGCGGCGTCCTTTTCCGCAACGACCGCCACACGCCACGGGAAGGTGCGCGTTCCTTGGGTGCGGGCGATATACGGCTCCTCCGCAACGATCTTCAGATTGCGGTCGCCGGCGGGGGCATACTCCTTGGGCACACGCGGAAACAGCGATTCGAAGCCGCCCGCGCCGTCGCCCCGGACGAACATGCAGGGATAGTCGCGCACATCGGATTCGGCCAGCAGCACTTTCTTACCGCCGGGCATTCCGACCAGCACGGGCAGGTAGCTCATACGGTCCGCCGAATCGTATTCCGCCGTCGCCACGCGGGTATAAGGCTCCTCGTACATCGACCGGAAGCAGTCCACCTCGGAAAGCCACGCTTCGCTTCCGGCGGGAAATCCCAGCCGGCACGCCTCGCCCATGACCTCGACTTCGCCCGGAAGCGACGTCACGAAACGGTAGGCCGCACCGTCGTCGAACAGCCGGAACTCCACGGCGTAACCGCCTGCGAAATTGAGCCGCACGGCGTTGTAACGGTTGCGCACCGAAGCGTTCTTGGTCGGATTGCGCCGTTCGAGCACCTCGTCGGCCGACGAACGCTTCACGCTCCGCAAGCGGGGCTTTTCCCCCAGCGTCCTGTCGGCAAGCGTCAGTGACAGCGTACAGTTTTCCAATATCTTGTCCTCCCCGGACCAAAGGCCGTAAGTGATCCGGTCCGCGACATCGACCGCAAGTCGGAGATTTCCGCCGGGCGACGCAGCCTCGACGGTTTTGGCTTCTGCGGCGCAGGCCAGCGTCAGCGCGCACAACAGCGTGAATAATCGTTTCATCATCATTCAGGATTAGCGGAACGCCATAAAAAAAAAGGGCCGCAGTCAGACCGCGGCCCTCCGTAAATTAACCTATTTAACCTCTATCGAATTCAGCAGATCGGTCTTGCCCTCGTTCACCAGCTTGAGAATCAACTCGCCGAACAGCGTGTTCTGCCATGCGAACCACGAGCGGGTGTAGTCCGCGGGATCGTTCACGTTGAACGACTCGTGCATGAAGCCCGTTCCGGCGTCGGTGGTCATCAGCATCTCGACGCAGCGTTTGATCTCGGCGTCGTCCTGCGACGTGAAAGCCTTCATCATAATGCTCATCGGCCATGCCATGTCGTAACCGATATGCGGACCGCCGATGCCCTCGCCCGCCGTACCGCGGAAGAAGTAGGGATTCGCCTCGCTCCACACGAAACGGCGCGTATTCTGGTAGATCGGATCGTTCACATCCATATCGCCCAGATAAGGCATCGCCAGCAGGCTCGGCACGTTGGCGTCGTCCATCAGGAAGCGGTTGCCGAAACCGTCCACCTCGAATGCGTAGATCGTGCCGAATTCGGGATGATTGTAGGTCGCATACTTCTTGAGCGCGGTCTCGACCTCGGCGGCCAGCGCGGTGCACTCGGCGGCCAACGCCGGCTCGTCGTTCACCTTGGTCAGAATCTCGGCGGCCTTGCGCAGCGAAGTCACGGCGAAGAAGTTCGACGGCACGAGGAACAGGAACGTCGTGGCGTCGTCCGAAGGACGGAACACCGAAGCGATCAGCCCCACGGGGTTCACCGGATTGCCCTTGCCCGCATTGCAGACCGTGTCGAGCTG
>OGYA01001208.1_pt1 | contig 18081 bp, 30 predicted proteins | sample 1576401 | NCBI WGS metagenome assembly OGYA01 (sample SAMEA3541485, study PRJEB24748) | human gut metagenome | biome: human gut; feature: human-associated habitat; material: faeces | place: China | collected 2012 | reverse complement strand
AAAGACCTCCGCATTGAGGAGCGCCCCGTCTCCGAGCCGCAGCCGGGGTTCGTCCGTCTGCGCATGGGCGGCGTGGGCATTTGTGGGAGCGATCTTCATTATTACCATATCGGGCGCGTCGGGAACGCCGTGGTCCGTGAGCCCATGATCCTCGGGCACGAACTGAGCGGCGTGGTCGATGCAATCGGCCCCGGCGTATCCGGCCTTGTGCCGGGCCAGAAGGTCATCATCAACCCTACCGATGAATGCGGAACGTGCGGCTATTGCCGGTCCGGGCACCAGAACCTCTGCCCGGATCTGCGTTATTACGGATCGGCGGCCCGGACTCCGCATGTACAGGGGATCATGGTCGAATACCCGATGGTGCAGGCCCGGCAGTGCGTGGCGGTCAGCGACGCCATGCCGCTTGATCAGGCCGCCTGCGTGGAACCCCTCGCCATCGCCCTGCACGCTGTGGCCCGCGCCGGGAATCTGCTCGGCAAGCGGGTGTTCGTCAGCGGGGCGGGTCCGGTGGGCTGCCTCATCGCCGCCGTTGCCCGCCTGAACGGTGCGGCGTCCGTGGCTATCAGCGATATGGAGGAGTTCCCGCTGTCCGTGGCGGTGAGGCTCGGTGCGGACGCGGCGTTCAAGGCCGCCGATCCCGCGCTGGCCGATCTCGCCAATGGCTGTGAAGCCTGTTTTGAGGCGTCCGGTTCCGTGGGTGGCATGAACACCTGCCTGAGGAGCGCCGCGCCCGGCGGTACGGTCGTGCATGTCGGGTTCCTCGGCGAAGAGGAGGTGGCCTATCCGGTCAACACGATGGTCATCCGCAAGGAAGTCACGGTCTGCGGCTCGCTGCGCGCCTATCAGGAATTCCCGCTTGCCGCCCGCCTCGTGGAATCGGGGCGGCTTGATCTGTCGCCCCTGATCACCGCTTCCTATCCGCTGGAAAAGGCGGAAGAGGCCATTCTCGCCGCCAGCGACAAGACCCGATCCATGAAAGTCGTTCTGACCGGACCGGCACTGTGAGGTTGTTATGAATATCAGTATTTCCGTCGCCGCCACGCCGTGCGCCATGCCGCAGATCATGTTCGCGGGCGATCTGGAGGCGCGCTGTGCGCTCCTCGCAGGGCTCGGCTATGACGGCATCGATATGTTTTTCCCCGATCCGCAGGGCACGGATGCCCGTACCGCCAAAGCCGCGCTGGACCGTAACGGGTTGCGGGCTACCATGCTTGCAGCGCAGGGCGATCTCATGGCCGACGGTTTGTATTTGAATGATGCCGGGAGGTTGTCCGAACTGCTCGAGCGTTCGAAGTACCATCTTGAGCAGTGCGCCGTGCTCGGTGCCATGCCGAACATTGGGTTCATCCGGGGATGGCACCGCAACGATCCGGGCAGCCTGCCCCGCATGGCCGACGGCCTCGCCGCGTATTGTCAACTGGCGGCGTCTTTCGGTGTAGACGTGCTCTTGGAGCCGATCTGCCGTTACGAAATCGACTCCATCCATACAACGGATCAGGCCATCGACCTGTGCGAGCGTGCTGGAAAACCCGCCAATCTCGGGCTCCTTCTCGATCTCTTCCATATGAATATTGAGGAAGCGTCCGTGTGCGGAGCCATCTGCCGCGCCGGGTCGCTTGTGCGGCACGTCCATTTTGTGGACAACACCCGCGCCGTGCCCGGTATGGGCTGCATGGCGCTGCCGGATGTCGTGGCCTGCCTCAAGGCCGTGGGCTACGAAGGGTTTCTCGGCATCGAAGCCATCCCCGGATCCGATCCGGAAGGCGAGGCCCGCAGCGGTCTGGCCTTCACCCGCGCGCTGGGCGTGTGAGGCTATATCCCTTAGCAAACAGGCGGCATTTTTCTTTTGCTGGAATGTTTCGGTGCGGCATACCCCGAGGAATTCCTTCAACCATTACAGTAAGGATGCAATCATGTTTTCTCTGAACGGTAAAACGGCTCTCATTACTGGTTCCGGGCGCGGCATCGGCCTCGCCATCGCGGAGGCGATGGCCCATCAGGGTGCGAACATCTTCCTGTCCGACATCAACAGCTCGGTTGTGGAGCGGGCCGCCGGGGAACTGGCGGGGAAATATCCCAACGTGGCGGTACGCGGCCTGACGTTCGACGTAACCGACAAGGCGCAGATCGAAAGCGCCATGCAGGCCATCAAGGATGCGGGGAACGGCCTGCAAATCCTCGTCAACAATGCGGGCATCAACCTGCGGGAACCCGTGGCGGACATGGACGACGCCCTGTGGCAGAAGATGCTCGACACGAACCTCACCAGCGTGTTCCGGGTATCGCGGGCGGCGTTCCCCATGCTCAAGGAAAAGGGTGGCAAGGTGATCAACCTGTGCTCGCTGATGTCCGAAATCGCGCGTCCCACGGTATCGCCCTACGCGAGCACCAAGGGTGCGGTGCGCCAGTTCACGCGGGCGCTGGCAACGGAATGGGCGGAACACAACATTCAGGTCAACGGCATTGCGCCGGGCTTTATCGCCACGGACATGAACATCCCGCTCATGGAAGACAAGGATCTCAACGACTACATCATGCGCCATACCCCGGCGAAACGCTGGGGCAAGCCGTCCGAAGTGGCTTCGGTGGCGGCCTTCCTCGCCTCGCCCGCGGCGGATTTCGTGAACGGGCAGGTGATCTTCATCGACGGCGGGTTCATCATTTCTCTGTAATGGGTGGGGTTCCGGCGGCAAGAACCTTTGCCAAGAAAAAGATTCTTGCCGCTCCCGATTGGAAGTGCGGCGGACGTCTGTGTATGGAAGGGATGCCCAATAGTGTAAGGAGGTTCCATGCGAATCAACGGCACCGTCTGGAGCGCGCGGGACATTGCGGCGCGCATTGATCATACTGTGCTGGCACCCGACGCCACGCGCAAGGATATGGAAAACGCCTGTGCCCTCGCACGGGCGTATGGTTTTAAGGCCGTGTTCACGAACCCGTACTGGACGCCGCTGGTAGCCGAACTGCTGGACGGCAGCGGCATTGCGGCGGGGATTTCGGCGGCGTTTCCGCTCGGTTCGTTGTCTACCGACGCTAAGGTCGCGGAAGTCATGGATGCCGTGGCCCGCGTCGACGGCAAACCCTGCGCCGTGGACATGGTGACCAACATTGCCCTGTTGAAGGAAGGGCATTTCGACGACTACACACGGGATATCGCCGCAGTGGTCAACGCGGTGGAAGGGCGGGGCATCATCGTCAAGGCGATCCTCGAAACGTCGCTCCTCAATGCGGAGGAAATCCGCACGGCTTGCCGCTGTGCCGCCGAAGCGGGCGTGGACTTTGTGAAGACCTCGACCGGCAGGGCGGGTGCCCCGGCGCTCTCACATATCCGGATCATGCGTGAGGCGCTCCCCGCCCACGTTGGCATCAAGTTCTCCGGCTTCGGAACGCTCAATGCTCCGGAACTCGCGCTGTGGGCCTTTTTCCTTGGTGCGGATGTGCTCGGCTCTCCTTGCGGAGATGTCGTTGTTGATGTGTTGTCCTCCGGCTATGCCGAGGTCGGGATGCTCGCTGGATCTTGATGTGTCCTCAGCGGGGTTTGGCGGCAACGCTCTACTTCATGCGTAAGCTGAAATGGCAAGGGAGGTCCGCCTCCCTTTTTTCGTGCGGGATGCGGTGCCTTTTGATCGGTTTTCTGCAAAGGTGGGCTCATTGCATCTTTCAGAAAAGGATCTATAATAAAAGAAGAAGAGGAATAGGATGAAAAGGTTGGGAGCAGGCCTTGAACCTATACTCTACGAAAGGAGGTCTACTCAGATGTACAAAGTTGCGGAACGATGAGGCGGCGGCGGAGGCCCCCAAAACATGAGCAACGATAAACAGGAGACGATTCCGATGGGCAAAACAGTGATGGTTCTGGTTATCCCGGAACCTAAGGTGCGGAAGTCGACGGCAAAGCCGGTTCGAAAGCACAAGGACAAAACAGCCTACAGCCGCAAGGCGAAGCACAAGACCCCCGAATGGGGGTCTTTTTTTACCCCAAAGGTAAAAATATAGACCAATTATTTTAGGTTATTGCTTGATGTTTTCGGGAGTGCTCTCGGACTGCCACATATTTTTTGCCACATATTGCGGTTCGGGGATTGCCTCCACAGCGGCTCTTTTCTGTGAGCTGAGGACATGCTGATAGTGCTTCAGGATCATCGTCAGATTGGCGTGTCCCACGAGTTTCCCGACAGTCCCGATATCGACGCCCGCAGCAATGGCCTCTGTAACAAAAGCATGGCGCAGGTCATAAGGACGAATCCGTCTCTGTATACCCGCACGGAGGAGCGTTCTATGCCATGCCCCGTGAATGCATTTTACGGGTTTTCCTCCATAATGTATGACAGATGCAACCCTCTTTGCTCTATCGACCTCTTGCCATGCCTTCAATTCCTCCACGAGGGATTGCCTGATTGGAATATCCCTGACAGGCTCCGCCTTGTTCTTTTGAGCGGCGCGTAGGTGTATCACCTTGTTTTCCACGTCCACATCGGACCACATCAAGCCAAACAGTTCTGACGGCCCTACACGCATCCCCATTTGCGAGCCAAGGATGACAACCCTCCGGACATGCTCCGGCGCATGGACAAACACCAGAGCAAGCTCTTGCTGTGTGGGAGGGATGAAATGCTCGTATTCGATATGGGGAAGCTTGGGAATCCTTGGAAGCTCACGCAGCAATTCGTTTTGATACGCCCAACGGATGACCGAAAAGACCTGTCCGATACATCTTTTTAGGGTCGACGCCCTGATCCCGAAAGAAAGGAAATGGCTCATCAGCTGCTTTAATTTCGTATTATCAATATCGGAAAGAGGCGTATCTTTCAGAAAGGCGAGTGAGCGCTTCATGTTCTTCAAATGTCTTTCCAGTGATCTTTCGGAGAACCGCTTGTCTTTCAGGAACAGGTAGTACGCGGATTCAAAGGTATGCTCCACCTGCGGCGCTTCCGCTTCCTCCCGCCGGAAGAAATCCCGTTCATACTTGAGCTGAAACTTCTTGAGTGCATCCTGTTTTTTTGCTTCTTCCTCCGTTTCGACGTAAAGTGACTCACGCTTGAGCGTAAAGGGGTTGTTCCAGTACACTTCCCACGGCTTTTTACGGCCTACCCTTTGTCTGATGGCCATACTGAATAGCTCCTGAGCAAAGGGGGCCGTGCCAGCCACTACTGGACGGCCCCCATATTGAATTCTGCGAAAAGTTCCTCTGCGGATTTTCCGATGACGCACCCTGCTGTTTTGAGTGATCGTCGGCGCTTGGGAACTCCTGCCTTTGCCTGAGCCTCAGCATGTAATGTGTCGATCACCGTCATAACGGCGCGCCGTGACCAGCGCAAGGTTTTGCGTTCCTTGCCCCACGGAAGGCTCACAGGCTGGACGCCACGGGACAGCAGGATTGCCCGCGCCCTCTCTTCTCCAATGTTCATGACGGAAGCGGCCTGTTTGGTCGTCAGGAGTTCCGGTTCCATGCTATGCTCCTATACCGCCTTGCGGGAGGCTTTTCCTCTTTGGGCTATGGCTTCCAATCTGCCGATGATGAAACGGATTAACGCCCTGTTTTCGTTGCGCTCTTTGCGGAGCTTCTTGATCTCCACGCACAATCTGAAAATGACGGCGGACGGCCCCATCCCATCAAAGGCGCGGGAGTCTCCGAGCATGTCGCCGATGGCGGCGGTTCGGATGTAGTCGAGTTCTTCGGGGGTGATTCTGGCCATTTCATTTTTCCCCGCGCGTTGTTGTCCGGCCGCGCCCCCGGGCGGCTCTATTTCTTCCCGCGCCGATGGCGGCAGAACGGGCATTCCCTGAGCTTGCTGACGGTTCCGCAGACGGGGCAAGCCTTGGGAGACAGTCCGTCGCTGAGGTGGGCCATTTTACACGCGCCGTTGATTTGGGCGAAGTTTTTTTGTTTGCGGGGCTTCGGAGCTTCATCCGACATGGCGTTCCGCCTCGTTGTTGATGGCTTCCAATGCGGTACAGACGAGATGCGCCAGACCTGAGAATGCATCGTCCTGAAGGTTCAATTCGGGGAAGAACTCCACATCGATGCTGAGGGTATTTTCCTTTGGCGTTTCGGAAATGGTGATGGTGGCGCGGCGGGGTTCGCTCATCACTGCACCTCCAGACATTCTGCGGGTTCCCGTTCAAGGGCTTTGGCAGCCTTGGCGACTTCGGCACTTTCCGGCTTATGGTCATAGTCGAGCAGGGAAGGCTGCTTTTCTTCCGGAGTCATGGGGCGGCGCTGCACTTCGGCGTAAGGCGGTTCGGCCTCGACCCAGACCATTTCGAAGGTGTTCCAGTCCTTCAGGCAGTCGCAGAAGATTTCCCTTTCTTCCTTGCCTTCGCGGTAGAGCTTGGCGGCGTCCTTGGCGATCTTCTCCTGCTGTTCAATGAGACGCTTGTATAGCTTGCGCTGCCCGTCGAGTTCGGCCTCGTACTTTTCGATCTGATCCAGAGCGTCGGCCATTTCCTGTCCGTATTCGATTTTTTCTTGTTCGGTGAGCGGCTGGGCGATCAGGATGTGCTCTTCCCGATGCCATGTGACCTTGTCGCCGAAGGTGCGCCTGCGGCGTTCCCAACGGTCGGAAAGGCCGATGCTCAGGTCTTCGGACAGGTCGGGGTTGCGGGTGCACTCGAGACACGGGGCTGGCGTCGCCGGAAGCGTGGTTGCGCAGAGGGCACAATCAAAACCGTAGGGTGTCCGCTCGCCGCATACCGGGCAGAAAAGCGTCAGCTTGCCTTTATCCATCTTGGCCTCCCATTCGAGAGGAAGATTTCCACAGGTGGAGCAGTCGCGCACGGGGGTCGATTCGAGAGGAGCGCCATCACCTTCGGACAGTCCCTTTTCTTCCGCCAGCCATTCGGGAATGGCGATCTCTACATTGGTATCCCCGCGCTCCGCATTGAAGTCCGGTATCTGCGAGAGGGGAAGCCAGAGTTCGCTTTCCCCGCACCGGATCAATACGGCGCTGTCGGTGGGCTGTAAGATTTCGGCATAGATGGTCACGGTACGCGATTCCTGAGAATCGGCGGGCTGTGCGGCTTTTTTCTTTCTGGGCATGGTGGTGTTCCTTTGCCGGGTATGAAGCCCCCGGCGAGGCTTTTAAGATAGGGAAGCTGGAGGGTTACCGGACTTGGAGGCTGTAAGTTTTCACCAGAGCGCAGCCGGGGATGGTCAACCCGGACTTGAGGGATTCTTTGATGACAGCCTTGTCCGGCTCCACTGTTGTCTTTGTGCGGCGGTACAATTCGGGAAGTTCTTCCGTCTGTGCTGTGACGGCGACGCCCTCGGATTCCCGGACGCTGATTGTGTAGGCGTTGCCGGATACTTTCTTGAGGCCGTTGCTGCGGAGCGTAAAGGTGTAGTGCTCTTTCAGCCTTGCAAGGCTGGCTTCCGCCGCTTTTGCCTTGGCGATGAGCCGTTTTGCCTCTTCCTTGCAAGCATCGGCCAACGCAGCCTGAATTTTCAGGAATTGTCCGAACCCATCCACCTTGTCGGCTTCGACTTTGGCGAGTTCATCCATGTAGGCGTCCATAGCCTCGCGTTGTTCCGGAGTCAGTTCCTCGTCGGGGATGGAAAGCATCCCGGCGATTTCCTGCTGAATTTCATTGAAGGTCGGCATGTTTCACCTCGTTAAAAGGGCACGTCATCCATTACCGCGTTTTCGGACGGGAAGGGCATTCCGTAGGTGCCAGCCTCCGGCGCGGCCTGACGCTTGGTTTTTCCCGCATTGCCCGTCACGGGGCCGTCAGTGATGATTTCTCCGCCGTGGACGATAGTGGCGTAGGCTTCTTTGTCGGGTGTGATGACGCAAGCCATTTCGTTGTTCCAGTATTCCCGCCCGTCGTCCTTGCATGTCGGGCGAGGATTGATCTTGACGCGGACAGGGAAACGTAACCCCGTCAAAGAGGTGACATCCTGCATCTTGAGGGGCTTTTTTGCGGCGACGCACATGGCCTTGAGGGTCGCGCCGCCTATATTGCAGGCCGTGCGTTGGCCGTCATTGAGCGGTATGTCCTGCTCACCGAAAGGGAGCGTGATGTTTTGCCGGAAGCTCACACCCTGATATTGCCCGTGGGAGACGGTGAATTGGCAATATATTTGCCGGAGGCCGGAAGAAGCTACGGAAATGAAAGGATTGTCATGTGCCTGTCTTTCCTGATTGGGCTTCAATATTTCGATTTCGACCATGACGATGCTTCCTTCGGGTACAGGCCCGCGGGCAAATTCCCGCTGTTCGCATTCGTTTGTGAGATCAAGCATTTTCGTTTTCCTTAGCGTTATCGGTTTCGGTTATCGTGTTTTGGTTTTGGGGTGCGGGGTTGAGCCCCCAATATTCCCGGATGGCGGAATCAACCACCTTTAAGTCATTGTCGATTTCCCGTTGGGGGAACATGTCCATAGGACTTTTGGCTGTGGTGAAGCCGTCCGACTGCGTTTCGAAGTAGTGGCGTATCCCATCCGTACGGGCCAACAGGACGATGCTGAACAGCCCTTCAACAGTGAGCTGGTTGTCCAGCATTTTGCCGACCGTCTTAGCCTTGATTTTTCCCGTATCGCTGGTTTCGGTGTGGTGGAGGAAGTAGACGATGCAGTCGGACGGCGTCTTCTGAATGATGAATTGCAGTAGATTGTAAAAGTCCAGTGCAATATCCGTGAACTTCCCGTATCCCGTCTCTTTTGCCTTGTTGAACAAGGCAAAAGCCATGAGTGCCTGACTGTCATCAATGGCATAGGTTCTTCCCTTTGGATGTGATAGAGCTTTTGTTATTGAGGCATACGTTGCCCCGTTCCTCGTGGGCAGTTTTTTGCGGAATGGCAGTGGTTTTGAAGCTACGTTGAAGATGCCGATTTCTTCTTGCTCGAAGTTCCGTAGGGATGTTGACTTGCCACTTCCGCTTTCGCCCAGAATCAATACGGGGATGCCCATTCTTTCCTCCTCTCGTTTCAACAGGGTTGCAGAGTGTTCGTGGTGAAGATGATTTCATCAGGGCCGTGGTATTCGGGTTCGTCCGGGATGGTGCGGTCAACGCTCTCGCGTTCATCGGGATACATGTCTGTTTCCGGCTTCATCGTCCCTCCTCTACGGTTAGGGGTGCCATGTTGTTGAAGAGTTCCCGGTCCTGCGCATTAAAATGGCTCATGAGCAAGAAGCCGAGGGCGACGAGGAGCGCAGCCAGCCATGAGCGTTTCCACGGGATGATCTTCATGCAGCTACCTCCAGCCGTTCGAGAACGGCATCGATTCCGCCGTCCTCGTCGATGAACTGGCAGTTGGTGATGGGCCGCGTGGGGACGAGTTCCCCATCATCCCATTCCGCCGCCCGGAGGCTCCAGCCCTCCCGTGTCGCCTTGAGGAACGACATCACGGCTGCGGGTGAATTGAAAAAGTGTCTGACCGTTCCGCCGTAGAGCGAATTCCCGGTTTCGATGCAGAAAAATGTGGTGGTCATGCGACCCTCCTCTTTTCCTGCTTGGCTTCGTACAGGGCGTTGCGATCCAAAATCCGGGCGCTCACCCATTCCGTACAGTCGGTGATCCTGTCCGGTTCGATGGCGATTTCCGAATCGGCCAGCGCGATACCGAACCGTTCCTTCATGGCCTTCACCACGGTTTCCGGCACGTTGCACACTTGATAACTCGAAGAAACGGGCGCAGGTGGCGCACACGCGGGGTTCCTCTTCCGGTTCATATTCGTAAGGGTTACGCATGGCTGTATCCTCTCGGTTGAGGTTTGGATTGGCGTCCCAATCCCGTTTCCTGCCCCGGAATCCGGGGCAAGTGTGGGGCTAGGCGGCCTACCAAGCGCGGTGCAGGGTTGCGGGGAAGTCGATGCCGGGGAGGACGCCGAAGTCTTCGGGCTCGTTGTTGAGCCAGTCTTCGAGCAACCCCTTGGGGCGATACTCGGAAGCCTTGACCACCTTTCCGCCGTGCTCGTTGGCGAACTCCCGCGCCTCTTCGAGAGAGTCGCATTCGTCCACGGTGTCCATCCCGTTGAAGGGGGAAGTTCCGATTACGAGGTAGGGGGTTGTGGTGGTCATGGCGTTCTCCTTTGGTGTTCCGTTCGTCGTGAAGAGATATTACCAATAGGAAATATTGAAGTCAAGAAAAATTTCCGATAGGATATTATGCACGCAAAAAAATACCGCCAACACCATGAAGGTATCGGCGGTCACGCCCTGCAGGGCACAAAAAAGCCCCTCACGAGGAGGGGCGGGAGGAAGGATGGAAATAATCCTGTGTCATCTAGAGGAGAAGTTAGGATTGGCATGGTGTCAACTTCTTGCAACGCAGCCGAAAATTCAGGCTACAGTTCTGAGTGGCGACATCACATGTCTTTCTGTTGATGCTGTTGTCAGCCCAGCAAATTCATTTGGTTTTATGGATGGGGGCGTTGATCTTGGGTATAGTCATACTATGGGATGGCAGGTCCAAGGAAGGTTACAAAAACGGATCAAGGCATTGCCATGCCAAGAACTTCTTGTGGGACAGGCTCTCAGTGTAAGGACAGGATACAAAAAGATTCCTTGGCTGATTGCCGCCCCGACAATGCGTGTACCTTGCAGGCTGCCTGATGGACTGCCTGTTTATCTGGCTGCGCGGGCTGCCACAATTGAAGCGGTCAGAATAGGTGCAGCCTCTGTAGCCTTTCCGGGATTAGGGACTGGGACGGGCGGCGTGCCATATGAAATTGCGGCACGGTTGATGATACAAGGTATTCATGAAGGATTGTATGGGAAAAATTTTCCAGGAAGCCTCAGGGAATTGTTTATGTTAGTTGTATAGCCTGACCGTGAGAAATTCCTGCAGCAATAATCTTGATAGGAGACTTTACTACCATTTCCATAGGAGCTAGGGTATATGATGGGTTCCATTCCCAATAGTTTTTCGCTGCACTGGTCCAAGCATTCCAGGCGTTGACATTTGGATTCACACCAACAAATTCGATTGGTGCGATATGTATAGGAGCATCAGGATTCAGTATTTCAACTTCGTAAAGCAATTGTGTAGGGTTAAAGTCAAATCTATTAGGTTGTGCAAATAAGAGTGCTGAATTAAGATCCTGACACAAAAAGCAGCTTTCCATTCTACTTGGCTTATCAGGATAATCACGTTTTCTTACTTCTTCATAGATATACTCCCGAAGTAGCAAGATATTCCCTCCACCCACTTGTGTACGGATAATTCTTCCAAAATTTCCCGGAAGAATGATACTTCCTACTTCAAGAGGGATAGGACACCAATGATAAAATTTCACTTATCTTTCCTTAACAAGTTTTATTTCTTTATCCCCGCTCCGGCGGGGATTTTCATCTGTACTCAACATAGATGATGACACATCCAGAGGGCCGCCGTTCGCGCCTTATTTCGCGGAGGCGGGGGCGGTCTACGCTGTCTTTTTGTCAGGATCTGAGGAACTACTTTGAGTCGAAGCTATGGGGCGCATAACTTCTTTGAGTACATCTAGTTGTGCCTTGAGAATATCTCTTTCTTTCGTCAGGTTAGATAATTGAGCTTCCAATAACGCTATGCGCTTTGTGTCTTCTGCAGGGGGGGTATAGATGTCACCCGGAAGAATGACACGCGCACCAATAATATCCATAATCGGTGAAATTTCTTCAACTTTAGGACTTCTAGATCCTCTAGTCCAGCGAGAAATATTCACAGTGCTTACTCCCGAGGCTTCAGAGAGTGCAGCACCGCTTCCGTACTGTTCCTTTGCGCTGTTGAGAGCGCGCATAACTGAGTCAAAAAAATTTTCCATATCATCAAATTACCATTAGTTAATTTTGAAGTAAAAACCCTTCGGTAATTTTTGTCTTGACCAGTTTATTTCCTATCGGTAATATTGAGACATGAAAGCACCAATTGTGATCGAGATCGAAGATTTTTTATGTCGTTACGAGGTTACCCAGCTTTCTCTTGCGAGAGAAGCAGGAGTATCGCCTGTGCTTCTAAACAGGCTAGTAAAAGGTAGCCGAAGGGATACTACGTCAAGTAATGCCGATGCGTTACGTGCAGCTATGCGCCGTCTATCTTCCCCCAGCACTCCCACCGAACCCGAAGAGGTGAATCATGGACTGGCCTGATGTCGCCGCGAAGGTGGTCTTCTTCGCCCTCATGGGGTTTATTTTCTGGCTTGACCGTGACTAACCCCGCCGCGCACCGCCGGACCACGGCCTCGGGCGTCGGGTACTCCGCGACGCGGTACGCCCGCCAGCGTGGGCGCGGTTGACTAGGGATCAGGATTCGGACGCGCCAGACGTCGCCGCGCCGGGTGATGAGCAGATGAATCTTTTCCATGCCGCCACTGGAACACGGCGGCCGACAGGAAGGAATTGCAAAATGAATAAACTGTTACAGGCCGTCGCAGCCAAGACGTACCAGCTTTGCCGGACGTATCCCGGCGGTATCCGGGCAATGTTCGCGGGGATGCGGGAGCGGCATGGGTTATCCGAGTCATCCGTCTACGCCGACCTGAACCCGAACAACGGGCAATCCACGCTCCGGGTGTGGGAACTGGTCAGGGTAATGGAAGCGACCGGCGAGCATGGGCCGCTCCGGGAGCTTGCCAACTGGTTCGGGTACTCGTTGGCGTCCGCCGCCGATGAGGAGCCGGACGCTCCGACGCTCGAAGCCGAGGCGTTGCAGGACTACCCGCCGTTGGTGGCCTTCCATGAAGGCTGCAAGCTCTACCGCCAAGGCAAGATCACGCTCGCGCAGCTCGACGAACTCAAAGACAGGGCGTTCAAGGAAGTCCGGGAAACCTTCTGCCGGACGGTCAAGGGGGACGAATGAACCTCACCTTTTCCGCCCACGCGCTCGACCGTTGTTTTGAGCGACGCATCTCGTTGCAAGGGGTGCTTGATGCCCTGCGCCAAGGGACATGCGTGAAGGGCAGCGGCATGAAGGACGGCGAACGCTTCGTCATGGCCCACGGACGGCTCAAGGTCGTGGCCGAATTTGAAGGCCCGGCCTGTGTCGTGATCTCGGCATGGCGTGACCAGAAGGGCAGCAAGCGCGCCGCCCGGGAACGGCGGCAGCGGCTCCGGCGTATTCGTCTGGCGTTCAAAGAGGGGAGGGTGATCACATGCTGAACCGGGCTCTCTTCTCAAGCGTCAAAGACGACTGGCCGACGCCGTGGGAGTTCTTCCATAATCTGGATCTGGAGTTCGATTTCACGCTGGATGTATGCGCCGTGCCGTGGTCGGCAAAGGTCTGGCAGTACTGCGTGCCGCCCCATGCGCTGCGGGTGTGGGGGGAAACGACGTTCCGCCGACTGTTCCCTGACGCTCTTGTGGACGGCCTCGCGCATTCGTGGACCGGGGAGCGTTGCTACATGAACCCGCCCTACGGCCGCGAGATCGGCCCGTGGGTCGAGAAGGCCCGCCGGGAAGCGGAACGTGGCGCGTTGGTCGTCGGGCTTCTCCCGGCACGTACCGATACGGCGTGGTTCCATGAGCACGTCTACCGGGCCGCAACCGAAATCCGGTTTTTAAAGGGACGCTTGAAGTTTGAAGGGGCGGCGGCTTCCGCACCGTTCCCGTCCATGATCGCCGTATGGGGGAAGGTATGAATACGGACATCAGGTTATCCGTCGGGTTCTGGCAACACCCGAAGACAAAGAAGACTGCCCGCCGTCTGGGGCTTGAGGGGATACGCTCCCTGCAAGTTCTGTGGCTCTGGTCTACCCAATACAGGCCCGACGGCAATCTTTCCGGCATGGATTGGGAGGACATTGAGCTTGCCGCAGACTGGCAGGGTGAAGAACGGAAGTTTTTCGACACCTGCCTTGGCATGTGGGTTGATGAAACCTCGGACGGCTACGTTCTGCACGATTGGCAGGAGCATAACCCGTGGCAGTCAGAAGCGCTGGCACGTTCCGAGAAGGCCCAAAAAGCTGCTCAGGCACGCTGGGGAAAAGCAAACAATATCAACAAGCAATGCTCAACGGATGCTCAAGCATTGCCCAAGCATGATTCGAGCAATGCCCCTCTTCCTTTTCCTTCTCCAGAAGAAGAGAAGAAAGAAGAGTGTGTGTTTAACGCGTGCGCGCGCGTTGAACGTCCCGAGCCGGAAGAGACCCCGGCCCCCGAATCTCGGAAGCCGGAAGCCGTCCCTTCCCGTCAGCCCTCGTTGGCGTTTGACGAGTTCTTCGAGGCGTTCCCGGAACAGCACCGGGGAGGCAGGAGCGAAGCCGCGGGCGAATGGGTAGCCCTTGAAGCCAACCGTGCTCTCCCGGGCTTGCCTCGCATTCTCGACGCGCTCGGTCAATGGGAGGACTCCGAGGCATGGAAGCGGCAGGGTGGCAGATACATCCCCACGGCGGCGAATTTCCTCAAGCGGGAATACTGGCTGCGAAAACCTCCCGAACCCGCTGAGCAGGGCGGCAACGGCGAACAGGCGCGGCCCCGGGTGGCTACCGTAGCGCAGCAGCGGGTACAGGACAACGACGACATGGCGAAAATGCTTTTACAGGCAAGGAGGGCTCAACATGCACAACCAGGACTTCACGCTTCAACTGCTGGTCAATCTGGCGCTGCATTACCCGCAAGCAGGTAGGACGCCAGCACAGTTGCAAATTCTGGCCGAGGATTGGGCCGAAGACCTCGCGGAGTTCTCGCCCGAAACCGTGGAACGCGCCGTGAAGCAATACCGCCGCGAGTGCGCCTACTTCCCCACCGTAGCCGACATCTGGGCGCGTTGCGACGAATTGCGGCGGGGAGAAGCGGCGCGGGCCGATGCGTTGGCGCTGCCCGGCAGGACGTTGACCCGTGAGGAGCAGCGGATGCTCAACGGCGAGTGGTGCGCGAAGATTCTAGCCCTGTGGGACAAGATGGACGCCCGCAAGCAGGGAAGGCCGGACACGCCGCTCGATGAGCAGCTTGCCAATTTGCGGGCGTTGGGGGTGGAGCAATGAGCCCCGAAGAGTACCGGGAATTTCTCAAGACGGTAAAGCCCGGCTCCAGCCCGTTGCCCAAGTCTCAGCTTCTCGGCAAGGCCCGCCTTCCCCGGAATGGCCGCACGTACCAGACCGACGCCATGAACCAGACCGAGGCCCGCTATGCCGGGTATCTGGACGGGATGAAGCACACGGGCGAGGTCGTCGCGTGGGCGTATGAGGCCGTGAAGCTGCGGCTTGCGGACAAGACGTTCTACACGCCGGATTTCGTCGTGATCCGGGCTGACGGGGGCATCGAGCTGCATGAGGTCAAGGGGCATTGGGAAGACGACGCCCGCGTGAAAATCAAGGTCGCCGCAACACAGCATCCGTGGTTCCGGTTCCTCGCTGTGAAGGCAGGGAAGACAGGGTGGCAGTATGAAACGTTTGGAGGTGAGGCATGAGCACGGCCGTACAGGTTGAGATCGTCATTCCCGAGAGCATGGGCAAAGTTGAGGCGTTGGCGAAAGTGTCCACGTCCCTTCAAGGCGTCATTGCAAGGAAACGCCGGGAATGGCGGGCAGCGCGCGGGAAAATCGCCGTGCTCGGCCCGAACGTCGAGGAGCGGCCCGCGTGCAGGCTGTTCGTGTATCGCGTCGCCCGCGACTTCGGCGGGGACTCCATGCGCTACGTGTGGGATCGGAATGCGGAAAAGGTCACGTTATGACGGTGGATGAAGAGCGGGAGGTTGTGATGGGCGAGTTGTGGGTAAGCCATGATGAACTGGTCGACGCCATCGGTGATGACGGCGCGGATCTCTTATGCAGGGCCGTAGGCGGCGTGTCCACGTATATTCCCCGCAAACCCGTTGCGGGTTCCCCGCTTTCCGCCGTCCTCGGGATGAAGCGCATGGAAAGGCTTTGCGCGGCCTTCGGGGGGCTCCGGGTGACGCTTCCGAACAGGCGCAAGGGGGAACCGTTCAAGGACAGGATCGTCCGCATGTTGGAAACCGGGAAGTCGCCGGGACGTATCGCCCTCGAACTGGGCGTGACGGAACGCTACGTGCGCATCCTCGCCCGGCAGGTAAAGGAACAGCCCAAGCCTCAGGTGCAGCTCAGGCTGTGGTGAGGCTGTTAGATTGAGAAAGAGGTGGGAACGATAAGATAGCTTGACACAGTACTCTAGCATGTCTATTTTGCAAAAAAGACAAATATGGAGCGCAAAAGATGGTTCATAACAAGCAGTATATAGCTGAACAAGCCAAAATATTTAAAGCCCTTGGGCATCCTACGCGCCTTTTGATGGTGGATGCACTTCGGGATGGGGAAAAGTGTGTTTGTGAACTGCAGTCTCTCGTTGGCGATGATATGTCAACGATTTCGAGGCACCTTGCCGTGTTGAGGGAAGCCGGGATCATTTCTTCCGACAAGAGAGGCACGAACATTTACTACAAGCTTTCTCTCTGTTGCCTCGAAACTTTTCTGGGGTGTACAGGGGAACTTGTCGAAAAACGTGTACGATCCCAAATCGATATGTTAAATACCCGTTAACAGCTTAATAAAACAAATAAAAATTTTTGCCTAATATTTGTCAATTTAGCCAAAAAAGAAATTAATGGAGTTGGATATGTCAAACTGTTGTACTGGAGGAGAGGCAAGGAAAAAATCTTCCTTTTCCTGTCAGTGTGAAGGCCAAAAAGCTACCTCGTTGCAGCAACACCATGAAACAAGAGAAATAAATAAAATCCGCTATATTGTGATCGGTATTGTGGCTCTTGCTGTCTGGTGGGTCGTGTACTCAGGTATTGTGCCGCTTTCCCAATGGATTGCCTACGACCTCTTTCCCCTTGAAAAGGGTAGTCCGTTGGGGGATTCCGTCGAATTCTTTTTTTATGACACGGCAAAGATTCTCCTTTTGCTTGTCCTTATGGTTTACGTCATCGCTTGGTTGCGGGCTGGGATGCATGTTGAGCGAGTACGAAATTACCTGATGGGGAAAGGACGGGGCGTTGGATATTTTTTAGGAGCTGGCTTTGGGGCAATTACGCCGTTCTGTTCTTGTTCCAGTATCCCTCTCTTTTTGGGGTTCACCACAGCCCGCATACCTCTGGGCATTACCATGTCCTTTCTGATCACCTCACCGCTGATCAATGAAATTGCCGTGGTGCTGCTGTGGGGGCTTTTGGGATGGAAGTTCACAATCATTTATGTGGTAGTAGGTATGGTTGCGGGCATTATTGGCGGGGTGTTCATGGACGCAATCCGTGCGGAACGCTGGCTGCAACCTTTCCTTTTGGAGGCTATGAAGAATGCTCCTCCTCAGGCTATGGACATACAACCGGGGCAAGTACCCAAAATAGGGCTTATGGAACGCCATACTTTTGCCTACTCCGAGACAAGCAGCATTTTCCGCCGCGTCTGGCTATGGGTGATCGTCGGTGTAGGCCTCGGAGCATTATTGCACGGTTTTGTACCGCAGGAGTGGTTTACGGAAAACTTGGGAGCTGGTCAGTGGTGGTCTGTTCCTCTGGCTGTTGCCGTGGGCATTCCGCTGTATACCAATGTCACGGGTATTATTCCGGTTATGGAAAGCCTACTGCTCAAGGGGTTGCCCCTGGGAACGACTCTGGCCTTCTGCATGAGCACTGTGGCCGCGAGCCTGCCGGAAGTGCTCATGCTCAAGCAGGTCATGAGCTGGAAGCTGCTGGCGGTATTTCTTGGCATGTTATTGATTATATTTACGCTTGTAGGTTGGTTATTTAACCTTCTTCACATGCAAAATTTCTAACCTGATGAGGTCCGCTATGTTGATCAAGGTTCTCGGCCCCGGCTGTGCCAAATGTAAAGAAGTTGAAAAGGTTATCAACGTTGTCGTCCAAGAGTCCGGCAGTTCTGCCAAAGTCGAAAAGGTTACTGACTTTAAGGAAATGATGGCTCTCGGCGTTATGTCCACTCCTGCGGTGATAATCGACGGCACAATTATGTGTACGGGGCGCATTCCATCCAAGTCGGAAGTTATGGAGTGGATTCACTGAGTAGCGCCTTCCATCTGAATTCGTTCAGGGTATTTCCTCCTGCCTCACCGTGACACAGTGAGCGCAGGAGGATTTTTTATGGCTGTTCTTCCCTTGCGCCACTTCTCTCCCCTCGAGTTCCGCTGCAAATGCGGGTGCGGCGCGGGCATGGAGAAGATGGACGCCGACCTGCTCCAGATGCTCG
>OGYA01001204.1_pt1 | contig 18113 bp, 19 predicted proteins | sample 1576401 | NCBI WGS metagenome assembly OGYA01 (sample SAMEA3541485, study PRJEB24748) | human gut metagenome | biome: human gut; feature: human-associated habitat; material: faeces | place: China | collected 2012 | reverse complement strand
ACTTTGATATGGCTAAAATGGTTGATTTTCTCACTTAAACAAGCTATTATTAAAAGTAATTGTCTTAATAAAATACCCGTTTCAAATTCATCGTTTACAGTATTATATAATATGATAAAGTATCGCTGTAGTCGCATTCAGTCGTAAGTAGTCGCATACAATTCTTACGACTGAAAAACGGTCGTAAAACAGCAAAAAACGGGGTAAAATTTGGGGCATTTTTTTGCAAAAAAACGGTAAAAAATAAAGTGGTTTTAAAATTGAAAATATTATAAATTGTAAAATTTCTACACTTAAAATTGTGTAAAAATCACAAATAAATAAACTGAAAATGGAGGAAAAATGAGGAAATTAGCATTAGATGATGATATTTTGCTGAATATAGAGAAACCTGCCCGTTACATCGGTCATGAGGTCAATTCAGTAATGAAAGATAAAAATGCGGTGGATATAAGGTTTGCAATGTGTTTTCCGGAGGTCCGAGCATCGTTAAACAGAATATTCCTCATATAATCTCATGTAGTCTCACAGAGTCTTTTACATTCAAGGAAGAAGAGATTATATGGGATTATGTAAGATTATAAAAGACTGTTACAAACTGATTTTTTCTGCCATTATTGTAACATATTTTGCCTATATTTTGCAAGTATTTATTACATAATTGGAGTTAAAAATCGTAATGAAGTTACTAAAATGGTTATTTTTAACCTTTTTTTGCATAAAAATCCAATTTTATCATTCAAAAATTATTCATACATTATTTATGCATAAAAATAAAATGCCAATGTCACAACCAAATCAAGGATGTGGCATTGGCATTTTGAAATTACTTCTATGCGAATGGCTGATAAAATTTTTAGCGTTGCAAAAAATGCGTCACTATTGCAATTGTGATAAAATTAGGATAAAATAAAGATAGTAAAAAGTGAAAGGAGAGATTGAAATGATACAAATTCGCCCAGTTTCTGATCTCAGAAATAAATTTCCTGAAATTGAGACTCTTGTTAATAGTGGAAATCCTGTGTATTTAACTAAAAATGGATATGGCGCTATGGTGGTCCTAAGCTTAGAAGAGTATGCAAGTCTTACAGATAACATTGAAATGAAGCTTGATGAAGCTGACAGGCAGGCGGCGGAAACCGATGAAAGGCTTTCTCACGAAAGTGTGTTCAAAAATGCAAGGAGTGCAATACATGGAAAATAAATCTTATCAGCTTCGCTACTTGCCAATATTCGAAACTGATTTGCTAAGTACGGTAAATTACATTTCAAACGTTTTGAAAAATGATGATGCAGCACTTCGGTTAGTTGATGATATTGAAAGTGCTATATTGAAAAGGTTGGAAAATCCTCTTGCGTTTGAACCTTATCGTTCTGCAAAAATGAGAGAGTATCCATATTATCGGATTTATGTGAGAAATTATGTGGTATATTATGTGGTTATTGGGAATGTTATGGAAGTAAGGCGACTGATATATAGTGCGAGAGATACAGATCGTTATTTATAACAGAATGATAAAATGTAATTGATAGTAAGAACGTTCCACTTAAGGTGCAGAGGTGAAAGAGATTGGGAAAAGAAGATTATACACGGAAACTCGGAAAGCTGAAATATAAAAAAGAGATGCCGTAGTTAATATTGTAAATTTAGTATGTGATTGTCAGCGTTTTAATATGCAGGGGAGTTTTGAAAAAGTGTTTTACAAAATGTGAAGCTAAAAAATTATAAAAGAGCAGAAATGTGGAAGTGACAGCGTTCCTGAGACAGCTCTTATAAAAATGAGGTGAATAAGGTGAATGAAGTATGGAGATGTGTTTATAACAATGTGGATCAGTTGTTTTTTGCTAAGGTTATCAATGACGAAGTAATGATTTCTGACGGTTTTAATATTGTTCGAAGATATAACATATCACACATTAATGGATGTGCTTATAATGGAGATATATTATGGCTCAGTACGGAAGGAAGTAATTGTTTACTTGGTGTAGATAGTGCTGATAATGTGACATATGTCAAAGTACCTGTAGAAGGTACTGTCAGAATATTTAAAGCAGCATCAGGAAAGAAAAATTATTTGGTCCTTGATATATCATGTGAGCAAAAACATCGTTATGTATTGTTTGATTATTCTCAAAAGACTATTGTGACTACATTGCCAATAACCATGGATTGGCAATCTGGACGCGATACACTTGATGAGTTATATGTGGAAGCTGATAACAATATAGGACATATTATTTGCGAGCATACAGATGTGGTTTCATCTCGATATAGTGATGAAATGAGTGATGAAGATATCTTGTTTTATGCGGACTTATCTTGGGAAAAAGATGATTCGATTGCAAAGATCACAAGAAAGATCCATTTGTATATTGATTATGAAATAAGTGATGATATTTCAGGAAGTCAAACATTATTATCGGATTCGAATCTTCGATTTCCTCTTTTTGACTATTACTTACAGCATTGGTTAATCCAGAAATCTTTTTCTGTTAGTGGAAGACATGTAGTTTATTATTGCCCTGATATTTACGGTCTAATAGTTGGCGAGCCGATAGGGGGACACGTTTGTCAAATAATTGAATTACCTTGTGAAATTGCAGAAGAAACGAATCAATTTTTCTTTAATGATTTACAAAATCAGTTATATGTTATTGATCAAGACAATATGATTAGAATATATTCAATAAACTGTTCAGACTTAGAGGCAGTTGGAATTCTTAATCAAGTGTATGATGATGCATATGTTAACGGTATTAATCTTCAGAGAAAACGTGATGCTGGAGATTTATCTTTTTGGAAAATCCTTAAGCGTGCAATTGCAGCCTTTAGCTGTGAACCTGTTCAGCAAAAGAATCAGAATAGCTGTAGCGATGATAGAAATAGCTTTAAAGTAACAATTGAGACACCAGTATCAGGGATGCTTATTTCAGAGCGTACACATAAGAAAATAGTTTCCTTTGAGGATTGGAAATATAAACAAGAAATATTTTTACAGCACACAATAGATGAAGAGACTACATTTATTTTTCTTCCAAGTATTGGGCAGTATTCAAAGATGATTCGTATTAATGAAGATGTGAAAAATAAGGGCGTTCTCTCTATTAAGCAAGAATTATCAATTGAAGACATTGAGTGCAGTTGTGACAGGGATGCAGCAAGAAAAAAACTTCAGACACAACCAACTAACATTTATGCAACAACTCAGTTAGGATATGTAGGAACTGATGAAGATTATAACTTTATTCTAGCCATATTAGAAGATTACTATTGTAAGTCTGTTGTAAATCATGGGAAAAATAATGTGAACGTCAAAGCATGCGTTAACGCGGTGCTTAGGTTAGCTAGCAAATATCGTCGTGTGGATGCAATTCCTGTGTTTAAAGATCTATTGATAATGGCGGACTCTACTGATTTGGCTGATTCTATTAGAGAGGCTTGCTGTAAATTATCTGAATTGTCAGGACGTTTTGCTTATAATAAGCCATTTAGAATCGACTTTCATGTGCAGACACCTGTGGATATCAGTATTTTCGATGCCATTAATAATTTACGGATAGTCCATGTCGTTCAGGATAAAGAAAAGATACCTGATACAATATATTATTTCAGATCCTCATCCGGACAATTCGTGCTTGAGTTCAAAATTGCTGGAGTAACTTTACCTATGGAAGTATCAGTTGATAATGGAAGACGTCAGGGGCTCAGAGTGTTTGAACAAGAGGATAGTATTCTTTTAATAGAATATATAACAGAAAAATTTTCACTTTCGTATTCATTTTGCAGGGATAACGGAAATGTAAGTCTAACTCGTTATATGGGAGGTGCGAGAGAATATATTGATTTTACAGTTATACCCAAAAAGATACGAATTCCTGAGTTTGTTTCAAGAATAGGAAAAGGTGCTTTTCAAGGACAAAATGCAACGGAAGTAATTGTTTCTGCAAAGTTACAAGCAATCGAAGAAGAAGCCTTTCAGTATAGCGAATTAAGATGTATTAAAATTCCGGATAGTGTAAGTACCATTGGCGTGGGTGCATTCGAAAATTGTAGATATTTGGAAGAAATGACACTCCCTTGTTCATTAGGCGAAGTGTCGGATTCTATGCTTGAACAGACCGCTATTAGTTATATTGAAATACCGGGAAATGTAGAAAGAATAGGAGAAAACGCTTTCGCTGATTGTACTTTATTGAAAGAAGTGATTATCAGGCAAGGGGTTGAAGTAATTGCTGCCTCCGCATTTTCGGGATGTATAAGGCTTACTTCTGTTATAATTCCGAATTCAGTAAAAAGCATTGAAAGTCGAGCATTTGACAAATGCTCTGATGTTGTTATAACGGGTTCAAAAGGAAGTTATGCTGAAAAATATGCTCTTAAAAATGGTATTTCCTTTAGCCCAGATACCAATGGAGAAGATTTTGGATTGAGTAGAGAAGATGATTTGGTTTGTAATAAATTCCCAAAACCAGGGGAAATCATTATTGTATCAGGTCCTTCTGTAGCAGGTAAGTCAAGCGTAATAAAGTGTTTGGTATCCTCATACAAAAACTATGAGACAGCTACTTTTGCAACAAGTAGGTCTATTCGTCCGGGTGAAATACCAAATGTAGATTACTATTTCTTGACGAAGGAGGAGTTTGTTCAAGGAATAAAAAAGAATCTGTTTTTTGAATATTCCTTATGTATAGGCAATTATTATGGAACTTTAAAGGAGCCTATTTATTCTAGTATACAACACGGGAAAAATGTCATCCTTGAGATGGATATGGCTGGGGCACTGAAACTTAAGAAAGAATTTCCAGAAATGATTCTGGTGTATATTTTGCCACCTAATGTTGAAACAGTAATTAAGAGACTTTATAACCGAGAACAGGACGAAGAATTAGTACGTGAAAGACTCTCAGTATATTCTACAGAAGTATATTCGATGCTCCGGGGAGATATTTTACTTGTTAATGAAAAGTCTGAGAATACAGCTGCGAGACTTGTAGATTTTGTCAATAATTCAAATGGAGAGGACAATAATTACGAGGATAATGCAGAATTAATCTTTTCATTGAAAAATGGGATTAAGAAATATTTGAATGGTTCTTCAGATGATAGGATGAAAACACTTCCTAAAACAATGGCAAATGATCCAAATTTTTCATTAAATGTGTCAGCAGAATTACGGGAAATTCGTGCTATATTGGAAACAATTGTGGAAGAAAGGACAGATGAATTGAACGAACATAATAAAGTAAATGTGGAAACTGAATGCAGGACAGCTACTTTTTTCGAGGATAATCTTAATATTGAAGTTTTAAGAAATATGGAATTTCCAGAGATTACATTTAAAAATTTTATCCATATGTTCGTCAATTATTCTGTATTTAAAATGAATGAAACAATGATTAGAGATAAGATCATTGAAAGATCTCAGAAAACATATGAGCGTTACATGGACGATAATGAGTATGGCAGTATGGATGTTCAGCATTATGAACCATTGTTCAATTTGTATGAGAGTACTATTCAAGATGAAAAAAAGCGAGTGGAAATTCTAATGAGGACTTTTTCTATGCCAGATCAATGTAGACGATTGTATTATGATGATATAAAAAATATTATTATTGATACATTACATGCAAAGTGCATGTCAAAAAGAATAAGAAAATCTTTGATCAAAAGTGTAGATGTAACTAAAAGAATATGTAATCTACCATTAAATCATGATGAGGAACGCTGATCTGTACTATCGAAAAAACCAAACATAAAAATATTTGAATATAAAACATAATAATAGAACCAGAAAATAGACGATTTTGTTTATTTTTTGGTTCTTTTTTTATATTTGTCTAAAAATTTCCGTTTTATGGCGTATCGCTGTCCATTTTTCATTGATATTATAAGCATATCAAAAAAATATTTAATAGATAGTGAGGGATACATATGAGTAAACGAGAAAAAAAAGTTATAAAGAATCTTTTTCGGGGATACAAGAAAATGAATAGAGCAATGCGGTCAAAATTGGAAGCTTACAATTTAACAATCACATCTGAAGGAAAACATTACAAAATTTGTAGAGCTGATTCTATAGGTGGCTGTTGTATTTTGGCAAAAACCAGTTCTGACTATCGTGCTGGTACAAATTTTAGCTGCTACCTTATTAAGCTTCTTGAAGCGGATAATAGAATAGCTTAATAAAAGTTGTATATTATTTAAAAATTCATTTGTTAGTTTGGCACCTAATGATAGGCATAAGATAATCAGTTTAGTTTAGTGCATTGTAAATAGAGTAGACCTTGTTTTCATACAGGGTAGGAGTGTAGGAGGACAAAATTATGAGAAAAATTAATATGAAGCATGATAATAAAGATCGTATTATTTGTGTTTCAGAATCCGATAAACATAAATTTTATTATCAGCCTGTTGGCACTAGATTCCGTCTCTGGCTTTTTGATGCGAAGCACTTCTCTGGTTCTGTGTTTGCATTCTTCCGTAAGTATGGAAGATGCCTTGATGGTATCGGTTTTAGTATGACTGTAAGAGAACTTTATGAAGTTGGTAATGGTCACAATGTAAAGATTAACAAGATTTTGGATCGAATCCCTGCACAGACTGAATACGTGCTTCGGGAACGTGATGAATTCGTTCAGATGCCTTGTATCCCTAAAAAGGTGCATATTCACAATTACGATTTCGATCGTGCCGCTTAAGAAAGGAGAGAATACAATGGGCAATAATAAGACTGCGCTTCCTATGAAGGGTATTCGTACCCCTCGCTTCTTTATTTGGTTCCGTGGCTTCTGGCATGGCAAGATCATTCACACCGGAGGCATTGATCCGGAGACCAACACCATCGCATCTGGCTATGTAACCGGTCAGATCAAACGTTTTCGCAATGCGTGTGTAACCCGACGTGAAAAAGCAGAGGAAAAGCTTACCAAAGTATGGAGTACGGCAGATGAGTTTCTGATTGACTATGCCGCAGTTACTGCCTCACTTGCTGAGTTTGGTAAGAGCCAGAACTCTCATAGTGAAAGTAATGCTCAGGCACGTTCTAATGAAAGAGCTGCCGGAAAACGTGCATCTCGTGAAAACGAACGTCAGAGCATTCTGAAAAACCTGGCACAGCTTGCAAATGACATCCGAGTCGAATACGGTTCTGCGCATGATCAGATGGAAGCAACGGCAGAGATTCTCTCTTCCACCTTTGCTTGTTATGGTCATGGTCTGCTGATGAAGCCAATTTATGATTACAACCTTCCTAGTATCACTTATGAAGACTGTGCCGAGCAGATTTTGAATAACCATGAAGACACCTGGAATGCCGTTATTTCCATTTTGAAGGAGGTAAAAGAATGAGTATCTTTAAAAAGAAAAAATCTGGAGATTACAGCGTCTTAACTGATAATTACGTTCCGGCATCCCTGCCTACTTGTGGCCTGGGACTCGAGAATTTTGTCACTGCTGATTATCCCATGAACAAGTCTGAGATTGTTGAAGCTAGATATCATGATGCAGAAGCACATCTCGACGGAGTAATTTCAACCTGTGATCATCACTCGGCTGGATCCGAGTGTGACCACTATATCGATGCTGAGACTGAGCATTGCCTCGCTTTACATGAGGCAGCAGTTGCCAACAACGAAAACCAGATTGTACGTATCCGCTCTGCACGTGAGATGCGAAAGGCAACTCTCGAACGTAAGATTTCTCCGCTTAAGGAGAAGCTTGCAAAGCTTCAGAAGGAGATTGAACCTCTCGAAAGTATGCGTTCTCAGTTCCAGCTCTACATCGGACGGTTTGCTGTTTCTATTGGGTTTCTGATTACAATTGTAGCCATGATCGTCGATGCAGCGGTGAACTACAGTTTCCTTCAGACAGTTCTTCTTTCCAAGGATATCCTTCTGATAATTACAGTCATCTGTATGTCTGTGATGTCTGACGGATCCATGTGGGCTTTGGGAACTTTCCTTTCCCACAGAAGTGAAAAATTCACTTCCAAACCTCTGTTCTGGACCATCTGTGTCGGCCTTGCAAGTATGTTTATCCTGTCCGTTGTGGCATCTGTCATGATCCGCTGGGGTTCTATGGATGTTACATATGGAACTATCAATGCTGCAGGTGAGTTCGTGGGAAAGGAATCTTACACTTTGGCAGAGTATAGCGTAACACTGATCACAGCCTTTGTAACTACTGCAACCGGACTCCTGTCCTTTGCATTTTCTCTGGACGAAAACGCCTTCCTTGTTTCCATCCGTGAGCGCAAGAAAAGGGAACTGGCAAAGTGCCTTGCAGAGCTTGAACCTCTTTTGAATGAACTGGCACTTCTCGAGAATGCTCCTGATCCTCAGGAGTGGGATAAGCGCAAGCGAGCTGCTGCTAAGCATCAGATTGAAGCTAATCGTCTTGGCTTAAAGCTTCACTGCCGCAAGCTGATGACGGTTCGTGTTAACGACCCTGATTTCACTGAGCGTATGGCAGAATCCGGAGAAGCACTCCTGAAGGGAGTGTCTCCTGCTGACATTTCTGCCATGCCGACTACTATTGCATTGAATAAAGTATCTTGAAAGGAGAACTGAAAATGAAGAAGATCTTTAAGAACATGTTTCTTGCTGTAGTTGCTCTGTTAATGGTGAGCGGTCTTACTGGATGTGGAGGCTCTGAAGACATTCAGACTTCCAATCCGGTGAATATTGCATTTGTTGTTGGTATTGCCGATGACGAAACGAAGCTTAATGAGGATATTGCGGAACTCGCCACTCTGCCCGCTAACCCGAGGACCGATTATGCATTCATTTCGGTCGAAAGTGAACCTGTTACTATTGGCGAACCTGGCACCATCCCTGATCTTTCTGATTGTGGCTATACAGATGTCATGATGGAACGCGTTCGTGAAGGAATCAAAGCCGATCTGGCCAATCGTCTTGAATCTTATGAGCCTGTATCTCCTGAAATCGATATGGCGGCTGCAACTGAACTTGCTGTAAGAACTCTGAACGCCCACGCAGTTGAAGGACGTGAGAATGTACTTGTATTTTACTGTAGTGGCAAGTCAACCGTTGGCCTGATTAATATGCTTGAAACTCCTGTGTATGAGTTGGATGTTGAGAATTCCGTGGATTCTGTGGCTCAGAAGATGAATGCTGACATGTCTGGTATTGATGTTGTCTTTTATTGCTGCGGCGATTTTGGTACTGGTACTGTTCAGCCAAAGCTCTCTGCCAACGAAAAAGCACAGATGAAATCTTTCTATAAACAGCTTTTCCTGGCATTGGGGGCTAAGTCGGTTAACTTTAAACAGGACTTGCCTAGCAATGACTGCTATCACTTTGCGGAGGCTCCCGTTTCCTGTATGCCTGTTGAAGGAACTGTATCTGGTCTGATGGATTTGACCGTTCTGGAGCCTGAGATTTTTGAAAATGCTGATGAAACGGTCCTTGAGGCACCAATCGTAATTCCTGAGGAACAGGTGAGCTATAAACCTGATTCTGCCGAGTTTATTGATCCTGATTCGGCGTTAGCGACTATCCAGCCGGTTGCTGATTTCCTTTTGGAGCATCCCGAAGTGAATGTCCTTCTTTATGGTACTTGTGCCGGAGAGTCTGATTCTGAGTACACTCTTTGGCTCGGAAAGGCACGTGCCGAGAGTGTTAAAACGGCTCTTGTGAAAGCAGGTGTCAATGCTAACCGAATCATTGCTGTAACTGTTAAAGCTACGGATGATCCCTATTATCAGTTTGGTCTTGGCACGGGTGCCGAAGCTGGTGTGAACCGTAAGACGGTGATGATTGACATGTCTACCGAACTTGCTCAGCAGATTATGTCCAACGCTATCTAAGTTACAAGGAGGAATGACATATGAAGATTCTTCTTGTTCTGTTTGTGATCAGCTGTGCATTCCCCAGCATTGGCACCATGCTGGGGAATGGGCTGATATCTTTAGCTCCCGTTGCCGAAGCATTTCTTCCCTGTTTGATTGTGCTGGCAGGATTGTATTTACTTATTAAAAATATCTTGAAATAAGGAGGTAGTTAGTTATGTATTCCAATCATCATAGTTTCGTAGATCCTAACAACGGTAATGTGTCCTGGGAAGGAGATCTTTCTATCGAAAAAGGCGATCATTCCCACATGCCTGGACGTACAGACGCATATTTGCCTGGAGACGAAAGAGGTCATGTCAATGCTTCTTCTTTGGGTGGTGGAGCCAATACTACTGATAACATAGTCGCTCAGCACTATGACGTTAATCATGGGGCTTATTATTCTATGGAACAGGGGGAACGTGCGGCACTTCAGAATGGAGCTACTATTGATTCGAACAAAACGGCTATCGTGAATGCAAATCCCGGAGATAGACCTGAGGCATTTATGGTTTCCGATAGCGTGACTTATTCGGATGGTCACACAGAATCCGTTCATCATTCCTTTACTAATGCCAGTTATACAGAACAGCAGGCATGGAATGACCAGTCTGCTGCGTTACCGGGAACTTTTGATGCCCCTAACCCTGGAGATACTCTCAGCAGCTCCATGAGCAGCAGTGAATATGCTGATCTCATGGAAAACACGGACGCTGAATTGCCTGGTATTGCTGGAGATTATGCAGCTGCCGATTTCAGCGGCGTGCCAAATGCTGATTCTGCCGCCTCTGCTGCTGAAAGCAGCGTTTCAGAAGGAGAAACCTCAGATACTGCTTCGGATGCAGGCGTGTCTGCAGATGAGGGCGGCGGTGCTGACTGTAGCTCAGACGATTAAATGGAGGACAAGTATGATATATGATTTTCCATGTATGAATCAGAGTAAAACTGCTCCTCAGTGGCCTGCGGGTGTCGGAAACATACCAGCAGTCCTTCCTGATGGCACTTTGGTAAACCTTCCTGTTCTGAATGTCAATGTGCTTATTTACGGTGTGGTTGGCACCGGCAAAACACGTTCTTATACATCGAATGCTGCTGAAATCCTTCTGTCATCCGTGCCAGACATGAGGGGCGTGTTCTTTGAAATCAAGAACTCATTCATCAAACGCTTCATGGAGGATGGTGATAAAGTCATTACTCACAATCCCAGAACCGTACCGAGCAATAATCTGTTCATCCCCAATATCATCAAGGAAATTCGACAAGCATCTGATTCTGAAGCGGAGATGAGAGAAATTGCTGACTTTTTGTTTGAAGAGCTTCTCTCCGGAGCCAATCAGAACCGAGCATGGATTGAAGCTGCACGTAATACATTTATTGCCGTGTTACGTACAATTGTTGATCGCTATCCTAACGCAGATACAGGCAATTGGACTTTGATAAATGCTCTGCGTCGAATGACAACAAAGGAGCTTCTTGCATACTTGGCACAGCACCCTCGTAACCATTCCATGCTTCGTAAGGATTGGGGATTTGACCCTATGTGTAAGGATGACTATGAGACAACTCGTCGTGCTGCAGATATTCAGTTCTTTTTGAATGCAGTGCTGGAAATGTTTTCTGGTAGCTTTGAAATGGACGGAGAAGATACAATTCATGATTGGCTGAATGGAAAGTACGGAAAGAATCTTTTCTTCTTGTATGATCTCGCATCGGCTGAAATCAGCCGTCCCTTCTTCTTGTATTACATGAAGAAGATAAAGGATTTTAAGCTGAGTAACTGCACTGGGAAAACCCCTCCTATCCTTATGGTGCTTGATGAATTAGATAAGATGGCAGACAACGGAAAATCGGCAGATTGGGGACTCTTTCAGGCTGCGAACCTGGGACGTGAGTATGGTCTGCAGATTTTGTTGACAACCCAGTCAGTAGAAAATCTCTATGGTCTTAGCGCAGAGTTTAATGAGCATATTACAACCGGCGGATTCGCGGGCTTCCCGTATCAGATAAGCTTTCGTCCGGGAGACCCCACAACTATTTCGGTACTTCAGACTCTTTATGGATCTGAATATAAGGAGCATCTTATCCTTCCGGCTTCTCGCTATGCCGAGCCTGTTGTGAAAAGTGAATGGGAGCCCGTTGTCACGGATGCAGAATTTGCCTCGCTGGGAACAGGAGACTGCATTGTAAAGATTATGTCTCATCGTCCGCAGAGGGTTCATATCAACATGGATTTTTGAAGTGAATAAGGAGAACAGCTATGAATTATCTTCAGTATATACAGTCGTTATATCAGCCTGAATACTTGAACAATGATATCAGATACCTCGTTAGTGGTATTGACTCCAGGGTACGAAAGGTTCTGGGGCAGTATATCGTAAATTCAATTTATGAGTCTGGTAAACCCCTCTTCATTCTTGATAGTACGCAGAATGGCAGTGTGTTCACTGATTTCGGTGATTTTAAGGTAATGAATCCACTGAACGGAGATGTTAATCTTTGCTATGACCTTCTTGAGGTCTCTTCGTTGAAAAAAGTAAGCAGACTTCGAAGTCTGCTTTCAGATCTTGGCTTTGATGATGCAAAGGCTATGAAGGTAATCAGCTATCTTTCATTTGTAAAAGAAACAGAACGGAGGCTTGGTAACCATAGCCCTCTCAGCGTTGAAATCCTGGAGCAGTATGGTGGAACATCGATGGTTAAATGGAAGCTTTGTCAGCTTGTGGAAAATGGAATGCTGTCAAAGGAAAGCTACGAATACTTACTTTGCCGTTACGCAGAGGTCAGCAGTGCTGCTGCAGATTTTGAAATGTTTCTTGTGATGCTGGCACCGTTCCTCAGTGGCAACTTCCAGCCATCATCCGGTATTGCAGTCCACCTTCCGGTCGGTGAGTTTGCATCGGATCGTCCGATGCAGGAAGTCCTGTGTAAGCTTATGATCTCCTATATTAAGAAGCAGCCCGCGGCTTGTTCCGTGCTGATCGTTGATGATGGAAAATGTGATAGAGGATGCATCATTGATGCTTTGAAGACTCTGCCCACAGCCACTGATGTTCATTTCTTTACAACGGATGCGTTTTCTATGCGAGAGGAAGATTTAAGCGTGTTGATGGGTACATTTCCTGTTCGCATTTATTCTCGACACGATTCCATGAGTTCATGTTCGAAAATTGAGGCATGCTGTGGTCATGTTGATATTGTTAAACGATCTTATACAACAACAATTGATAAGAGGATTCGAGCATCCACCGCATTTGATATGCTTCTTGGAACCAACCGAACCGAGGCAGAGATTCGCAATGCCCCGGTTCGGGAGGCTCGTTATCGCAAAGAAACCATTAATGCATTGTGTCCTGGTGCCGCAATCATAGACTGTGGAGGTACCCAGGCACTGTTCCAGTTTTAATTTTGGAGGTATTGCCATGATACGATTGCCTGGTATTCTGAAAGTTGCTTCGGTACTCTTGGTCGAGTTCTTGACCGTGTGTGCACTGTTTAACGATCCTTCGATTGCGGGTGTTGTCACGGGTATTGTTTCTCTTTATGTGTGGTTAGGTGGGTACCTCTCTTTGTTCAAAGAAGGTGCGGTTCGTGCTAATAAACTGCCTAACTATGAACGGACTCGCCTTGAAAACGCAAAGAGCCAGCTTGTTGGAGAGGTCAAAGATATCAGTTCTGCAGATATCTCAAACATAAAACTTTACTTGATCCCTGGAGATAGTGAAATGCAGGCTACAGCATATGGTGCAAATTGTGTATCAGTTTCAATGGGGGTTTTTGATAATACGGATCCGCTGACACTTAATGCTGTCCTTGGTCATGAGATTTCGCATACTTTAAATTTGGATGCAGAATTCAGCCGCGCCGTATTTTCGGCAATACTTCTTCTCTGTGGTGCGCTCAGCGTAATGTCGTTTGCATTTATGGCTGTTATCTTCCTGATATTCCTTGTGTGCAGTTTCTTTCGTTCATGGCTTGGCGTAGTAGCTTTCAGAGGGACAACAAAGGCAGTAGGCGGCATCTTCAGCCTGTTTCAGAAAGGTATCGTAGTAATTTATCGTGCTGTTGCAAGCGGACTGAGCAGAGCTGCAGAGTATCGGTCTGATTTGTATTCTGCACAGCTTGGATATGGGCTTCAGCTTGCACATTTCCTTTCCTATGCAGCTGTTGAATCAAACCGCCATCTGACACTTACAGAAGCACTTTATCGTACGCATCCAGCAACACCTAAAAGGGTTGCTCGTTTGGAAGCATATGTGAGCGACGAAACGCATCTTGAATTCAAAAAATAAAGATGAAAGAAAATAAAATGAGAGGAGAATATCAATGGGAACTAATAAAGCCATTTTTTATCCTGAAAATTACATTCTTCTTGGTAGCTCGGAGGCTCAGAAAGCTTATGCTGATGTTATTATCTCCGAGATGAAAACCTCCCGTCCAGAAAAGTTTGAAGGGAATAAGGATGCCTTCTCATTTGAACTCCGATATGTAGCTCCTTTTGACAAGAGTTTCCATGAGCTTAAGCGTCTGCAAGGAACTGCTTCTGAAGCCGCTGGACGTCGAAGTGATTTTAAGGGATATATCGTTATTGATATGAGCAGTTGGCTGACACATCATGACGAAGAATATTTGAATAAAACATTACTTTTCCTGGTTGATATGAGTGAGTGCTGGAAGTGCATTTTTCTCGTGGATAATCGGAATGCAAAGGCTGCCAGAGAACTTGTGGGCAAGATTTTATCGGTATTCTTTTGTAATCGGATTCCGTGCGTGGTCAAAGAAACGAATGTAAAGCATTCCTTTAAGAGCCGTGTTAATGACCTTTGTAAAGCACAGGGAGTTATCTGTTCTTCTCAGGTGAAGGAGTTTCTCCAGGAACTGATGGAACTGGAATTTTGTGAGAGTGTTGTTACCGCACTTCTGACGGAAATGTCCTGGAGCACAGGCAAAAAGATCGGTGTGGATACACTTTTAACTTTTGTTGACAACCGATGTACTGCCGTCAGCTACATGCTGACACAGAAAGACTATAATCGTCTCTTGGCAGTTATTGATAAGAGAAAGGAGAAATGGTATGGCGAGAAAGAAGCAGTATGAGGCAGTCTACGCAGGCTATGTATATGAGAAACCGATTACTCACTGGACCTCAACCGAAGAAGTAAAAAAACGACTTACAAAGGTCAATCTTTCGGATTTGAGTGAACTCAAGGCTGGTGGCGTGCCAATCATCTCCGACGGTCAGAACGTCTATATTGACGATGGAGATGGGCACACAGCATTAATTGCCTGTAGTGGTATGAAAAAGAGTATCTGTGGGTTCATGCCATTAATCAGGATGCTTACAGCTGCAAAAGAGAATATGATAATCACGGATCCAAAAGGTGAATTGTATAACCGAGAGGCGGGTTTACTGAAGAATCAGGGATATAATGTTCGATGTCTCGATTTTCGAACCATGAACAAGGATTGTTTTAATCTGCTTCATTATCCGGCAACTGTATATCGAAGTGGAGATAAGGATAGAGGTTTAAGTCTGTTGTCTGATATTATTAACGCTCTTGCAGAAGAACAGCGACACCGTGCGAAAGATCCATTTTGGCCAGATACGGGTGTACTGTACCTGAACGGAACTGGAGCGATTATGATGGATGCTTACCCCAAAATTGAGCAGGTCAATGTCTTAAATTGGTCTGATTTTAATGTACGGGAATCAGCGTCCATCATTGAGGAGCACCTTCTTTTGATGATGCCGGACAACACTGTGAAATCTGCATTGAAACAGTGCTTTTCCTCAGCCGAGAATACTTTTAGAAGTATTCTCATCACTGCATCCAGTTTCCTGACGATGTTTAATCAGAATCCAAAGCTTGCCGATATGCTTTCTCATAGCACGTTCACACTCGAAGATCTTATTAAGCCCAAGACTGCGTTATTCCTGGTAACAGATGATACAACTTCTACTGCAGATCCTATTTTGGGGATGATTATTAGTCAGATACAGACCTTTTTGGTCGACAAAGCCTACCACAACAAAAACGGCAGATTGAATGTACGTATGAATTTCGTACTTGATGAGTTCGCCAGTATTCCCATTCCCAATATGGACAAAAGCCTGGCTACTCATAGAAGCCGTAACATCAGGTATTACCTTTGCGTTCAGAGTTTAGCTCTCTTAAAAGAGCGGTATGAAAATCCAGAGAAACTCCTTTCAAACTGCGCTTCCACATTGTATCTCGGTTCTACAGAGCTTGAACTGCTTAAAGAACTTGAAGCAAAGCTTGGTACAACATGTGTCACGGTGGACGGGAAAGAAAGACCACTTTGCTCGCAGTCCGAGCTTATGACGCTTGAGAGAACCTGGAGCCATAAAGAGGCAATTTATCTGAATCTCGCGGAGGGAATTCGGTACTGTACAATGCTTCCAAGTATTGAGGCTTACAACATCGGGAATCATCCCCTCCCGACTTATAGCACTAAACAGCCTGAAATTGAGACATATACTGTGGCAACGTTTGCTGCGGATGTTTTGAACAAGCGAATCCGTGCACCATTTGCACCTGCGCAGAAAAAGAAAGCAACATCACAGGAGAAGAGCAATAAGCATGTACATTCGTCAGCTAATGATGACGCATCAGATACTGACCTTGAAGCTGAGCTGATGAAAAAATTTGATGAATTATTTGGCTCATGCGATGCTGATTAAGGAGAGATACATATGACTGTACCAACAACGAGAACTGCTACCGCTGCCGGCTATATGACTTCCGACTGCTTGTCAGAGGAGTTTTCCCGCCGCAGAATTTATATTGCTGAAGAAATCACTGATCCTGTGGCAGCAATTATCTGCTGTCAGATTAACCATCTTGCATCATTAAGCAACGATGACATTACCCTTTGGATCATGTCCCCCGGAGGTTCAGTGTCGGCAGGTTTAGCCATCCTGGATACTATGAATTCCTGCAGATGTGAGTTCAGAACTATCGTGATGGGTACGGCCGCTTCTATGGCCGCCGTAATCGCTTCTTCTGGGACAAAGGGAAAGCGCTATATTGGATCGAATTCGAGCATGATGATTCATCAGGCTCTTGGCGGTTTTTCAGGCCAGACTGCTGACATTCTCCGAACTGCACAGCATATCGAGAAGGTCAACAATCGTCTCTACGGAATCCTTGCTGTCAACACGGGTATGAGTATGGAGAAAATCGCAACTGATTGTGACAGGGATTATCATCTGAATGCAGATGAGGCTATTGAGTATGGCTTAGTAGACCAGATTTTCAATAGCTTTGAAGAGTAATATAATTAAGAACACAGTTGGAGAATTCCTACGGCATCCTTCTTTGGGTGTAGGGGTTGTAGTCACTGTAGCACCGAGAATTGTCACTATTGATTTTGGTGTCAACGGTCTTGTCGGCTGGGGATTGACTGGGTATCAAAAAACTGCACCCGAATGGCAGCATAACCATGCAGTTAAGAAAGGATGACTTTATGAAAGATCACTCTACTATGACAACTTTTGAATTTCTGTGTAGCATTGCCTGGAAATGTGTAATAGGATTTATCTGGTATAAAAATCTTTTGTTTCGAGTTCTTCCTCACCGTGATGTGTATGACTCTCTTCGGATTCTATTGATTATGATGTTGGTTTCTGTGGCCTGTTTCATCGTTGTGATGAACCGAAGAAAAAACGGCTGGACTGCAACTGCGTGTTTTGTTCTTCCATTTGGTCTTTATACAATATTGACCTATTCGACTACTTCGGCATTGTTTATCCGAGTTGTAGGGGTAGTATCAATTCTTTTATCACTTGTATATTCGATTTTGCTTTTCAAAAGAAAAATATGAGTCAGCATTTGGAAATAGACAGTGAAACATATGCAGAATTAGGGGTCAAGGAATACTATACTCGTATTAAAGAATGGATGGATGAGAAGGAAACTGAAAATGTGGAAATATATACATATAACTGATGAGAAAAGTAATGATTGGAAAAGAGTACGTAAAAACATTAAGGTGAGTTAAAGATAATATGTAGAGAGAATAGAGGCATCATAGAGAGTATGAAAATAAGACATAGTGGATTAGAAGCATGACGAAAGAAAGATTCTATGGTATAGTAAAATCTGAACGAGAAAAGAAGAAAAGGGGTCATACCGATGTCACGGAAAAACCATGAAATGATAGATGGGAAATTACTGCAGACCGATAAGAAATATGCTCAGTTGAAATTAAAGCAGAAAGAGAAGATTGCAGAATGGATGT
>OGYA01001188.1_pt1 | contig 18253 bp, 14 predicted proteins | sample 1576401 | NCBI WGS metagenome assembly OGYA01 (sample SAMEA3541485, study PRJEB24748) | human gut metagenome | biome: human gut; feature: human-associated habitat; material: faeces | place: China | collected 2012 | reverse complement strand
GGACGGAGCACATATCTCAACACTGCTTCTGACATTGTTTTACCGTTTTATGCCGGAACTTATCTATGAAGGACATGTCTATGTGGCAATGCCACCGCTTTACAAAGTCATTCCGGGCAAGGGCGAGGAAGAGTATCTTTACGATGATGCGGCTCTGGAAAAATACAGAAAAGCACATAAGGGAAGTAACTTTACCTTACAGCGTTACAAAGGTCTTGGTGAGATGGATGCCGAGCAGTTGTGGGAGACTACATTGAATCCGGCTACCAGAATGTTAAAGCGGATTGAAATCGAGGACGGCCGCATGGCTTCTGATATCACAGAGCTTCTGATGGGAAATGATGTTCCACCGAGAAAGACATTTATTTATGAACATGCGCATGACGCAGAACTCGACGTATAGTGCAGACGGTAAAAATGGCAGTAGATCATTGAAAAATCGTAAAGCAGATGACAAACATTTTGCAATGGTCTGTAGAATAACAGATAGAGAGGTTATATGATGCAGCAGGAAGAACAGATTATCCGTACGGAATACTCAGAAATAATGCAAAAATCTTATATTGACTATGCCATGAGCGTCATCATTGCCCGTGCTCTTCCTGATGTACGCTACTGACTAAAGCCGGTTCAACGCCGGACACTTTATGATATGTATGAATTGGGCATCCGTTACGATAAACCATATCATTCCACTCAGGAATTAAGTTGTTTAACGGACAGCCGCTTGCCATACCGCCAATCATCATGCCAGACTGACAAAACGGAACACCGCAGTCCATACATCTAGACGCCTGCACACTGCGTTCCTCTTCGCTCATCGGCACATGAAATTCATTGAAGTTTTTAATGCGTTCAAGTGGCTTTATCTCAAGGTTATTCTCTCGTTTATATTCCATAAATCCGGTTGGTTTACCCATTGTAATCATCCTTTCTTTCTTCGTTTTCAAAAAATCTTAGCGTGCTTTTTTCAACTGGTAAAATGCTTCAATCTGTGCCTGCTCGTTACTCAGTCCCTTTTCTTCCATCTGGGCAATTGCCTGTAACATTGCCTGATAATCATGAGGAATGATTTTCTTGAATTTTGGCAGGTACTCACTAAAGTTTGCTAAAATTTCTTTACCACGTTCCGAATCGGTTGCTTCTACATGCTCACGAATCATATCTTTCAACTGCATAACGTCGTATTTATCCGTTACTGCATTGGATGATACCAGCTCTTTATTCAGTTTGAGATACAAGTCACTATTTTCATCCAGTACATAAGCGATACCACCGCTCATACCGGCTGCAAAGTTCTTTCCGGTTGGACCTAAGACAACGACACAGCCGCCTGTCATATATTCACAGCCGTGGTCGCCAACACCTTCTACAACAGCGTGTGCACCGGAGTTTCTGACACAAAAACGCTCGCCTGCCATACCGTTGATATAAGCCTCACCGCTTGTCGCACCATACAAAGCAACATTACCGATGATAATGTTATCTTCTGCTTTGTACTGTACATTTTCCGGTGGAAAGACAACCAGTTTACCACCGGAAAGTCCTTTTCCGAAGTAATCGTTACTGTCACCTTCCAATGTCAGCGTAAGTCCTTTTGGAATAAAGGCACCAAAACTCTGTCCGCCGCTTCCGATACATTCTACCGTAAAGGTATCGGCCGGTACATCGTCTCCTAAGTTCTTTGTGATTTCAGAACCAAGAATTGTGCCAAGTGCACGATCCACATTGCTGATTCTTGCACTAATTTTTGCCTTTTCTCCGGTCTCCAGCGCATGCTTAAATTTCTTTAAGAATACTTTCTCATCCATTGTCTTTGACAATTTAAAATCATACGCATCTTTCGGATTATATAAATGTTTTTTATCTTTTGCAAATGGATTATCAATAATTGCGGACAAATCCAGTTTCTTCGTTCTCTCATCATCCTGAATGTCATCACGCACTTTCAATAAATCCGTACGTCCAATCAACTCATCAAGCTGCCTTACACCAAGTTTTGCCATCAGCTCACGAACTTCTTCTGCGATAAAACACATGAAGTTTTCAACGTATTCCGGTTTTCCTTTGAATCGTTTTCTCAGTTCCGGATTCTGGGTTGCCACACCAACCGGGCAGGTATCCAGATTACATACACGCATCATCACGCATCCCATCGTAACAAGCGGTGCGGTTGCAAAACCATACTCTTCAGCACCAAGCAATGCTGCTACCATAACATCACGGCCGGTCATCAGTTTACCATCTGTCTCAATCACAACTTTTGAGCGGAGTCCGTTCATCATCAGTGTCTGGTGTGTCTCGGCAAGACCAAGCTCCCAAGGAAGTCCGGCATTGTGAATCGAACTTGCCGGAGCTGCACCGGTACCACCATCGTAACCGGAAATCAGGATGACGCCTGCACCGGCTTTTGCTACGCCGGCAGCGACTGTACCAACACCTGCTTCCGATACCAGTTTTACGGAAATTCTGGCATTGGTATTTGCACATTTCAAGTCGTAAATCAACTGTGCCAAATCCTCAATCGAGTAAATATCATGATGAGGCGGCGGAGAAATGAGGGATACACCCGGTGTTGAAAGTCTTGTCTTTGCAATCCAAGGATAAACTTTTCCACCCGGCAGATGTCCACCTTCACCCGGTTTTGCTCCCTGTGCCATCTTAATCTGAATTTCCTTGGCACTTACTAAATAATGTGAGGTGACACCAAATCGTCCGCTCGCCACCTGTTTAATTGCGGAGCAGCGGTTTAAGCCGTCTTTACCAATCGAGAGTCGTTCTAAACTCTCACCGCCCTCACCACTGTTGGATTTACCATGTAAGCGGTTCATCGCAATAGCTAACGTCTCATGTGCTTCCTGTGAAATAGAACCATAAGACATCGCACCGGTTTTGAATCGTTTGACAATGCTTTCAACCGGCTCAACCTGAGAAAGCGGAATTCCCTTTTTCGGGAATTTGAAGTCTAACAAACTTCTCAAATTCATGAAACGGTCTTCATTATCAATTTCTCTTGAATATTCTTTAAATAATTTATAGTCTTTCTGCCAGGTTGCCTGCTGTAAAAGATGAATCGTCTTTGGATTATAAAGATGATCTTCTTTTCCACTGCGCGACTTGTGCATACCCAGACTGTCAAGTGTTGTATCGTTACCAAGATCCAATGGGTCAAAAGCACGTGTATGAAGGTTTTCTACCTGTGTCTCAATATCCTGAAGCGAAATACCACCGATTCTTGATACTGTATCGGTGAAGTACACATCTGTCACTTCCTTGGAGATGCCAATCGCCTCAAAAATCTTGGATCCCTGATAAGACTGAATTGTTGAAATACCCATCTTTGATGCAATTTTTACGATACCGTGAAGGATGGCTGAATTGTAATCATCCACAGCAGCATAGTAATCTTTGTCAAGCATGTTGCAGTCAATCAGGCGTTTGATGGTATCCAGTGCCAGATATGGGTTTACGGCGCAGGCACCATAACCTAATAAGGTAGCAAAATGATGTACTTCTCTTGGCTCTGCACTCTCTAAAATCATGGCAACACTCGTTCTTTTTTTCGTGCGGACCAAATGCTGCTGCATAGCTGACACAGCCAACAAAGAAGGAATTGCCACATGGTTTTCATCGACACCACGATCCGAAAGAATCAATACATTAACGCCATCTTTGTAAGCTCTGTCTGCTTCCAAAAACAGTCGGTCAATTGCCTTTTTCAAAGAAGTATTTTTATAATAAGTAATCGGAATAACACCAACTTTGAATCCCGGCACATCCATGTTTTTAATTTTCAACAAATCCGTATCGGTCAAAATCGGATTCTTAATACGAAGCACACGGCAGTTTTCCGGCTGCTCATGTAACAGGTTTCCATCCTCGCCAATGTAAGTTGATGTTGATGTTACTACTTCCTCACGAATCGCATCAATTGGTGGGTTTGTTACCTGTGCGAAACGCTGTCTGAAATAGTTAAACAACGGCTGTGGCTGTTTGCTAAGCATCGGAAGCGGTGTGTCATGTCCCATGGCTGCAATCGGCTCGCCACCATTTTGAGCCATTGGAAGAATGGAATTTTTCACTTCTTCATATGTGTAACCGAATGCTTTCTGAAGTTTTCTCCGCTCCTCATTGCTGTAGTGCTCCACACGGTGGTTCGGAATGTGAATGTCTTTTAATTCTACCAGGTTGCTGTCTAACCACTCACCATAAGGACGGCGGGATGCATATGTCTCTTTCAGCACATCATCGTCCACCAATTCTCCTTTTACCGTATCAACCAAAAGCATTTTACCCGGTCTTAAGCGGTCTTTTTTAATGACATGTTCTTCACTAATTGGCATAACACCAACCTCGGAAGAAAGAATCAATTCATCCTCATCCGTAATATAATAACGGGAAGGACGCAGACCGTTTCGATCAAGCACAGCACCAACCAAATCACCATCTGAGAACAAAATGGAAGCCGGGCCATCCCATGGCTCCATCATCGTTGCATAATATTGATAAAAGTCTTTTTTCTTCTCACTGATATAACGGTTGTTTGCCCAAGGCTCCGGAATTGTAATCATTACGGCAAGTGGCAGTTCCATACCACTCATTACCAGAAATTCCAGTGTGTTATCAAGCATCGCCGAGTCTGAACCGCTGGCATTGATAACCGGAAGTACTTTGTGAAGTTCTCCTTTTAACTGCTCGGATTCCATCGTCTCCTCACGGGCAAGCATCTTATCTGCATTACCGAGAATGGTATTAATCTCACCGTTGTGTACGATAAAACGGTTTGGATGAGCACGCTGCCAGCTCGGCTGTGTGTTTGTCGAGAAACGGGAATGTACAATCGCAATCGCGGATTCATAATCGACGTCCTGCAAATCATCAAAGAATAAGCGAAGCTGCGAAACCAAAAACATTCCTTTATATACAATTGTACGGGAAGAAAGTGAAACTACATAAGTATTTTCATTGGACTGCTCAAAGACACGTCTTGCAATGTATAATTTACGGTCAAAATCCAGTCCCTTTTCGACTTTCTTTGGTTTCTTTACGAAACACTGCATGATATACGGCATACATTCCACGGCACGTTTTCCAAGAATATCCGGTGCAATCGGTACTTCACGCCATGCAAGAAATTCCATTCCCTCTTTGGCAATGATGTTTTCAAACATTTTCTTTGCCTGATTTCTTTTTAACTCATCCTGTGGGAAAAAGAACATACCAACACCATATTCACGCTCTCCTCCGATGTCAATACCAAGCTTTTCAGCTACTTTGCCGAAAAACTTATGAGAAATCTGTAAGAGAATACCAACACCATCTCCTGTTTTTCCTTCACCATCTTTTCCTGCGCGGTGTTCAAGGTTGGCAACTATCTCTAACGCATTTTTTACGGTACTATGCGTTTTCTTTCCTTTAATATTGACAATCGCGCCAATACCGCAGTTATCATGTTCAAACCGAGGGTCATACAATCCAATCGGTTTCCGTTTACATTCTTCTACATATTCACTCATCGAAATTCCTCCTTGTATTTGACGTATGGAATAGTCACTCGTGTTCCCGTCTGTCAAAAATATTTTTTGACTACAAAAGGCGTCAAAAGAGCATAGTTCAATACTCTTTTGACGCCTTTGTCTTTTCACATTATATAACAGGAAAAGTAAAAACGCAAGAAAAATTTTTCAATAAGCAGTAAACAACCGAAAAAACGTTTATTCCCCCTGTTCTTCTTCCAGTTCCTGCATCACTTCTTTTTCCGCTTCGTCCTTAAAGGTCTCGATTGTTTCCTGATTTAAAATTGGCAGATCATCCAGTGATTCCAAGCTGAAGTAGCGAAGGAATTCTTCTGTCGTACCAAATAAAATCGGCTTTCCCGGTGCATCCAGTCTTCCGGCTTCTGCAATCAAGCCATATTCTACTAATTTATTTACCGCATGACTGCACGATACCCCGCGGATTTTTTCAATTTCCAAGCGGGTAATCGGCTGCTTATAGGCAACAATAGATAACGTTTCCAAAAGCACATCCGTCAAAACATGTTTTTTCGGAATATGAGCCACCTTAATCAGATACTCATACATTTCCGGCTTTGTACACAACTGGAAAGAACCATCTAACTCAATGAGATGAATTCCTCTGTCTTCTTCATCATACCTAGTCATCATACTGCGGATAATTTTGCGCACGGTATCTTCATCATGGTCTACGGCAGCAGCCAGACGTTCAATCTCGACAGCCTCTCCCATGGAAAATAATATTGCCTCCACAACGGCTTCTAACTTTTTTATATTCACTGTTCTTCCTCCTGCTCCTTGCCGGGATTATATGTAATGATAATGTCATCAAATAACTTGTCCTGTTCAATCGTAAACTTCCCGGTTTTCATCATTTCCAATATACCTAGAAATGTGACAATCACATAACTTTTTCCGGAACCGTTTTCCAGCACTTTACGAAAGCTGAACTTTTTATGCAGCATCGCATATTCCTCCAAAAAAATCATGTGGTCTTCTATGTTAATTTCTTCTTTTTCAATCTTGCCAAACTCACTTCGGATTGGATCGATTTTGTCCACCTGCTTCTGCATCACGGAATCAAAAATGTTTTGCAGTTTGCGAAGCGTTACATCGGAAAGCAATTCCTCATAATCGACTTCATCTTTATAGTTTTTTATCTCGTCCGGAATCGTAGGTTCTTTAAAAAACACTTTTCCGGCATCTACCTGTCTGTCCTTTAGTTCAAAGGATGCATATTTGTACATTTTATATTCTAAGAGCCGTTCCACAAGTTCTTGCCTTGGATCTTCTTCCTCTTCCTGTTCCTCTTCTTCTGCAGGCAAAAGCATCTTGGATTTGATTTTTACAAGCGTCGCCGCCATCACAAGGAACTCGCTCATGACATCCATATCTTTGGTGTCCATTTTTCTGACATAATCAAGATATTGCTCCGTAATGAGAACAATCGGAATGTCGAAAATATCTACTTTATTCTTTTCAATCAAGTGAAGAAGTAAGTCCAACGGACCATCAAACACTTCTAACTTTACTTGCAGTTCCATCTGTTTTGCCCCCTTAGCAAATGTACACTTTTTTTAGCGTTACCTATCTATAATACCCTATTTAGACTTATCTTGGCAAGTGATTTTTATGACGCTTATCTCCGGGCGGTTAAAAAAACGAAGTTTAATATGGTGAAGTCCCATCCCCCGGCTGAGTATCATCTTTTTCCCGTTTTCCTCAAACTCACCGGAATCATACTTTGGAAAAAGTCGAAGGCTCGGCGAAATCACGCCACCAATCCACGGCAGCCTCATAATGCCACCATGGATATGTCCGCTTACCGTAAGGTCAGCTCCCCACGCAGCATAATAAGGAAAATACTCCGGGTTGTGTGCAATCAAAATAGAAAATGTATCCTTTTTCGGACTTCCCAAAAGTTTTTCTACTTCCTCTTTTGAAAAATCCCGCTTCTCCCAAAATTTATGATACCAATATTCCGGCAAATCCAGCCCATAAATATCCATTTCGTCCATTTTTTCTGTTGCATTTGAAAGATAATGAATCCCTAAATTTTGAACCGCCCGGATAAAAGACTCATACTCCGGCATGCGAATCTCATGATTACCGGGCGCATAATAAACCGGCGCAATCGAACGAATCCCTTTTAAAAACTCGATTACACAATCTGTTCGTTTTCCGTTTTTCACCGTCATATCTCCCGCGAGCAAGAGAATGTCAGGATTCTGTTTTTGTATCATTTGCAAATATTTATCCTTTTTGCCTCCCACACAACAAGCGTGTAAATCCGTAAGCAAAACCACTTTTTTCTCTTCTTTTATTTTTGGTGATTGAATCGAATACTCTTTCGTTGTCGGAAAATAATTTTCCAAAACACCGTCGAATAATAAAAGAACTGCTATACCTAGAAAAATCATGATAACTGTTAGCATACAACTGCCCCCGACATCTTTTTTAATGATATTATAACATATCTGGAAGTGATTGGCACTTAGAAAGTAAAAAAAGGAAAAGAAATTCAATTCACGAGAGACTATAACGCAAAGCGTTATCCCGTCTCGATACGAATGAATTTCTTTTTCTTTTTTCTTACTATTCTAGTTTGCCAATCTCCTGATTTCTTTCGCAGCGGATACCATGTTCCGCAGGCTGGCATCTGTTTCTTTGACACCTCTGGTTTTCAAACCACAATCCGGATTTACCCAGAGTTTATCCGGCTCAATCTTTTCAAGCATTCCTTTTAATGCTGTCACAATTTCTTCGACTGACGGTACACGTGCCGAATGGATATCGTATACGCCCGGTCCAACCTCTGTTTCAAAATGATTGTCACGGAGAGCATCCAAAATCTGCAAGTCTGACCGGGATGCCTCAAATGTAATCACGTCCGCATCCATATCGTCAATTGCCTTGATAATATCATTAAACTCACTATAGCACATATGTGTATGAATCTGTGTTTCCGGTTTTACCCCGCTGTGCGTGAGACGAAAAGCAGGGATTGCAAAATCCAGATATTCCGAGTACCAATCCGATTTACGAAGCGGCAGTTTTTCGCGAAGAGCTGCCTCATCAATCTGAATCATACGAATACCATTCTTCTCCAAATCAAGCACTTCATCTCGGATTACAAAGGCAATCTGCATCATGGATTCTTCGATGGAAATATCTTCTCTAGGGAAGGACCAATTTAAAATCGTAACCGGTCCGGTCAACATTCCTTTCATAATTTTATCGGTCTGTGACTGTGCAAATACGGACCAGTCCACGGTTATCGGTTTGTCACGGTACACATCGCCCCAGATAATCGGCGGTTTTACACAACGTGTGCCGTATGACTGCACCCATCCAAGTTTGGTGAACAAAAATCCCCCTAAAGACTCGCCAAAGTATTCCACCATGTCATTTCTTTCATATTCACCATGGACAAGTACATCCAATCCAATCTCTTCCTGCCAGCGGATACATTCTGAAATCTTTTCACGGTTAAAAGCTACATATTCTTCTTTCGTTTTCTCGCCTCTACGGTAAGCCGAACGGTTTGCTTTTACATCTTTGGTCTGCGGGAAAGAACCAATTGTTGTCGTTGGGAAAATCGGAAGACCGAGAACCTCTTTCTGTCTCTTCTGACGTTCCTTTCTCGCAGGCGTTCTCACATAATCTTCATCCTTCACTTGTTTTAGGCGATTTTTCACTTCTTCCTTTACGCAGTCTCTTCCTGCCAAAAACAGACTTTCATTTGCCTTTAACAAAACGGAATCTAAAAAGTTCTCATTCTCTGCAAGTACCTTTAAATCACGCAGTTCCGATAATTTTTCTTTTGCAAAAGCAAAGTGCTTTTTATATTCATCGGACAATTCTTTCTCCTGTTCTATTGTGTAAGGAACATGAAGTAAAGAACATGAAGTCGACAACACCGTGTCAATCCCTTTTTCCTTCAACTCTTGCAGTGCCTGGAGTGTTTCTTTATAATGATTTTTCCAAATATTTTTACCATTAACCAATCCGGCAAACAATATTTTATCCTTTGGAAATCCATACTGTTCAATCAATTTTTTCGTCTGTTTTCCTTCTACAAAATCCAGACCAACTCCTGCAAATGGCAATTGAATCAAATCCTGATATACATCACGGACATCACCAAAATAGGTCTGTACCAATACCTGACAGGACTGTGCCGATGGCAGAATTTCAGAATAAATCTTACGAAACAGTGCTAAATCCTGTTCTGTCATATCAAAAACCAAGGACGGCTCATCGAACTGAATCCACGAAACCTCATTTTTATCGCAAAGTTTCAGCAATTCCTTATATGCAAAAATGACATCATCGACAAAATCCTCCGCCGTTTTTGTACCGGTATAACGACATAATTTCAATAACGTATATGCTCCCGGCACAACCGGTTTTACTGAAATTCCAAGTTCTTTTGCTTCCTCAAACTCACTCAAAAGTTTTATCCCGAAAAAAGAAATAACCGTATCATCCTCAACCTCCGGAACAATATAATGGTAATTTGTATTAAACCATTTTTTCATTGCCAGTGCCTTTACATCTCCCGCTTCCCCCTGATAGCCACGTGCCATAGCAAAATATGTGTCAAGCTCTGACAAATTCAACTCCTGATAACGCCTTGGGATAATTCCGCACATAACAGCGGCATCCAAGATACCATCATAATAGGAAAAATCATTGCAGGAAATAAAATCAATTCCTGCCTCTTTTTGTATTTTCCAGTGTGTTTTTCGCAAGGTTCTCCCTGTTTCTAACAATTCTTCTTCTGTTATTTCATTTCGGAAATATTTTTCCGATGAAAATTTTAATTCGCGCAATGCCCCAATCCTTGGGAATCCAATAACGGCTGTTTTCATAATATTCTCCTTCAAATCATTTTTTCAATCCTAGAATTTAAATTCATTATAACCTCTCATGTTTTGTTTGTATAATACCGAAAACTAGTGCTTTTATATAGTTTCAAACTATAGTCATATTTTTTCCTTCCACGCCATAGGATGTAACAGATTCTTTGAAGACAGGATGAAAAACCAACATGAAACAACTTTTGGGAATTTTTATATTGGCAGTTTTATCATTATTTTTTGTGGCTCCATTTTCCTATGCCCAGTCTAAAGCTCCTGCCGGGAACGCCGAATCTTCCAGTGGTCAAGCTGTAAATCTTACTGCCAAAGCGGCTGTTTTGATTGAAGGAAATTCCGGAGAAATCATTCTGGAAAAAAATAAGGATACCGAGCTTGTACCAGCCAGCATCACAAAGATTATGACGTTGACCTTGATTATGGAAGCTTTGGAAGAAGGAAAAATTCAACTCACCGATTCTGTCAGTGTAAGCGAATATGCTGCCAGCATGGGTGGCTCACAAGTATTTTTAGAACCAAATGAAACCCAGACAGTAGACACCATGATTAAATGCATCAGCATCGCCAGCGCAAATGATGCCGCTGTTGCCATGGCAGAAAAAATTGCCGGTTCAGAGCCAAATTTTGTAAAGAAAATGAACGAAAAAGCAAAAGAACTTGGCATGAAACATACACAATTCAAAAACTGTACCGGTCTCGATGACGATATCAAATCCGGGCATTTTTCCAGTGCCTATGACGTAGGTCTTATGTCCCGCGAGTTAATTATGAAACATCCCGGCATTTCCAAATATTCAACCGTATGGATGGACACAATTATCCACAAAACCAAAAAGGGTGAATCGCAGTTTGGTTTAACAAATACGAACAAACTTGTACGTTTTTATGATGGAATAACAGGATTAAAAACCGGATCAACCAGCAAAGCAAAATACTGTCTCAGTGCAACAGCAAAGCGAAATGGATTAAATCTGATTGCTGTTATAATGGCTGCACCGGACCATAAAGTCCGTTTTTCAGAAGCCCAGGCATTATTAGATTATGGATTTGCCAACTGTTCTCTCTATCAGGACGATTATTCCGGCATGAAGTTTAACTCTCCTTCTGTCCGTGGTGGAATCCCTGAAAAATTAACGGTGTATCCAAAAAAATCATTTTCACACACTTTTACTGCTGCTTATGACAAAAATAAAATCAAAAAGAAGATAACATATCAGGAATTAAAGGCTCCAATCAAAAAAGGAACTGCCGTAGGATTTATCACTTATTCCTATCAGGGAAAAACGCTTGGCAAAGTTCCCCTCCTTGCTATGCAGAACATAAAAAAAGCCGGCTACACCGACTACTTACTGATGGCACTTGACCGGCTGCTGATGGCGGGGTGATGGAAAAAAAATCAATTTGTGAGAGACAGGATAACGCTTCGCGTTATAGTCTCCTACAAATTGATTTCTTTATTTTTCTTTATAATTTGACAAATTAATCATTTGATTTAAATTATTTGGCATCTTTATTTTATTAAGGGGAACTCCTTTGGCAACATAACGTATCTCGGAATAAACTTGCTCTGAAGCATTATTGTTCTTCGATAATACTGCTAAAATCTGTGAAGGATGATCTCCCAAATTACGAATATCTTCCAACAAACATGAACTAGGCATATAATACTTTCCTTCTTTTGAAAATCCCAAACAATAATTTGTTGTACCATCTTCTCTCAATTTAATTTCTTTATGTGATAATTCATTATTTAATGCTCTATTGTAAAAATCTGTTGAATTATGTATCACTTTTCCATTATCCGAGTTAATATAATCAACGCCACATAAATGTTGGAAATGACGAGGTAAGAAAACAGTTTCAAAATATTCAATTTGATTATTCAGACGATTTCTGTATATAAATATAAAATTTTTATTTTCAAGTAATCTATTATAATCCTTTGCTGTTGCTATAATAATTTTAACCGCTTCTTTTGCTGTATGCTTTTTCAATACTCTACATTCCTCGCTTTGTTATTTACTAATTCAAAAGGAGAGTTATAATACCGCAGCATTACCAACTCTCCTTTAACGACTAATTTTTTTGTTGTCCGCCAACCACTGGCACATTCGTCCAGTAAGTCTTTCAGGTTTTTTCGTTGCCTGCCAACCGCTGGCACATTCGTCCAACAAGTCTTTCGGATTTAAGTGTTAGCCCACTTGAGATAGCACGCTATCTCTTCTACTATTATTATACGAATCATTAACATTTATGTCAATCAAAATTTTCCTACATCTGCTCAATATATTTGTCATGACCAAGCTTATCCAGTTTCTCTGCCTTTGCCATAACGCCATCTTTCATTTCTTTCTTATAATCTTTTAACTTACCCCGCAAGTCTTTATCCGAAATCGAAAGCATTTTAGCAGCTAAAATGGCGGCATTTGCTGCACCATCAATAGCGACAGTCGCAACCGGAATACCGGATGGCATCTGTACAATCGAATACAAACTGTCGACACCGCCAAGGCTCTTTGTATGAATCGGAATACCAATAACCGGAAGGTCAAATAACGCCGCACACATACCCGGAAGATGAGCAGCACCACCGGCTCCTGCGATAATCACTTCAACACCACGTTCTTCTGCTTTTGTTGCATAGTCAACAAATACATCCGGCATACGGTGAGCCGAAATAATCGTCATCTCATATTCAATTCCAAATTTCTCAAGCATATCTGCTGCTTTTTTCATAACCGGAAGGTCTGAATCACTTCCCATTAAGATACCTACTTTTGCCATCTTGCAATTCCTCCTGCATTCATTTATTTTAATCTAAAACTTCATTCAGACGTTCTGTTCCCGGAAGAACAAACCGTCCATTCCTTATCAGTGTAACGGTTTCACCCGTTTTTGTAAAGACAATTATATCACCAAGTTCATCATACGGAATCGTAACATCTGTGTGGCAGTTAAAATATGCCTTGGAAATATCCGTATTTCTGAGAGCCGAGCACTCGTTTTCTTTTGCAATAATTTCTTTTCCGTCCGGGTTGTGCAAAACCACATCTTCACTCATAGAATAACAGGTATCACCAAGAGCAAAATGCGGTCCTGTCTTTTCTGCAATCAAAATCGGCAGTTTTGCCTCAATACCAAACTTTCTTCCCATCACATAGGCTGTCGTATTCGTACCAATGGCAAACTCGCCAATTGGCAGTGTCTCACGGTTATGAAGAATATTTTCCTTGATATATTTTCTTGCTTCCTCTTCCTTTTCATAATTGGAGCAGGAATAAGAGGTAACCATACCATCCGTAAAGGAAAATTCCAGATTTTCATAACGCAGTTCATTTAGATAAACCTGTGTCACATGAAGCACGCCATTCGTTCCCGTCAGTTTCGGAGAAGTAAACACCTCACCAACCGGAATATTAACATCTGCCAGACAATTTTCAAAATTCGTCTGTTTCGCAGGCTCCGTCAATTCGTGCAGACGAATCCAAATATCCGTGTGGTTTTTACCTCGTCCTGTCACATGAACTTTTTCGCCCAAATCCAGTGCATCAATTAAGTGCTGCTGAATTTGTTTGTATTCTTCCATGTCCAGTGTATTGACCTTTACTGTTTCCTCAAAAATATCTTCGAAATCCTCACCAATTTCCGGAATCGGATAGGCGATAATCGTGAAGCTGTAAGAGTCTTGAGGAATATACCGGTTTTGGAGCAAAGAATAATCTCTGCGGTAAGAAACCGAAAGCTCCTCCTGCTCTTTTTTATACGCCGGACTTTCCTTTTTCACTTTCGGAGAAAATAATTTCTCCCCAAACACTTCAATCACTGCCGGTCCGGCATACAAAGAAGCCTCTTCCCGATACGATTCAAATACTTTCTCAGAGATTTTTAATCTTTCCTGCACCAGTGCATGATTCAGATACAAAGCATCGTCAAAACGATGATCATACTGATACTGTTTATTCGGCGATGTGCTGACAACACCAACAGCCTGCGTATTTGTCTTTCTTGTAAATACCGGCTTTAATCCCATTTTCTCAAACTGTAAAACCGCCTGTCTTACCATTGGCTCAAAACCAATGTGATAACGAATCTGCACGGTCTTTTTCTTCGTCAAATCAATCCCCGCAATTTCAAAGCCCTTGCGATAGCCTTCCGTATAAGTAGACGCCATGGCTAAAAGTTTTTCGATTGGCATTTTTCCTAAGAACTCCGCCATCCGAATTTCATTCTCCGTAATGTATTCCCCATAGCGGTACAAATAATCGGTATTTGAAAAATCACTCTTCATCACAATATTGTAAATCAGAGTTTCCTCCGGGCAAAGCAAATCATGAATGTTTTTCTCAATGCGGTCCTCTGCATAATCATGAACATCGTAGTAAATTGTCTCTTTCAGGTAGCGCTCGGTTTCCTCCTCCAAAGATAATACAGAAACCACCTGCAAAAACAACTCCATGCATCTTGTTACTTCTTCTTCGTCCTCTTCAAACGCCGCTACAATACTGTCACGGAATCTGGCATAAAACCAGCATAAATACTGTCCGGTCTTTTCGCCGAATTTCTTAACACAATATGCCGGATTTGCGTACGAAGTTTCATAATTATCCCCCACTATTTCTTCGTAAAGATTGTCTGTCCATTCTTTTCGCTGTTTTGCGTCTTCTGTACCATCCATTACATGAAAAATCGTCACAAATAAATGTGCCGCTTCCTTGATATAATCGCCAAATGCGCCGTCAATCTCCGTCTCCAGTTCCATAATACGATTTTTTGCAAGTTCGTATCGCTCCATCTTTTTATTCTCCTTTATTCCAATAATTCAAAATTCAAATTCAGCAAATGCTCATTAATTTCCATAACACTCATTTTTCTGCTGATTCCGTATAAAATAATGCTGTCCCGCTGATTACGCGGATACAGGACCGGCAGTTTCCATGACCGAAGCAGCCTCTGCGTCTGCTCCACGGTAAGTTCAAATGCAATGCAGAGTGCTATCACTTTGCCCTGCGACGGATTTTTCCGCTCACCATTTAAAATATGATACACATAAGAGCGTTCCAAACCACTCCGCCTGATAATATCCGTAGGCTGTAAATTTTTCATATTCAAAAGACGATTCAAATAGTCTCTACTATCAAACTCGTCAAACTCATCCTTGTTTTCATTGGCAAACGACTCAAAATCCTGTTTCGTCGTCGCAATTTCATGTAATAGTTCTCCTGTCGATTTCTTCGATTTCACCTTGGTATTCTCCCTAATTCTTCCACAATTTAACAAACAAATTATAGTACACAAATGAGAAATAGTCTATAGTTATAATTTTTTTTTGCCGAAATGTGTTTTTTGTGATAAAATATATATAAAATTTTTAAGTAATGAAATGAAGGGAATGGTTTTTATGGAACTTAAAGAATTTATGGACATATCCAAACTGCAAAAAATTCAGGACAAATTTTCCGACGCTACCGGCCTTGCTGCAATTGCTGTTGGAAATGACGGACAATATTTAACAGAGGGCAGCAATTTTACTGATTTCTGCATGAAGTACACACGTGGTTCAAAAGAAGGAAACCGCCGCTGTATCAAGTGTGACAACGAAGGCAGTGGAACTTACTTCTGCCATGCAGGACTTATGGACTTCTCAGTCGATATTAAAGTAGGCGATGAAAAAGTGGGCGCAATTATCGGAGGACAGATTCTTCCGGAAGCCCCGGATGAAGAATCTTTCCGCAAAACAGCAAGAGAACTTGGCATTGATGAGGACGAGTATATCGTCGCACTTAATAAAGTGACAATCAGTTCCGAGGAAAAAATCCGAGCTGCCGCCAATCTTTTAGAATTAATTGTAAACCAGTTAGTCAATCTGGAATACTACAAATACACAAATGCTTCCATGCTTCATGCATTGCAGGAAAAAACGCAGGAGTCAGCCTCCTTTGTCGATGTCATTAACAAAGACACCAGCCAGTTGAAAGCAATTTCCAGCAAACAGCGTATGCTTTCTCTGAATGCAAGTATTGAAGCTGCCAGAAATGGCGAAGCCGGTGCCGGATTTGCCGTTGTTGCAAACAGCATGCAGGATTTAGCCGAACAGTCCGCTGCTATTTACAATAACATTGAAGAATCCGTTCAGGGAATCACAGACACATTCTCTGAGTTAATCAACATTTTTAACGACTAACCGTGAAAAAGTACATAATCCGGCAAGTAATAATACCGGAAAAACAATAGCAGTTAATATTCCCAGGCGCAGATTACCGGAAAACGCACTGGAAACAAATCCAACGAGGGTCGGTCCTCCGGAGCATCCTAAGTCTCCGGCAAGTGCAAGCATTGCAAACAGGACCGTCCCTCCTCTTTTTATAGCTGCCGATGCCTTACTGAAAGTCCCCGGCCACATAATTCCCACAGAAAATCCACAGATAGCACAGCCAATCAGTCCAACTATCGGAACCGGCACAAGAGAAATGCACAAATACGAAGCAACACACAGTACACAGCTTCCTTTCATAAATCGGTCTAAATTAAGTTTTTCACCGTATTTTCCATAAATCAAACGCGATAATCCCATCAAAACAGAAAACATCATCGGTCCGACCAAATCCCCCACTGTCTTCTGGATATGAAGTCCCTTTTCAGCAAACGTGGATGCCCACTGGCTCACTGCCTGTTCTGATGCACCGGCGCAGAGCATCATCGCCATCAAAAGCCAAAACACCTTTACTCGAAACAGTTCAGAAATTGACATCCCACTCTCCCCTTCTTCATGAAGGCTGTAAATAGGAACTTTCGTAAACAAAATTAAATTAGCTGTCGGCAAAAGCACCCAGATTAGGGCAAGAATCTTCCAATGCGATGTTCCAAACACAGAAAAAAAAAGTGTGGACAACAAAACAACACCGGTACATCCCCAACAGTAAAATGAATGTAACAAACTCATGGCTGATTCTTTATTATCCGTCGGACACGCTTCCAAAATCGGACTAATCAAAACTTCAATCAAACCGCCACCGATGGCATAAACCATAACGGCAAGCAAAATGCCGTAAAATTGATTTGAAAACAATTCCGGTAAAATCGTAAGCAGAAAAATACCGGTTCCCGCACAAGCGTGCGCAATAATAGCCGATGCCCGATATCCGATTTTATCAACAAAACCGGCTGACAATAGATCAACCACTAATTGAATCACGAAATTCACCGTGATTAACAGCGTAATTTGTGTCAGCGGAATATGATACTCCGTCTGAAAAGTCACAAATAAAAGCGGGACAAAGCTATTCACCACCGCTTGCACGATATAACCAATAAAGCAGGCATACATTGTCATTTTATAATTATTTTTCATTTCACACACCTCATTTATCATCTGAACTAATTAAACCATTTACACTCGATTTTTGCAACCATTGATTGACGTGTTCCTGCAAATTATGAGATAATACAAGAGCTGAATAAAATAATACAAATACGACAATAGGGAGTTTTTTATGGAAACAAAAGAGACAATTCTTGCAAAATTGAATACCTCGCCAGACCGCCTTACCGAACTTGTGGAGCAGGACGGTTTCTACTTTGGGCGGAAAGAAATTACGCGGGAGCAGTATCCGGTCATAAAACAGTTCTATGAGTACCAGCAGCAATCCTCCTCTCCTGCCATTGTTACAATTTACTCCGTCTACGAAAAAGAAGGACACTTTTATATTAATGAAGAATGGATTCGTGGGGAAAGCGTGGAGGAACACCTTTATCTGCAAGGTCCATTTTCAAAAGATGAAGTAATCCGTTATGCAATGGATTTATGCCAGGGTTTGCAATGGTTTCACAAGCACAATATGATTCACCGTGATGTCACCC
>OGYA01001182.1_pt1 | contig 18374 bp, 9 predicted proteins | sample 1576401 | NCBI WGS metagenome assembly OGYA01 (sample SAMEA3541485, study PRJEB24748) | human gut metagenome | biome: human gut; feature: human-associated habitat; material: faeces | place: China | collected 2012 | reverse complement strand
CGGAGATTCATCCGATGATCGAGCGTGTGATCCAAAATGACGGATTCTACGAATGGTATGGCAAAGGCGGTGTCCCCAGCGGCTCTGGTAATTTCAAGGGATCGGCCGGAGTGTTATCTAAGGCGATTGAATTATTAAGGGATTGGGCAGAGAAAAATAAGAGTTAAATACAAGCGTGCAATATTAAATATCAAAAGAGATGAGAAAAAGTAATTATGATAAAATGCCGGCCACCGTTGTAGACGGTACCTTGTGGAAAGGCTGGGAATCGATACGGAAGCGATTGGCGGAGGTCCATGCAGAAACGAATGGATCACAAGTTTGGGTGGTGGAATGCTACCAAGGGGTTCATCACGAGGAGTTGATGCGTGAACTGCAAGCGCTCGTGCCCGATCGTTTTATCAATACGCGAGATTTATTTAAATCGGCAGAAGATATAGAGGCGATGACCTATCCTTATCTGACGGATGACCGGTTGTTTGGCCGCCGGGCTCATTTCTCTTATACGGATTTCTTGGATGAGGAGAAGGTGAACGCCTGCCGGGAGTCCTTGCGTGATGGAAAAGGCTGGACAATCGTTTATGGCCACGCCGCCGCCGAGATCGTTCCCGCTCCGGACAAATTGATCTACGCAGACATGGCTCGTTGGGAGATCCAGATGCGTTCCCGTAGAAAAGAGGTGAACGGGCTAGGTGTGGAAAACCGGGAGGAAGCCCCGTCGTACCATTATAAGCGAGGATATTTTATTGATTGGATTGTTTGCGATAATCTGAAGAAGAAAGTCCTTCCCAAGGTCGATTATTGGTTGGATACCCATATCGTCGGAACACCTAAGATGATTTCCGGGGAGACCTTGAAAGAAGGGTTAGAGAAAACGGCGCATACTCCGTTCCGGGTAGTACCTTTCTTCGATCCGGCTCCTTGGGGCGGCCAATGGATGAAAGAGGTCTGTGATCTGGATAAAAAGCAAGATAACTTCGGCTGGTGTTTTGATTGCGTGCCCGAGGAAAATAGTTTATACCTGAAAGTTGCCGGAGAGCTGTTTGAGATCCCTTCCAATGACTTGGTATTCTATAAGACGAGAGACTTGCTGGGCGGGCCGGTCGAGGCTCGTTTCGGACAAGATTTCCCGATCCGTTTCGACTTCTTGGATACGATGGGAGGAGGAAACCTAAGTTTGCAAGTGCATCCGGTCACCCAATATATCCGGGATACGTTCGGGATTTATTATACGCAGGACGAGAGCTACTACCTGCTGGATGCCGAGGAGGACGCTACCGTTTATCTGGGATTGAAAACCGGTGTAAATCCGGACGAGATGATCGCTGCCCTAAACGACTCCCAACAGACCGGAAAGCCTTTCGATACGGAGAAATATGTCAACAAATGGCCTGCCAAACGCCATGATCATTATCTGATCCCCGCCGGAACGGTCCATTGTTCGGGAGCTGGTGCCATGGTGCTGGAGATTAGCGCTACTCCAAGTATCTTTACCTTTAAGCTTTGGGACTGGGGCCGCTTGGGATTGGACGGACTGCCTCGACCGATTAATATCGGCCACGGCTCGAAAGTGATCCAATGGGAGCGGCAAACGGAGTTTGTCCGTCATAACTTGATCAACCAAGTGGAGATGATCGCCGAGGGAGACGGTTGGCGGGAGGAGCGGACCGGCTTGCATGAGAACGAGTTCATCGAGACCCGCCGTCATTGGTTCACGGATATCGTGCCTCACAATACGAATGGAGGGGTGCAAGTGCTAAATGTAATCAAGGGAGATGAGTTGATCGTGGAGAGTCCGACAAACGCTTTTGAACCATTCATCGTTCATTACGCGGAGACTTTTATCATTCCGGCTTGCGTGGGTGAATATACGATCCGCCCGTATGGATCGTCCGTAGATAAATACTGTGGTACTATAAAAGCTTACGTACGATTTAGGCAATAATCACCGTGCCATAGGCATCGCACAACTGTGCCACCCTTGATGGCACGGTAGTGCCACTGCGATGGCACGCCAATGCCAACCCTATGGCACGGCTGTGCCACCGTGGTGGCACTGGCGGAACATGGGTAAATAAAGAAAAGGAATTATGATGTATACAAATGACAATAGAATAGTAATGACATTGGATGCGGGAGGAACGAATTTTGTTTTCTCTGCCATCCAAGGAGGAAAAGAGATAGCCGATCCGGTAGTTCTTCCGGCATGCGCGGATTGTTTAGATAAGTGTTTAGGCAATTTGGTAGAGGGTTTTAAGGCAATTCAAGCAGGCTTGCCGGAAACTCCGGTCGCTATCAGTTTCGCTTTTCCCGGTCCGGCAGACTATCAAGCCGGTATCATAGGCGATTTACCCAACTTCCCCTCTTTCCGGGGTGGAGTAGCGTTAGGCCCGTTTCTGGAAGATATATTCGGGATACCGGTATTTATCAATAACGATGGGAATTTATTCGCATATGGAGAAGCGTTAACCGGAGCCCTTCCGGATATAAACCGCCGTTTGCGGGAGGCAGGAAGCATGAAGCAATATAAGAACCTGCTGGGAGTCACCTTGGGTACCGGTTTTGGTGCCGGGGTTGTCATTAATCAAGAGCTTCTATTGGGAGATAATGCGGCAGGAGGAGATATCTGGTGTTTTCGGAATAAGAAATATCCGGAGTATATCGTAGAGGAGAGTGTCAGCATACGTGCGGTCATGCGAGTATATGCGGAACGATCCGGTGATACGGGAGTGCATACTCCGAAAGAGATCTTTGAGATCGCCGAGGGTATTTGCCCGGGTAACCGGGAGGCTGCTATTACGGCTTTCTCCGAATTAGGGGAGCTAGCGGGGGATGCGTTGGCGTCTGCCATTACTTTAATCGATGGCATCATCGTGATCGGTGGTGGACTATCGGGGGCTTCTAAATATATTCTCCCTGCTTTGTTGAAAGAATTGAACTCATCTACCGGTATGATGGATGGAAGTCGTTTCGGCCGATTGCAAATGAAAGCTTATCTTTTGGAGGATGCGGAGAGTTTCGCTGATTTCGCTAAAGGAGGAGCTGTCGAGGTACCCATTCCGGGTACCAATCGCAAGGTAGGGTATGATCCTTGTAAACGGATAGGGGTGACCGTAAGTAAACAAGGTGCTAATCGCTCGATCGCTATGGGAGCTTATGTTTTTGCGTTAAACCATCTATCTAAAGGAATATGAGACAAAAATATAGTATAGGGCCTGTATGGTTCCTGATGTTTGCGTGTGCTTTCTTCACATCCTGCGTGACACAAGGCAAGAAAGTTCAGCAAGAAGAGCTTAGCCAATATGTAGAACCTCGGATCGGTACGGCGCATTGCCGTTGGTTTCATTTTACCCCGGGAGCGATGCCTTTCGGTATGGCCAAGCCGGCTCCTTCTACGAACGGGCATATCGGGAATAAATCCGGTTGGGAGGCGACCGGTTACGATTATCGGGATCAATCGATCGAGGGTTTCCCCTGCTTGCATGAGTTTCAGATCGGTGGAATCGTACTGATGCCTACGACGGGTCCATTGAAAACAATTCCCGGGGCGGTAGACGACTCGACAGGTATAGGATACCGTTCCCGTTTTGACCGTACGGACGAGATCGCTACCGCCGGTTATTATTCCGTTCTCCTAAAAGATTACTCGATTTGTGCGGAGCTTACCGCTACCCCTCGTGTCGCTATTCAGCGTTATACATTTCCGGCCGGGGAGGATAGCCATATCTTGTTCGATATAGGAAACCGTCAAGGAGAGAGCGGAGCTGTACGGGATGCTGAAATTACTTTTACGGAAGACGGGCATATCGAGGGCTGGGTGATTACCGAGCCTGAATATGTGAGGAAATATCAACCCGGGGCATCGGTTCCTTTGTATTTCTCGGCGGTGCTGGACAAGGTTCCCGTTGGATTTGGCGCTTTCAACGGAGCGGATATCCGTCCGGATGAACGGAAAGCGACGGGCGTGGGGGCCGGACTTTATCTGACATTCCGTACCCAAGATCAAGAGTCGGTAACCGCTAAAGTAGGTCTTTCCTATACATCCGTGGAGAATGCCCGGTTAAATAGGGAGACTGAGGCCGCTACCCTTACGTTTGACGAGGCAAGGGAAATCTCTCGCCAAACATGGGAAGAATATTTGGGACGTATCCGGGTAGAGACTCCAGCGCGAGAGGATAAGGTGAAATTCTATACCGGTTTGTATCACGCTTTATTGGGGCGTGGATTGGCTAGCGATGTGAATGGCGCTTATCCGAGAAATGATGGCTCGGTAGGACAAATCCCTTTGAAAGATGGGAAACCGGTACATAACTTATACAATACCGATGCCGCTTGGGGAGCGCAATGGAACCTGACACAGGTTTGGGCTTTGGCCTATCCGGAATATTATTCGGATTATATAAGTAGCCATTTGTTGGTGTACAAGGACGCCGGCTGGCTGGCGGATGGAATCGCTAATAGCCGTTATGTCTCCGGGGTTGGTACGAATTTATTAAGTACGATTATCGCTGGCGCTTATCAATGTGGCATCCGGGATTTCGATGTGAATACGGCTTATGAGGCTTGCTTGAAGAATGAGTTGGATGGGGAGAATCGTCCGTTGGGCGCGGGAAAGATCGATACCCGTTATTTCGTGGAATATGGTTATGTACCTCATTTGGATAAAGGGGACGGGCCGGACGAGGCTTTCATGTTTTCCGCTTCCCATACCTTGGAATATGCTTATAGTGCGTGGGCCGTGGCCCAATGGGCGAAGCAACTGGGTAAGACGGACGATTATAACCGTTTGATGGACTTATCGAAAGGCTGGGAGCGTATCTATGACCCTTCCTGTAATTTTGTCCGTCCTAAAAAGAAGGATGGTACGTTTATCGAGGACTTCAATCCGATGCAAGTATGGCGCGGATTCCAAGAAGGTAACGCTTGGCAATATACATTCTATGTACCGCACGACGCGAAAGGCTTGGTCGCAAAAGTAGGTGCGGACGTGTTTAACCATCGGTTGGATAGCATCTTCACGGTGTCTCGTAAATTAATCTTTAGCGGAGGCACGGAAGTAGGGGCTTTCGCCGGTTTGCAAACCTTGTATAACCAAGGAAATCAACCTTGTTTGCACATCTCTTGGATGTTCAACGAGGCCGGTCGTCCCTCGCTTACGCAAAAATGGGTGCGGGCGATCTTGAATGAGTTCTATGGTACGGATGGCATCCACGGTTATGGCTACGGACAAGATGAGGATCAAGGCCAGCTCGGGGCTTGGTACGTGATCTCTTCCTTAGGCTTATTCGATATGAAAGGCTTGACGGATCAAGCGCCTTCTTTCGCTTTGGGTAGTCCTTTGTTCGATAAGATTACGATCCGGCTGAATGACCGCTATTATAAAGGGAAGGAATTCGTGATCGAGACTCGTAATAATAGTAAGCAAAATGATTACGTGCAATCCATGGACTTAAACGGGAAACCATTGACGGATACTCGTATTCCTTTCTCGGAGATTGTTCAAGGTGGACATTTGGTTTTAGAAATGGGTAACCAACCAAAAGATCGATATGAAAACTAAAAGTACGAACTCCGCTATATTCCCGATCCTTTTTGGTTTTTTCGTGATGGGATTCGTGGATGTCGTGGGAATTGCCACGAATTATGTGAAGATGGACTTTGGTTTGTCCGATACGTTGGCGAACCTATTGCCCATGATGGTCTTTCTTTGGTTCGCTTTGTTCTCTGTCCCCACTGGTATCTGGATGGGACGGCACGGGCGTAGGAATACGGTGGTCGTAGCCTTGGCTATCACAACCTTGGCGATGCTGATACCTCTATTCTTCTATGACTTTGCTTGTATCTTGTTTGCGTTCGCTTTGCTGGGAATTGGAAATACGATCTTGCAAGTGTCCTTGAATCCGATGGTAGCGCGGGTGGTAAATCCGGATAAAGTAACGAGCGTACTTACGTTAGGGCAGTTTATTAAGGCGGTATCTTCCTTCTTAGGGCCGATTATCGCAGGTGTAGCTTCTTCTTTCTGGGGAGATTGGAAGTTGATATTCATTGTCTATTCGGTGACTACCTTGTTATCTATCATCTGGTTGATAACGACTATTCCGGGTAAAGAGGAAGGAGAGGAGCAAGAAGCCTCGTTCGCCTCTACGTTAGCTTTATGTAAAGATGCTAGGATACGGATGCTTTTCTTGGGGATTCTGTGTATTGTCGGGATCGATGTCGGTCTGAATACGACGATCCCTAAGCTATTGATGGAAAAGTTATCCATGCCGTTGCAAGAGGCCGGATTAGGGAGTAGCCTTTATTTTGCCGCTCGTACCGGAGGCTCTTTCCTGGGGGCTATATTGTTGGCGAGGATCTCGTCACGACCCTTCTTAAGGGGGAGCATGCTTATCGCTATCCTTGCTTTCGTAGGATTGCTTATCTCGGATAGCTTGTGGGGCATGGGCGTTATGATCGTACTGGTTGGCTTGGCTTGCTCGAATGTGTTTTCGATCCTGTTCTCTTTTGCGTTGGAACATCGGCCGGAGCAATCGAACGAGGTCTCGGCCTTGATGATTATGGGTGTATCAGGAGGCGCTTTGATTACGCCTTGTATGGGAGGCATAGCCGATATGTTCGGACAGGTAGCCGGCTTGATGCTATTATTAATATGTATGTTGTATATAGGACTTATATCAATAAAAACACGATAAGATGAAAAAAAGAACTTATTTATCAGCAGGATTGGCTTTGTTGATCGGGACATTGTCGGTTCATGCGTCTCCGGGATTATCGGATATCAAGAGCCGTGTATTACCGGCGGTTTATAAATCGAAAAACGGACTGACCCAAAAGGTCGAGATCTCCGTAAAACATGAAGGAGAACCTTCTACAGTGACGATCCGTTTAGGCGAGCAAAGCCATAAAGAGAAACTGGTATCCGGGGATAATGTATTCCGAATCGAGATACCCGAGGTTAGCACGACTCGCCAATTACCGTTGACGCTGACAAGTGGGAAAGAGAAAGAGGAAAGTACGGTTACCGTAAAACCGGTTCGCCATTGGCAGATGAATATGGTGCAGCACACGCATACGGATATCGGTTATACTCGTTCCCAAATGGAAATCTTAGCGGAACATCTACGATATATTGATTATGCGTTGGATTATTGTGATGCTACGGATAATTATCCGGATTTCGCTAAATTCCGTTGGACTTGCGAGATCGCTTGGGCGGTTAGCGAATATTTGAAATGCCGTCCGGCGGAACAGATCGCTCGCCTGAAGCAGCGGGTAAAAGAGGGTCGTATCGAATTAGCTACGATGTACTTGAACTTTGACGAATTACCCGATGAGCAAACGCTCGCCGCCTCCCTTTATCCGATCAAGCAATTCCGTGAGAACGGGATGCGTGCCGAGGTAGCTATGCAAGACGACGTGAATGGAATCGGTTGGTGCTTCAGCGAGTATTTCGCGGATGCCGGCGTGAAATATGTGAATATGGGAACCCATGGCCACCGGGCGTTGATCTGTTTTGATAAACCTACCGTATTCTGGTGGGAATCTCCATCCGGGAAGAAGGTCTTGACCTATCGTGCCGAGCATTATAACCAAGGAAATTTCTTTGGTATCCATACCGATGATTTTGAGCAGTTCGAGGAACGGGTCTTAGCGTATCTGGATCAAATGGAAGCGAAAAACTATCCGTATGATATATTGGCGGCCCAGCATTCGGGTTATTTTACGGATAATGCGCCTCCATCCACGAAAAGTTGTGAGATGCTACAAAAATGGAATGAGAAATATGAATGGCCGAAATTACGCACGGCGGTAGCCAGCGAATTCTTTAAGACGGTAGAGAGCCAATACGCGGATCGTATTGAGACCGTTCGTGGAGCTTGGCCGGATTGGTGGACGGATGGTTTCGCTTCCGGTGCTCGCGAAGCTGCCATATCTCGTGTGACTCACTCGGATATTATCGCGAACCAAGCCGGATTGTCATTCGCCAAAATGCTAGGCGCTCAATTGCCGACAGACATCAATGATCGGATTTATGATATCAACAAAGCTCTTTTGTTCTATGATGAGCATACTTTCGGGCATAGTGAGAGCGTGCGTAACGCTTATGGACTGGAAACTTGGGAACAACGCTCCTTGAAGCAATCGTATGCGTGGGAAGCCTATCGCCATTCCGGTTTGCTGGGAGAGGCCACGATGGGTATATTACAATCGTTCGTGCCTAAAAGCGACGTTCCGTCTATCGCTGTATTCAATACGCTCAACTGGAGTTATAGCGGTATCGCTAAAGCTTATGTCGATCATCAGATTCTTCCGAAAGACAAGGCTTTCGAGATCGTGGATGCGGCTGGCAACGTAATTCCCGCACAAGCTGGCGAAAGCCGTTCCGATGGTACTTATTGGAACTTTTACGTGAAAGATGTCCCGGCTTTGGGATATGCGCAGTATTATATAAAGGTAAAGGATGCGCCACGTCCGGAAATACAGGGCGCTACGGAATTAAAAGAGACACATGTGGAGAATCCTTGGTATGCCATCGACTTCAATACCCGTAAAGGTACGATTCGTAAATTATATGATAAGGATTTGAACAAACAATTGGTTACGCCGGATGCGGAATGGGAGATGGGAGAGTTTATTTATGAGATTATCGATAGCCGTCATCCGATGGAACAATATCGTGCTCCCCAATTCCTCCGCCGTCGCCCAGAGAAGATGCGTTTCGAGAAATATGAGAAAGGCGATGTCTGGGATACATATCGTTTCCGGGGAGAGACAGTAGCGGGACGTGAGCCGAATAATTTGATGGTGGAATTCCGTGTATTTAACGTAACAAAGAAAATCGAGGTAGTTTATCGCTTGCGTAAAAAAGCGGTAACAGATCCGGAAGCGGTTTATATCGCTTTCCCGTTTGAGGTTGAAGGAGGAAAGATCCATTTAGATGTACCCGGCGGATCGATTGAGGCGGGTGTAGACCAAATCCCGGGCTCCTCTAACGATTGGTACACGGTGCAAAACTTCGCTACGGCTCGTAATGGAGAGTCACAGGTCGTGATGGGTAGCCAAGAAATACCATTAATGCAATTTGGGGCGATCAATACGGGGCGGTATAAGGCCGGAGCCGTACCTCAGTCCACGAATATGTATTCATGGCCGATGAACAACTATTGGGTAACCAATTTCAATGCGGACCAAATGGGAGAGATGCAATGGAGTTACTTCATCAACTCTTCGAAAGACAACACTATTGAGTATGCGACTAAGTTCGCTTGGGAAAACCGGATTCCGTTCTTGACCCGTGTTTTGCCTGCCGGAGATAAAAAGGTGGAGCCTCTCCAATCGGCTTCCATTTTCAAGATCGTACCGGAGAACTTGTTGTTGGTAAACATGAGGCCTGTGGAAGGCGAGAACGCTGTTATGCTTCAATTGCGTGAGATAGGCGGGAAGCCCGCTACTTTCTCTGTAGCTTCAGATAAAATTAATTTTGTGAAAACTACGGTTTGTGATGTCGTAGGAGACCCAGTTTCGGGGAATCCGTTGAGTTTCGCTCCGTGGGAGAATAAGTTTATAAAATTATCTTGGTAGCATGGTAGGGGCGGGGTTTGCCCGCCCTTATCCAGTTTGTCTTATGTTTGTATATTGAATGTTTTGATAGGATTTAATCCCAAATAAATCGGTATTATTCTAAGCAGAAGACTTGTTTGTGTTAGAGTGATGGGTGGAGAGTGTCATGAGAGACTCTGTTTCGGGTAATTCCTTATTGGATTTCAAGCCTTGTGGGAATAAGTCTATGGCGCTTTCTTGGTAGAAATATTGTAGATAATGTGGTTCTTCTTTTATTTATAAAGGAGGGCTAAATTTTTTCATATTATCCAGTCTCTGAATACATTATCTATTTTTTTCATAGAAGCCATACTAGTGCTATTTTCGCCTAGCCTTGAATCTCAATAAATTTAACATTTGTTTGTTGTAACCAATTTAAAGTGTTTTTACTGCTAATATTTGATAGTTAATTATTTATGTGATAGAAAGACGATGATACTATTGTAAGTCCGTACGGAACTAGTGCGCCATTCATGGTCTATATCATTAAAAACTGGGCAAATGTATAACTTTTTTTGTAAACTAGACTTAAATCTATAGTATTTTTTTAATAAAAATGACACATTTATCACAAATCACCCCTTGAAACCAAGAATATCAGCCCCTAAATGTACTAAAAATATATTGTTCCGTACGAACTATGTCTATTCGACAATATAATATTACATATAAATGTAATCAATCTAAACTTAATTTAAAACAAGAGCAAAATGACAAAGAATGAATCTAAGCTATTATCCATTCAAGGGATAGCTAAAGCCTCAGCGTTCTGTTTGTTGCTTTCCGCTTTTTCTGTAAACGCCGCTATGGCCGCTCCCGCTTCCGCAGGCACGGTTGATGAAGTGATGGCAGTGCAGCAGGGTAAGAAAGTGACAGGTGTGGTTGTTGACGGTACAGGTGAGCCTGTTATTGGCGCTAACGTGGTGGTAAAAGGCACTACAAACGGTACGATCACTGATTTCGATGGAAATTATACGATCGAGGGTGTGTCCGCAAACGATGTGTTGGTCATTTCTTATATCGGTTACTTATCTCAAGAGGTTCCGGTAGGCAATCAATCAATGATCAAGGTGACCTTGAAGGAGGACACCCAGACATTGGACGAGGTAGTGGTAGTAGGTTACGGTACGATGAAGAAATCGGACGTGACGGGTTCTATTGCCGTGGCTAAGGGTGAGGAACTTACCAAAAACCAAAGTTTTAGTGCACTGGAAAACTTGCGTGGTAAAGTGTCCGGTGTAAATATCTTCTCTAACTCCAGCCAGCCGGGTGCTTATTCTAACCGTGTTGTTATCCGTGGTATGGCTACTATCAACTCTTCTTCTGATCCGTTGTATGTAGTGGACGGTGTAGTAATGGAGAACTTCGACTTGGTGAATCCGAATGATATCGAGTCCATGGAGGTATTGAAGGATGCTTCCGCCGCCGCTATCTACGGTGCCCGTGGTGCGAATGGTGTTATCATGGTAACTACGAAACGTGGTAAAAAAGACGGTGAGGGAATCTCTGTAAGTTATCAAGGATCTGTTACGGCTTCAATGATAGCTCGCAAGATGGATGTGATGAACTCAGAGGAATGGTGTCAAGCGTTCATGAAAGGTCTTGAGAACGAGAATACGTGGCAGGGTACAAACTGGTCTTTGAACCGTGCAGATTGGTTTACTGATCGTAATTTTTTTGATGCAAACGGTAATCCTTTGTATGACACGGATTGGCAGGATGAGGCAACTCGTACAGCGGTTTCTCATAACCACCAGTTGAATGTCCAGCAGGCAGGCAAGAACTCTTCTATGGGTGCTTTCTTGAACTACACGGATCAGCAGGGTATCGTAAACAATACATATAGCAAACGTATCAATGCCAAGATGGCTTACGACGCAGATCCTACATCTTGGTTGTCTACCTCTGTAAACGTAATGGTTAACCATACATGGGGACGTTTTACGCCAGAGGATGGTGGTGGACAGGATGCCCGTCGTACCATGATCGAGATGGTTCCTTGGTTACCGGTAAGAGATCAAGCTGGAAATTATACGACAGCTTCTACTCCTGTATTGGATGGTATCGGTTTGGAAGGTATGTCCAATCCCGTATTTATTTTGGATGAACAAAGACGAACGAAATATAATACGCAGATCTTTGGTAATGCAGCTTTGACTTTCCATTTGGCTGAAGGTTTGGATTTGAAGACTCAGTTTGGTATGGATAGTCACCGGATCGATTCTCGTGAGTATTCTTCTACAGGTTTGGAGAATATCTCTAAGCCAGAGGGACGTGCTATCTATGAAACTTGGAATACCTTGTATTGGCAGGAAGAGACTTACCTAACTTATAACAAGACATTGGACGAGCATCGTATCAACGCTATGGCCGGTTTGTCTTGGCAAGAACGTACTTCAAGACGAAATAAGGCAGAAACGAAAGGTTTCTCCGATGATTTCTTTGAAGATTATAATATGTCAGTAGGAACCAATCCCAATTCTCCGGAGTCTGATTGGAATCGTTGGGCGATGAACTCCTATTTCTTACGTTTCGCTTATACATACAAGGACCGTTACTCCGCTACAATTACTGGTCGTGTCGATGGTTCTTCTAAGTTTGGTGAGAACAACAAATATGCGTTCTTCCCGTCCGCAGGTTTGGCATGGAACATCACGCAAGAGGATTTCATGCAGGATCAATCTTTGATCAGCAACTTGAAGCTTCACACTAGTTACGGTTTGACGGGTAACTCCGAGATTGACACCTACCGTTCCTTAGGTAGAATCGAATCTGGTACAACATTAATTAACAATGTGCGCGCTCCGTATTCTTTTATGAATTCTATGCCGAACCCGGATTTGAAATGGGAGAAGACCGGTCAGTTTGATGTTGGTTTCAACTTAGGCTTGTTCCAGAACCGCTTGAATTTCGATGTGGCTTATTATAACAAGAAAACTACCGACTTGTTGCTGGATTGTCCGATACCTCATTCTACAGGTTTCAAGACGATCTTCAAAAACATCGGTGCCGTTCGTAATCAAGGTGTAGATATCATGATCAATGGTACTCCTGTACAAGGTGAGTTTACTTGGAATTCTACATTAAACTTGAACTTCAACAAGAACGAAATCCTTCAACTCGGTGATACGAATGCGGATGTTTATATGTATGACTGGGTAAGTGGTGGTTCTATCCTTCGTGTAGGCGAGAGCATGGGTAGCTTCTTCGGATTGGTTCGTGAGGGGGTTTATACCAAAGAGGATTTCGAGGCAGGAAAATGCGATAAGAACCAAGTGGGTCGTGCGAAACGATCAAAAGAGCGCCAAATCATCGGTAAAGGTTTACCTGACTGGACGGGTAGCTGGGTGAATAACTTCTCCTACAAGAATTTTGACTTGACGGTTGATATGCAATTCGTGTGGGGGGTTGAGACCTTGCAACGTTTCTATCACTCCACTTATGACCGCTTTGGTCTGACCAATGGTTTGAGCAATATCTTGTATGACGCATATGATGGTACGAATCCGGAGACCATGGAACAAATGATCTATTTAGCTTATGGTAAGCCTCATGCGGGTCAAGATTCCTCTACAGACTCTCAATGGGTGGCTAATGGTTCTTACTTGCGTTTGAATATGGTTCAATTAGGCTATACATTCGATAAGAGTATCGCTAATAAGCTAGGTTTGTCAGGCTTGCGTCTGTATGCAAGTGGAAACAACTTGTTCCAAATCGTATCAAAAGATTTCAATGGATATGATCCTGAGTCTACATCAGAAACAGGTGGAGATACAAAAGGTAAATTTGGCCAGAATATGACATTCTTCTCTTACCCAAGAGCAAGGAACTTTACGTTTGGTGTTAATGTTACATTTTAATCGATTAATTTAATAAGCTTTTTAAAGATGAAAAATATATTAACAATAGCTGCTTTCTGTGCGGGGATGATGAGTTTTACCGCTTGTAATAGCTTCTTAGACGAGGAGCCAAAGTCCACGTTGACTAATGTAGCTTACTATAAGACCCAAGCACAAGCAGAAGCAAACGTGAACCGTTTGTATCGTAATGGTGTGATGGGCAGATATACCGATTTTGGAAGTGCGTATCATATCTCTTTTGCGGGAACGAACGACATCTTGACCGGATATTTTATCAACGCTTACGAAGGACAAGAGATCTTGGACCAATATTCTCGCAAATTGGAGCGTCAAAAGAACACCATGCAGTTGGCTTCTAGCATGGATGGTGTATGGGACAATTGCTATCAAGCTATCAATGTAGCCAATGGCGCAATCAAGTATATCCCTACGATTCCGATGGACGAGGCTACAGCTACTCGATTGACGGCAGAAGCTAAATTCTTCCGTGGTTGGAATTATTATTACTTGGTGAAGACTTTCGGTGCGGTTCCTTTCTATACAGAACCGTATGAGACCGCTGAGAATATGGAAATTCCCCGTACGGAAACAGCTACGATTTATGCGCAGATCGAGAACGATTTGAAGGAGGCTATGAGCAACCTTCCGGCCGCTACTTTCTCTGCTAATGCTCATCGTATTACCAAATATGTAGCCGCTGCTGTATTGACAGATGCCTATATGATGCAAGGTAAGTATGCTGAAGCCGCTGAGACCGCTAAAGTAATCATTAATTCAGCACACAAGTTGACGGCAAACGACGACTTAGCAATGGGTAGCGCTTATAACAAATTGCGTCAATATGATGATTTAGACGAGGTAATCTACGCTTATGAGCATAATAATGAGGTTTCCACCTCTAACTGGTTGCCAACTTATGCTTTTGATGGACCTGCTAAAAATATCTTTAATACATATTCAATTACTGAGCGTGTATTTGGTCCTATCGATCGTTTCTTGAATGTTTATGAGAAAAATGACCTCCGTATTCAACCAAATCAATTCTTCCATTGGAAGTACACCAACCCTGAGAATGGTAAAGAATGGACTGCTCAAGGTAATTTAGCCAATTGTTGGTATTACTATGACGAGGAAGCCATTTTACATACCAGCCGTGGAACAAAGGATTGGAACTTCTACCGTTTGGCAGAGATTTTGCTTGATGCTGCTGAATCTATCGCTCAATCTCAAGGTGTAACAGCTGAGGCTGCCGGATATTTAGCACAGGTTAAGGCTCGTGCTAACATGGAAGGTAAGACTGTTGATGCTATTGCGAAGGATTTGCAAAAATTAGGTAAGCAAGCATTCATTGAGGCATGTTGGACAGAGCGTTTGCGTGAGCTTCCTCTTGAGTTCAAGATGTGGGATATGTGTATCCGTACGAAGAAATTCCCTAATATTTCTGAGACAACTCCGGGACAGGTTACTTATGTAGACTTGGTAGGAGCTAAGAACGCTTCTGGATTCACATTTACTCAATCAGACTTGTTATGGCCGATCTCTACAAATGAGATCCAACGTAACCCGAACTTGGAACAGAATGAGGGTTATTCTCGCCAATAATTAGTATATCAATTCATAACTGATGGTACGAGAGGGAAGGAATGAGCGATCATCCTTCCCTCTCTCTTTGTTCATCCGATTAGCCAACAACTTGTGTAAATGTAAAACAATGAATATGCATAATTTCGGTGCGATTGTCCTATTATTCTACCGAAACAGAAATGGCGTGATAGATTCCGAAATTAGAAGGAGGATTAAAAGGTGAAAAAAGAATCTTAAGAATGTCCTAAAAATGAAAGACTTATAATTTTGCTTTGGAACGATTAAACAACTAACTGGACTTTTTCCGAAAAATATTGAATGATTTTCTGAGCAGTACTACTGACTTGCCCAAAGGATATGCGTCTTTCCGACCTTCTTTCGAGGCATACGCAGCTGGTAGAGGAACTGACCAGTTGGTCGTTAATATAACATTGGAAGTGGAGTTGCCACAACTAAGGGGAGTGGATATCTCTTATTTACCCAAAATAAAGCAATTATTATTAATCATATCCGAGTCTGCCCCTTTTATCCCGAATATCAGTAAGCTCAGCGAAAGGATTGGTATCACGAGAAACGCTTTATTGACTTATTTAAACATTAGCAGAAAGCAAGCTAACCTACAATCTACTGAAATATACTTTTGGTATCTCCCGCCTACAAAAGCCAGACAATATCTACTCAGAAAATAGAAATCTAATGTATGTCCTCTCACCTTTGGAAGCGAATATCGGCAACATACGGGAGACGTTCTTTGCGAACCAATTGAAAAAGTCTCACCAAGTAACAATGAGCGAAGTCAACGATTTTTTGGTGGATGGAATTTATACGTTCGAGATCGGTGGCAAGCGAAAAAGGTACTCACCAATAGAAGGAATACCGGACGGTTTTATCGTTGCGGATGATATAAAAATAAGATCCCGTTGTGGATAATGGGGTTCTTGTATTAAGGAAGAAAGGGAAGAATAATCGCTCATCCTTCCCTTTCAGCCATCAGTTATTGAAATAAAAAGTAATTACTTCGCAGAATAACCTTCATTCTGAGTTAAATTCGGATTACGTTGAATCTCATTTACAGGGATCGGCCAGTATAGGTCTGTCTCCTTGAACTTAGCACCACTACCATTCGTAGCACCGATCAAATCAACAAATTGAACCTCACCCTTATTTGTAGCGGAGATTTGAGGGAATTTACCTGTACGAACACAGTCATCCCAAATCTTCATTTCCAACGGGAACTCACGTAAACGCTCTTTCCAGCACTCTTCGATAAAAGCTTGCTTACCTAATCTTTGAAGCTCGGAAGCGATCGTGGAAGCATCCTTACCTTCCATGTTAGCGCGAGCCTTAACCTGTGCCAAATAGCCAGCAGCCTCAGCGTTTACACCACTAGATTGAGCGATAGCTTCAGCGGCAGATAATAATGTTTCCGCATAACGATAGAAATTCCAATCTTTCGTACCCTTACCAGTCTCTAAGATAGCAGTTTCATCGTACCAGTACCAGTTACAAAGCATCTTCATATCCAAAGTTGTTCCATCAACCGGATGTGTATATGTACGATGGAAGAACTGGTTCATCTGAGCACGCAAGTCTTTTTCACCATACACATTTAAATAACGCTCGCTAACACCATACACATTTACCCACAAAGAATATTTGTTTCCAGTAGAAGAGTTGGCGAAGAATGTCGGAGAAATCAAATTGAATGCGTGAACAGGGATATTACCGTTAGGAGAAATAGCCGCATCATATTCACGGGCATAAATAACCTCTGGCAGATCATCTGTTGTACGTAACTTATTGAACGCACTACCTTCCGCAAGGTTATCGTTAGTAGCCAAAGCGAATTTTCCGCTATTGATTACATCTTTCAATGGAGTAACCGCATTAGCGTACTCGCCTAGTCGCATGTAAACATCGGCCAGCAACATATCAGCCGCATATTTTGTCACACGGTGACTATTTCCCGCAAAAGTAGCATCAGGTAAATTCTCTACAGCAAACTGTAAATCAGGAATGATAACTGTATTGAAAACCTCCGATGCAGCTGTACGAGTTGGATATTCAACTAAAGTAGCATCTTCTGTTGGCTCTGTAACCATTGGAACATCACCAAACATTTTTACAAGATAGAAATAGTTCAGCGCACGGAAGAAACGAGCCTCAGCTTTATACTGAGCTTGTCCGTCCATCTCTACGCCATCCACATATTTAATAACCGCGTTAGCTACATTGATCGACTTATAACAACCTTTCCAAGTGTCATTGGTCAAATAATTACAACAAGATTGTGTAAAGTTCTGACGAGTCAACTGGCGAGCATAAGAACAGTCTACTTCCTGACCTTCATACTCATTCACAAAATAACCAGTTACCATATTCATTACTGACAAGCTTGAACCTCTATAAGCTCCCGTCATATTACCCATCTTATCGGGAGCACCGTCACGATATAGATAATTGACATTGCCAATAATATCAGCACTTGTCTTATAATAGGTATCCAAAGTCAAGGACGACTTCGGATCCTCATCCAAAAAACTGTCACATGCGGTAAATCCTACCAATCCCGCACATAAAATAGCTGTTGTTAATATTTTTTTCATCGCAATTTTCTGAATAATTTAATTAATTAAAATGTTACATTTACACCCAACGTAAACGTTCTAGCTCTCGGATAAGAGAAGAAGGCCATATTCTGACCAAATTGCTCTGGAGATACCGAACCGTTAGATGTAGAGATCTGAGATGTACTTTCAGGATCGTATCCATTAAAGTCTTTCGCTGTGATCAAGAATGCGTTGTTCACGTTCAAATATAGGCGTAAGCTGCTAAACGGAGTCTTTGCCAATTGATTTGAGTCGAAAGTATAACCTAACTGGATCAAGTTCGCACGTAAATAAGAACCATTAGCTACCCATTGAGAGTCTGTCAATGTATCCTGTCCCGCATGACCACCGTTGAACAACCAGATAGCTTGCTGCATAGAATTAGGATTCGTTCCATTATATGCGTCATACAAGATATTTGTCAAACCGTTAGTTTGTCCGAAACGGTCATACGTAGAGTGATAGAACTGTTGCAAGGTCTGAACACCTGCGACAAATTGTAAGTCCAAAGTGAAATCCCAATTCTTGTAACGTAATGTATTGATCATAGATCCTGTCCAATCAGGTACACCTTTACCTATGATCTCACGCTCAGAAGAACGTTTCGCACGACCGATCTGTTTCTTCTCACAGTTACCAGCCTCATAATCCTCGATCGTATAAACGCCTAAACGCTTGTAACCATAGAAACTACCTACGCTCTCACCAACACGTAAGATGG
>OGYA01001180.1_pt1 | contig 18389 bp, 15 predicted proteins | sample 1576401 | NCBI WGS metagenome assembly OGYA01 (sample SAMEA3541485, study PRJEB24748) | human gut metagenome | biome: human gut; feature: human-associated habitat; material: faeces | place: China | collected 2012 | reverse complement strand
AGTGTCTGGATCAGACCGTCTGTGATGCGAAGGTCGACAAGACGTTCTGTATCAGATGCAGGATCAATTAGAAAACCATTTTTTATAAGCATAATTCATCCTCCTTTTGCTGTTAAGTATACCGTATTTTTGATAGAGATTCAAATTTATTAGAAAATGTGTTATCATAAACGCACCGTAACATGAAAAAAAAGAGGGCAGAAAGGTTATCTCTGAATTTTACCGGATCCAGACAATCGTTCTGCGGAAAGAAGGAGTAAATGAAAGAATACGATTATCTGATTGTCGGAGCAGGTCTTTATGGAGCTGTCATGGCACATGAATTAAAGAAAAAAGGGAAGAAATGTCTTGTGATTGACCGAAGAGATCATATTGCAGGAAATATTTACTGTGAGGACATAGAAGGAATCCATGTACATAAATATGGTGCACATATTTTCCATACGTCTGATAAAAAGATATGGGATTACATGAATCAGTTCGCGGAATTTAATAATTACATCAATTCACCGGTAGCAGTTTATAAAGATGAACTTTATAACCTGCCATTTAATATGAATACATTCAGTAAGATGTGGAATATCCGCACACCACAGGAAGCAAAAGAGATTATTGAAAAACAGCGCAAAGAGACAGGAATCACAGATCCACAGAATCTGGAGGAACAGGCACTTTTTCTTGGCGGAAGAGATATCTATGAGAAGCTGATCAAGGGTTATACAGAGAAACAGTGGGGAAGAAAGTGTACAGAACTTCCGGCATTTATTATCAAACGTCTGCCATTCCGCTTTGTTTACGATAATAACTATTTCAATGACAGATATCAGGGAATTCCGGTTGGCGGTTATACAGCAATCGTTGAGAAGATGCTGGAAGGGACAGAAGTTCGTACAGGGATTGATTTCTTTGAATTCAGAAAAGAGAATCCGGAGATTGCAGAGAAGATTATTTTTACAGGGATGATCGATGAATATTTTGGATATCAGCTGGGAGCATTGGAGTATCGTTCTGTCAGATTTGAGACAGAAGTTCTTGATTGTGAGAACTATCAGGGAAATGCTGTTGTCAATTACACAGAGCGTGAAGTTCCGTATACAAGAATTATCGAGCATAAGCATTTTGAGTTTGGCAAACAGGAGAAGACAGTTATTTCCAGAGAGTATTCATCAGAATGGAGTGTTGGCATGGAGCCATATTATCCGGTAAATGATGAGAAGAATAATACATTGTTTGAAGAATACAAGAAGCTTGCAGAAAAGGAAGAAAATGTAATCTTTGGCGGACGACTGGGAGATTATAAATATTATGACATGGATAAAGTTGTTGCCGCAGCTCTTGACAGACTGGAAGAATTCAATTAATATGAGAGTCACACTTCAGTCGTTCTGACTGAAGAATCAGGAAAGATTCTGAAGAGTAGTTCGTATCAGATTCTGATAATTTTCAATTGGACAGGTATTGTATCGTGTGCGGTGTGGGGCCGCACACGTTTAGATGACAGATTGCAGTAGAATTAAATATGGAAAAAATGTATGAAGTACTTCGCTTCGTGGAAAAAGGAACCGAATGCCAGCCAAGTATCGATTGCCTGCAGGGAGAACTGTTGATTTATTATCTGCGGGATAATACACAGTTGGATAAAGCGGTGTTGTTTGAATGGTTCCGACAGATTGCCGGAGAAATAAGAAAGTATCAGCAGTCGAGACGCGGGCAGAATTATCGTTGTCTGACCCCATATAGTATTGTTGTGACAGAAGAAGGAGAATTGCTGCTTTTAAATCCGGATGCACAGGAAAATGAATTTGTTATGAAGAAGATGCAGCAGAAAGCGGTGAGAAGTCATTTTATCCGCCCGACAGCGTCAGGAAGCACAACTCCTGCATGGATGAATATCTTTTTTTTGCGTCCACAGCCATTCCTTTCATAATAGCCTGTTTCTTGTATCTCTCCATATCAATATCTTTAAACTTCCAAAGTGGCACAACCTGGTCACGAATCAGTCTTCTTACTGATTCATCCGGTCTTATCCCAGTAAGCATAAAATATATTGTTGCACTTGCGCCATATACATCTGTATATGCTCCTTTTTCTGAATTTTCTACATACTGTTCCTCTGCTGAATAGCCTCTTTTAAAGAAAACCGTCATAGTTTTATTATCCCGCATCTCTGAAAACCTTGCGGCTCCAAAATCGATTAGCACCGCCTTGTTACTCTTTGTCAAAATAATATTGTCTGGTGAAATATCTCGATGAAGTAATCCCTCTTTATGGATTTCGTTCATCGAATAAAGTATCGGTTTCATAATTGAAAAGACCTTTTGCGGACTCATAGGGCCATCGCGTTCTACAATTTGTTTCACATTTTCGCCTAAAATTCTTTCCATTACCATATATGCCGTTTGATTTTGATAAAAGAAATCCTTTACCATGACAATGCTGTCCAGCCCCTCAAAATGTGCTAAAGTTCTTGCTTCATTTACAAATTTACTAAGCCCCTGGCGGTACAATTCTCTTGAATTTCCTTTATAAACGGCAATTTCTTTTTCACCATTCATACGCATTGCGTAACGTCTTGGAAAATATTCTTTAATTGACACTTGCTGTTGCAATATCTTATCAAAACCTAAATATACAATTCCACTCCCGCCCTCATCAATAACATCCAGAATTTCATATTTACCATTTAATTCTGTCCCTTTTTTCAACCAATATTTTTCATACTCACGCATTATTCTTTTTCTCCATATCAAAATACCTTTCTAAAGCATCTGCCAGAGAATACATCTCATCTTTTTGAAAACAACCACACAATATCCCATCCAGTTCATACTTATTTTCGTCTATAGCTGCCATCTGACACGCATTTAAAATATGATTTGCAAAACTGATAAACTCACTTTTTGCTTTTACCCAATCATAATTCTCACTTTCCATACGTCTAACATATCTTTTTTGCGACAGGCACAAAATCAAGGGGAGCAAATCCTGCCTTGAGATTAATAAACACCTTCTTTTCTGTTGTTTAATTAATTCATTCCGATTTTCAAGACTGGGAGTAACAATCAAACGCATCAATTTTTCCTTTTGTCCCGCAACATTTAATAAATCTGATAGATACTTATCATCCATAAGGCGAATTTCTCCCTGCTTTCTCCTTTTGTTTTCCTGTCTTGTCCTTTTTTTCAAGTCTGTATACAATTCAGCCAGCAATTCTGTATTTGAATTTACAGAAATATTTGAAATTTCCACTAACTCATGAATTGTTTTTTTCATTTGCTCAGAAAGATTATCATTCTTACTGCAATAAACACTTTTCAAATATTTCGGAATTGTTTTTTTGCGGTTTTGGATATTCATATGCCATTTCTGTTCCCAGCGTTTAAAAGAAGTTTCCGCCAGTAAAGTTTCTAAATAATCTTTAGCGTCTATTTTTATTTCATGTATCACTTCTTCTTTGATTGTCATAAAATAATCTAAAACGGTTTTGCTGTATCCTTTAAAATCTTCTACACGTTCCAGCATCCACTGCAAAAAATCATCCACTCCAAGTTCACAATTTTTTCCATATTCTTTCCAAATATTATTGGTACAATTTTTCTGTTTTAGAGAAAATTCATAAGGAATGGATTTTTCAAATTTTTCTACTATTTCCAAACATTGTACATAGGACAAATGGTGATAAAACCCATACATATAAATCATTTCTCTATAATCATTTACTTGAAAATCCGGTTCACAAGTCACATAAACCAATAATTCCCTCATTTCTTTATCCGATAATTTTAAAGCAAATCCCAGTTTAAACAATCCCTCACGGTTTGGCCTTTTTTGTCCTCCTATTCCAAACCACTTCTGAATTGTTTGCGTTGCTGCAATTCGTTTACCATTTTCTCCTGTAAGTTTTAAGAACATGCGGTATGCCTGATAGCGTTCTTCCTCTGAAAAAACATTATGATCTTTTTTACATCCCAGCATTTTCATTAACAAAAAGTCATCTAAATGATAGTATCCTTTTTTCATGATATCTTTTCACCTTTATAATTTTATTTTGTATATTTTAGACCAAGGACTTCTTTTTTGTTTTCCTGTATAAGTTCTTGCCTTTATATAAACCATATATCCTGAACTAATATAGCGAAACCGATAACGTCCTCTATTTTTCTTAATCGTCCTCTTCTTAAAGTTAAGTTTAGTATATTTTTTATCTTTTCCAGTATAAATTTCCGCATATTTTCCTCCATACTTCCGGAAACAGATTTCTAAATATCGTTCACCGGCATATGTTTTCTTTTTTGTCACAAAAAGTTTTGGTTGATTATAAGAAAAAGTTTTGGCGGAAACAATTTTAGCAGTTTTCTCCTTTCCAGTTTTCAAATTAACAACCGGTATAATTTTATAAAAATACCTTTTTCCTTTTCTAACAGAACCATCTATGTAGGTTTTAATTCTACCTGTTGTTTTTCCTATGCTCTTATATTTTCCTTCTGCTTTTGCACTCCGAAATATTTCATATTTATCCACACCTTTAAGAAGTTTCCATGATAATTTAATTTTGTTATTATTCATGCACTTTGCTTTTATTCCTTTAACTGTTTTCTGTGTGTTTGACATGACAACTGGTACTTCCGTCGGCATATTAGACGGCATCACTGTCGGAGTTACCGTTGATGTTATCGTTGGTGTTACAGTCGGCACTGCCGTTACAGTTGGCGTTGGTGTCACAGTCGGCGTTGCCGTCGATATTAGTGTTGGAGATGGCGTAGGCACTGGATCGTATTGACTAAAATCCTCCCTGCTGTCTACCTTTTCCTCCCAAGCAACAATCTTATAGGAGTACGCACCTAAAATCTTTCTATTGTACCAACTGTTGTATACCGATATAAAATCTCCTGGGTTCATCGCTGGAATCCATGCACCGTACACGGTTTCAAGCAGATTTCCCTGTTTATCATAAAATGCAATTTGAGGCTTTACCGGACGTCTCCACTGCTTTGATTCATTTTTCACCCGAAGAAGAGCAGACATATTCCCATTTTTCAAATTTATTCTTACCTCATCTAACGCAACCCATCTGTCATCAATTATAAAGCTTTTACTCATTTCCGGAGAATTATTTGATAACTTTGTCTCTTCTCCCGTAAACCATGGATTATCTTTTACAAAATCTGTTCTCGTCGGCAGTGGCTCTTCTGTCTTTGAAATTCTATTATCATCCCATATCTCATCACTGAGATATTCTTTATCTACATCTAAATTCTTACTATGCCAGCCTGATGCATACCAATCATATGCATAAAGTGCATGATCAAGCGTTGCACTCGCATAAAACGGCACTGTTTGTCCTGACTCTACAGGACTTACAATTCCTCCATAAGTAATAATTTCCTCCCCTTTCTTATTTTCAAAATGCATATCAAACGTAAGGATAGGCAAATTCATATCTGTTATATTGGTCACATCTGCCAAAATTGATATTTGACCGCCGCTATATATAATCCGCATGTTGGAAAACTTATACCCACCCATAATTTTGGAACAAACAATATTCGGTGAACAATTAATCCACATATCATCTGAATACTGTTCAACCCAGTCTACACGTCTTTGATACTCACGATAACCTGCCGGTATATCTCCTATTTTCATTTGATAAATTCTTTCTCCATCCTCTGAAATATATTCCATATACCATGACTTTGCAAATATTGCTGTATCTTCATTATACGCGTAACCATCCGAATTCATCTGCAGCTTACCCGATGACCATACAGAACCACTAGGCAATTTACCAATTTCAGCCACAAAACAACTATACACCGTATCATAATATCCATTTGTAACACCAATTGAAATTTTTAAATCTTTATAATCCCTTTTTGAAGCATTCTTCACCTTGATTTTCATTGTTGTAATGCCATTTTCCCGCTGTAAATTAGATGGCGTTACTTCAAGCCCCTCATAAGTTTTCATTTGATACATTTCAGAACTATTATTAACCAGCTTTTCACCGTCCCAATCCACCCAATTACAAAGATACTTCCAATCATTATCAGAATCCTCTTCAAACGCCTGCGCTGGCTGAGGGACTACAAATATGCCTATAAGTGATATAATAAGAATAATAGATATTAATTTGTTTCTTTTCATCCTCATAACACACCTCTCTCGCCTTATTTATATTCAACAAACGAATCAATCGCTTTTGGTTAATTATAACACATATTGCGATTTTAACACACACCTCTATTATATTTTTTCCTAATTTTTAACGAAAGAGAAAAAAGGACGGCTTTAGCCGCCCCCTTGTTTACTTCAGTATTACACTGGTATTTGAATCTGCCAGATACAAAACCGTTCCTGCCGGACACTCTGTCTGTACTTCTTTCTGAAGCCGTTTGTTTGCTATAAAAGTTCCATTTGAGGAATGATCTTTTACTATGTAACGATTGGTTTGTGCATTGTAACTTATAGAACAGTGAATGTTACTTACATGCGGATTACGAAATACTATATTTGCCTTGTTTGGATTTTTACCCAATATAATTTTGCAGTTTTTTGGTATTACATAATCTCTTTTTCCACGCACTTCTCCTTTCAATACACATACATTTCCCATTTTTTCTTTTACCTGCTGTTGTGCCGGTATCGGATTTTTTTGCGGTGTCAATACGGGTGCAGACGCCAGCTGTGGTGTTGGCACCGCCTGTGGTACCGGTGTCTGTACCGGCTGTGGCACAGGTGACGGCTGTGGCGGTGTCTGTATTGGAAATGGCTGTTGTACCGGTGTTGGTACCGGCAATGGCATAGCAGCCTGTCCGGTCACAAAATTATCTGTGGCATTCTTAAATAAAATCGTTGAAATAAGCTGTAAAAAAGCGGCTGCCAAAAAGGAACACACCAAAGAAATTATCACTACCGATTCTAATATATACCATCTCAAATAAATATGGCTATTTCCAATAATATATTTTCCAACATAAAACCCTGCTCTCCCAGAAAAAATAATCCAGAATATAATTCCGACTTCATTAATAATACCCAAGGTAATGGACGCTCCTTTATGATTACTCCCACGTTTTAAAAGTACAATTGCAGCAAGAAAATTTACACATGCACCAATCACGAAAAACAACATAGTTCCTGCAAACAATAAGTGCATTTGAGTATCTCCAAAATCAAAAATACTCTCTTGAAACAACGCTACAAAAAATGACAAAAACGGTCTTCCGGCAAAAATGTTTCCTAATGACATTGTCATAATCCACGAAACCACATCCCAAATTGCCATTACCAAGCTAATACCTGCTGTTATCGCAGCAAAAACTCCACCAACTGTATTTCTTGTACTTCTCATAATTCTACCTCCAAACTTCTATCCTAATTTGATTCTTGTTTTACCATCTGCTAATGTTAGTACCGTTCCTGCCGGATATTCAACAAACATATCTTTTGGCAGACGATTCGTTCCAACAAAAGTTCCATTTAAAGAATGATCCTTTATAATATAGCCGTTTGTCTTTTCATTGTAACGAATACTGCAATGTACATTACTGATATGCTCATCTTGTATAATCAAATGGCATCTTTGTCTGCTTTTTCCCACCAATATTTTATTGGCTGATGGCAGTTTATAACCTGCCTGTCCAATAACCGGACCACTCGTAACCACAACCCGTCCCATTGGCGGTGTAACATTATTTTGCTGTATGTTTACTTCCTGCCATGGATTTTGCTCCTGCAAAGGTTCCTGTTTTTCAAATTCCAAGTCTATTGTAGGCGGAATCACTTGATCTATAGGATAAGGCGGCATTCCATGTTCCTTAAGCTGCTCTTCTTTTTCTGCCGGCTTTTTCGATATTACAATTGCCAATATAATTAACATTGCCGTCAAAATAAACGTCACAGCCGCTAATACAAGACATAAATTTTTAAAACTCTTATCATAAGCGTTAAAGCCTTGAATCAGTCCATTAATACTGGAACCAATCCAGACAAGGGAAACAACAACATTTATAATTCCACAAAATACATAGAGCCCATTGGTTTCTCTTTTTTTCTCCCGAATTAATTTTGCCTCACAAAATAACACAACACTTCCGCCTCCGGAAACAATCACAAAAAGAGCCATTGCCGTATGAAACCATGCAGCGGAATTAGTAGTCAAAAACCGCCAGATGAAATTTGAAATAAGCCGAAATGCATCTGCTTTCCATGCCACCCATTCAATAACAAGCAACACTAAAACAATAGCATGCAAAACAGCAGCAACATAAGATAATACACTCCATTTTTTTAATTTATCACTCATGTTTATTTTCCCCTTTCCTACCGTTCAAAAATCCATGTTGATTCATGTTGCAGCAATCTGCCATCCTTTAAGTAATACTGTGCCTTACTGTTTTTTTCCGGTTCTTTTTGTTTGCCATTCCATAACACAATACCGCCACCATATCCATCAACAACTTTCCATTTCGGATTCTTTACCTGCTTTTTAAAATCATCATTCTTTTTCTTACATTCTTCCTCTTCACTCTTTTTTTTCGCTATATACTCTACATCATAGCTGCCATTTGCATTAAGAGATAGAATCATTTGATAACCATTTTCTTTTTGAAAATCTTTTTCCTCCTTTTCCATTCCCTGAAGCTTAGTTGTTGTCCACTTGCCAACATAAGATTGATTTGAGCACCCGGTAAGCATGCACAAACCAACTGCCATCAAAACAACCACTGCTCTTTTTAACTTCATGTTTCTCTCCTCACTTTCTTTTTTATTTCTATTTTCCACTTGACCACCAAGTTTTATCACCAATCACATCATAATACCGTTGCAGTGGAACAATCGTTCCATCTCGAATTTCAAAAACTTCCCATAACACTCCACTGCGATTTGCCGGAACATAAAAAGTCTGTATCAAACCATCCTTTCCGTAAACACGAACCGCCGCATGAGACCTTGACATCTCATAACTGTCCTCATTTCCGCTGGAACAATTACTAAAATCCGCCACATAATATTTGTACTGTCCTTCCTTAACAGAATCAATTGTAACGGTTTCCGGTCCATACCCCTCTCGTTCATCAACATCCAAAGACGCTGAGCCATCCGGTAAATCTTTCTGATAATAAGCAACATGGTAATCCTCATCCTGCTGTCCCATATTTCCCGGTGTAAACAAATGAGAATCCAAATCGTTCGGTGTCTCTCCCCAAGTTAAAACGATTCTCAATTCATTTTCATTTAACTGTTTCGATAAATAGAGTTGTGTTAAATTTTCCGAGCTGCCGGAAACAAATATTGTTTCATAAGTATCCACATACCCTTCTTTTGAAATCTGTACCGTATACATTCCGGAAACTAATGATAAGTTTTCCCTGCTGTTTTCAGAATAAAACTGACTAACCGGTTCACCATCCCTATGATTAACACCAGTACGGATTGTAACCGAAACGCCTTCCAGAGAACTCACACTAAGAGCATCATAAAATTCCAGTGCATACGAATATTCTGTATCCGATTTTTCCGATAGATACACCGGCTGCTGGCTGATGTCTATCTTATCTTCGTCTATTTCAACATCATAAATTTCTTCCTCCGTAAAATCCTCTTTTGTAACAGCAAGTTCATAACCAGCCTCTCTTGTCGGCACCAAAATATTATAGTAACCCTTGTCATTTGTTGTACCACCATAAACATCGCAGTTATATTCTGTTGATTTCAAGGTTACGGAAGCATCTGCCATACCGGTTCCATTTTCATCACACACATAGCCGCATATACTGCTGACACCTTCAAAATGATTCACCTTTTCAAATGTGTTATAGGCACGGTTAAGCATAACTTTCTCGCAATTGTCATATTGTTTTCTTTTTTCTTGTGACAATTTTGAATACTCCACTACTTTTTTATGCTCTGAAAGTGCCTTCTTTTCCTTTTTGCCATAACAGTAATTGATTTCACCTTCCGCATTTACAATTCGCCAGTTTACCATCGTGTCATTATGAAATAAATATCTCACACCTTTTTTGCTTAATTTCGCATAAGACGGTACATAATTAGTATCCTCGTAACAATAAATGAAATTTACTTTTCCATCATCCGTGAAATAATACTCGGTAATATGTAATACCGTCTCATCTTTTTCAATACTTACCATCTTATGAACTTTGTCACTCTCCGGATGATGATATATTTCATATTCGATTTCATTCTTTGTTTTTGCGTGAATAAACTTTTTATGTGTTACCCGGTAAGTATTAATCTGATTATCTTCCTCGTTATTTTCATCTGCATCTTCCAATGTATAAAACAACGTCTTATCCCATTTATACTTGCCACTTCTTTTGCCTGGCACATAGTTTAATTCATCCACATCAATCTGGCGGCTGTTATTTATATCCGCAGAAATAATTTCCTGTTTGTCATTTTCTTTTGAAGAATCCGGGGACTGACCGTTCAGATTCCGAACCGAGTACAGCAAATCATCCTGTTTAGAACGTGTCTGAATCTGGCAGGTAGAACTTACACTTTTGTCCGTCCTGCTTTTTGCCGTCAAATTACAGGTAACTCCATAATCATTTACGACAATATGTCCATTACTTCCTACAATCACCTGATTCGAATCACATGTCCACACAACATCTTTTTCTTCTATGCCATCCCTCTGTAAATATTTCGTCATGTCCATTTCTTGCTTGGTATCCACCCAAAAGGATGGCGCGCGAAACGCAAGTGACTGAGTAGTCGGAGTCTTTCTATTTTGCACATAATTTACTTTTTCATTACTCTTAGAATACATTGCCAGATAAACAATAACAGCAGCTAAAAGCAACAAAAAAATCCCAAGAGCAGCACATGTTGATTGTATACTCGATTTCTCATTCTTCATACAGCATCTCCCCCGGCTTTCTAAAACCTTCTTATTTTTTCAACCTTGCAATATAGGATTGCAAACCTCGCAAAAATGTAACAACCGAATTATAGTTATACATTTTTACCCGCAGTTTTACAGTTTCACCGGCAAAGGATATAAGCAAATAAGTTCCCCGCCGCAGAAAATACAACAAGGTAAATAAACCGGCATAGAACAATCCCGAAATAAGAGCTCCCACTAAAGCTTCACCCCCTGCAATTGCTCCAATAATAAGATTAAATATAAGCAGAAGACCACCCCATATAAAATACGAAATTGGATTTTCGTGCAGAATCTGTGTGCCGGAAATTTCTTGTAATTCTACAATGGTGTTTTTCGTATCAAGTCCTCTCGATAGAGTAAACCGATTTTCTTTCGCATAAAACCTTTTGTTTGTAAAAAACACTCTGGTAGAACCAATACTTCCATCCGCAGCCATTGTCGAGACATATGAATTCTGAAGATTCATAACAATCTGCTCATCCGAATCAACGATTAATTCATTTCCTCCGGATGCCGGCTGCTGATATCCCTGTTGATACCCTTGCTGATACCCTTGCTGCTGATAATTTCTTTGCTGCGCATTCGTACCAAATTGATAACCACATTTATTACAAAATGCTGCGTTATCATTTAACACATTTCCACACTTTGGACAACTCTTACTCATAGTAAATTCCTCCTTAAAATATGTATTGATTACCGCCACCTCTTTGTCAGCGGAGGCGGATAATTCTCTTTTTTTAATCGTTATGCCTTGATTGCCGGTAACAGTTATAAGCACTAAAACAACCAAAAGCAAAATACACAGACTAAATGTTATGTACATTCCCACAGAAAGTATTTCTTTACACAGAAAGCGGAGAATATTTTCTGCCGGTTTAAACCCTGATAAAATCTGTCCAGGAACACCCCACAAAAAAATACTGCTGCAAATAATACCAAAAAGCCCATATACACCGGCTGCAATAAAATAATAGGTACAAACTTAGTTCTCTTGAAGCAAAAGAACATCGTTTGCGGTATCAGCATAAGCATCGCAAGCAGCAATACAAACTGCCAGACTTTGAGTATCCTGCGTTTCATCTCAGAGCCTCCCATTACTTTAATAAAAACTGTTCCTCTCCATCTCCCAAAAGCAATACCGTTCCCGGTTCTGCCATCGAATAAGAAGAAGCCGTTACCAGTCTGCCATCTGCCATTTTTGTACCTGTTGAAGAATAATCAATCACAAAATAATTCCCCGTCTTGTCATCGTAGCGAATTCCACAGTGCCGTCTGCTGATTCCCCGATTATCAAAAACAAGCATACTGTATGCCGGGTCTCTTCCCAGTACGATTTCCTCTCCTGCATTTACTGTGAGAGACTGCCCTGCATATTGTCCACAGATTCCTGTTAAAGTTCCACAAGCAGCTGCTTTTGCATCCCCCGGTAATGGCATATTCTCTAAACTTTGATTTTGAAAAAATTCCACTTTCTTCTCCCGCCTTTTCTGAACACAAGTAAGGATAAAGAAAACACTTCCTGTAACACACAGCATACATGCCAGAATAAAATTGGCATAAGCACCGATTCCCCCTGCATGATGATAAACTTCTTTGATAAACTGTGAACCGACACCGCGAATGGCAAGCATTTTTTCAGAAATCAGCGAAAAAGAATGAATACTGCCTCCTGCCTCCCGCCAGATTGCTCCCGGTACTGCAAAATACAAAATTAAGTCAAACAAAACTGCCAAAGTTCCGGTAAGCATTACGCCAAAAGAATACAACCGTCTTTTTACAATACAAAAAACGAGAAATCCGGCTGCTATGAGAACCGGCAGATAAATGAAACACCCCATAAGGAAAAATATCTTTCTTCCTGCATTCTTTTGATTTGAAAAATACTTTTCAAACTGAATTTGCGGCAACACAAGCGGCGTATTTTCTCTCAAACACCATCTTCCCCATGTAAAGCCGGAAAATGAAGTCTTATTTCCAAACCTGCTTTTCATTTCTTTTTCATAAGACGCTACCCATGCATTTCTTAATTCACTATCTTTTTGATAATTTGAAATAAACGTAAATGCACCGGCGGCATCTGCTGTAACAGCATCCTGTTTTCTTGCATATTCATGTACGTTTACCGCAGCATCCACATAATCATTTCCGGATAATGTTATCCATGGAATAAATGCGGTTACAAGAAACAAAAATAACAACACCATTCCAACAATCCACTGTCCGATTTTTTTGCCTTCTGTCACTTACACCACCTACTTTTCCTTACAACAAAGTTTTTCCAACGTATCGATTACCACCCGGTCATTTTTAATCCGCAAATTCTTATCCAATTCCATCATCCGGCATATCAGTTGAAAATAACCTTTTCGAATTTTTACTCCATGTTTTTTAGGTGGTATTAATTCTGTTTTTTTTGACGACAATCTTGTGAGTGCGTCTGTCGGGACATGCCCCGTCAATAAATAATAAAATGTTGCTCCCATAGCGTAAATATCCGTCCAAGCTCCTTCATCTTTCGGAATGCCTTCTTTTGCCGTGCGATACTGCTCCGGCGCAGCATAATTCTTTTTTAAAAAGGCAGCCTGCAAAACCGGTTGTTTGTCCGTCATATACTTTGCCGCTCCGAAATCAATTAAAACCACTGTACCCTCTTTGGTACAAATAAGATTGCCCGGCGAAATATCACCATGCACAACATAGTTTTCATGAATCGTACAAAGAGCTTTCATGACCGACAGAATAATCTCCACCGCTTTCCTTTCGGAATAAGGCTCATACTGTCTTTTTTTCATTCTTCTTCCCACACTGTCTCCCTGCAAATATTCCATCACAAGGTACACCGTATCATTGGCTGAAAACACATCATATATCGTAACAATATTTTGTGCATGAATGAATTTGGCAGTTATTTTGGCTTCTTTCAAAAAACTCTTTTTTCCATAAAGAAAAGCATTTAAATATCTGGAATTTTTCACCTCCAAAGCATCCGCTTCCCGCTCTGCCCATTCCGACGGAAAATACTCCTTTACCGCCACATTTCTCTGAAGCAGTAAATCCTCACAAAGATAAGTGATTCCAAAACCACCCACACCAATGCAGCCAATCACCCGGTATCTTTCATCTAAAAGAGTATCTTCTGAAAGTACATGTTCCGGCTTTTGTTTTTCATTTAAGTATTCCAGTTTTTGAATGACCTGTTTGGGATTTTCTTTTGGCAGCATAATCCATGACAAAAAATCTTTTTTATCCATATCTTCCTTCATGGAAAATACCAGCACATAGACTTGTTCAACCGGAAACATGGAGAGCACCACAGGACATCCTTTCTTATCTCTTTGCTGTGAAAATCCCCACGCAATCTGTAACAATTGTGTAAGACTTCCGCCAACCGAAGTTATCATATAGCATCGGATATCCAGTAAACTGTCATAGGTGCGCCAGATTACAAAATCTTTTTTCTTTAAATAACAATTCCCAAGCAAAAATCGTTTAGCAATAATTTTCCCCTGATGCCAGCCGTTTTTGTCTTCTTCTAAGGGCTTTTGCGGACTCCAGCCACAAACCGGACATTCGTCTCTTTCTCTGTCCCATTCCACAAAACAGCCCATGCAAGCCTCCATGCCATCCTCCTATGATTGTTTTTCCTTTTCTCCCGAAAGTACCTCACCGTATAAGTCATAATACAAATCTGCCATTCGCTGATACCTATCCTCTATCTGCACCGATAATCCCTTTTTAACGGCCTGAGATTTTTCTTCCGAAACATTCACACCCATTTGCTGCAGACTAACCATTTTGTCTTCACTCACCCGTTCATAGGCACGCTGTGGTTTCCTGCCGGTCAGCAGATAAAAAATGCTGCCGCACAAACTGTAAACATCGGTCCATGGACCTTGTTTTCCATGAGAGTCATATTGCTCAATCGGTGCATAACCATGCTTCAGTAAAACGGAATGATCCTTTCCTGAGTGGTATTCTTTGGCTGCACCAAAATCAATAACTTTTGCTCTTCCCTCTCTGGTTACCATAATATTATCCGGGCTAATATCCCGGTGGATAATATTTTCCTTGTGTACCTCGTTGAGTGCCGCAATCACTTCTTTTAACATCGGAAATAAAACATCGGGTGGAATCTTACCGCCCAATTGCTTGGCATACCGGCGCAAATCAATTCCTTCAATATATTCCATAACAATATATGCCGTATTATTTCCATAGAAAAAATCACGAACCGAAACAATTCCGGACATCGTATAAAAATGTGATAAATTTTCTGCTTCTTTGATATATGTTTGCAGCCCATGCTGATACGCGTATTTTGCCTGCTCCGTATTTTCTGTAAAAACGTTTAAGGTGGCGGTTAAGGACGAGTGTGATATCGTTTCCGTAATTCCCCGCGAAGCAACTCCTCTTGGAAAATATTCTTTAATACACACCCGCTTGCTCTGATAAAAATCCCAGCCAATATAAGTAATACCAAAGCCACCTACACCAATCACTTTTCCTACAAGATATTTACCATTTAATATCTCATAAGGCGGCAGACTATTTTTCACCTGCTGATACGCCGGCAAATAAAATCCGCAGTATGGACAGGGTTCTTTTGGCATATTTAATTCTTTCATGCATCCCATGCATAAAACATTGGGGTCTACCAGTCTTTTTGCCATTATTTTTCACTCTCCCGTCTGCTGTCATTAACCATCCACAACTTCATCGGCATCTCCTTCTGTAAAATCTACTTCATCTTCATCGGATGGTTTCTTTTTCACACTTTTCTTTTTCATGCTTTTGGGCTTTGTTGTAGCCGAACTTGGCACCGGTGTCTGTGTAGGCTCCGGTATCGGCTCTACCCCTTTGCTCTTTACTAAGGTAATCTGTTTGTCCTCCCGGATATTAATGATTTGTCCTTTCTCAGGAAGCTGGGAATCCACTTTTCCTTTTGATACAGTCGAATAATTCTTACCACTTTTTACAACAACAGGAACCGTTATTCCTCGCGCCTTCAAAAGTGCCTTAGCCTCATTTACAGACAGTCCTGTAAGTTTTGGCATTTTTTTCTCGTAATCACTTTTTTTACCAACCGAATAAACGAGCACAACCGGGGAAGCCGATTCTCCCTTGGTATACACTTCTCCCGCACCAACGGTCTGCGATACCAGTGACCTATTCGGGATTTCATCCGAATAAGTCTCTTCTACCGTCACTGCAATTCCCTTATCCTCAAAATAGCGAACCGCATCCTCTCTTGTCATAGAAGCACAATCCTTCATTGTAAATTTATTCGTACCACCACTTACCGTAAACTGTACCGATGTATCGCCTGACACAGCACTTCCTTCGACTACACTCTGCTCAATTACCGTGTCCTCTTCTTTTTGTGTATCGTACTCATAGATTGGCTCGGAAATATTTTTAATTCCCGTATTGTTTAACAACTGCTTGGCTTCCTCCAAACTTTTTCCAGTGCAGTCCGGCATTGCCTTCATCTGTTCTGAAGTCTGAACCTTCGCATTGTTTTGTTTCACATACCATGTCACCGCTCCTGCCATCGCACCTGCCAGTCCTATGACGCATAAGATTAAGAGCACTTTCGTACCTGTTTTCATTGCCAAAAGATGTGAAACCAATCGCCCATGCTCCGGTGGCGGCGGTGGTAAAATCCACTCCGGCTCATATACCGGCTGGAAGTTCTGTCCACCAAGCGCCTCCATAAAATCCCCTGCCGTCTGCAAACGATACTGTGGCTTCACATTAAGACAGCACATCATAGCAAGTTCTGCCTGCTCCGGAAGTTCAATTCCCATACTGGATGGTGGAATCAGTGAGTCCTCGTTTACCCGGTTATTTGCCGGAATCGGTTTCATTCCTGTCAACATACGATAAAACAATGCTGCCACAGCATACAAATCCGTATAAGGCCCCTGTGGTGCCGTTTTACTGTACTGCTCAATCGGTGCGTAGCCCTGTTTCAATACGATTTCTGTTCGTATATTAGCAAGCTCTGACGCATGTTTTGCGGCACCAAAATCAATTAATTTGATAACACCTTCATTGGTGACAAATACATTATCCGGTGCAATATCACGATGAAGCACACCTCTTTTATGAATGTCTTTTAACGTATGCAGTACCGTAAGAATAACTCTTCTGCACCACTCATAATCCTTCTTGTTACCGGACTGTTTGAGAATTGATTTTACATCCATTCCCTCTAAATACTCCATCACAATATAACCGGTTCCATTCTGCTCAAAAAACGTATATATTGCCACTACGCCTTTGATGTCCTGAAGGTTTGCAACACTCCTTGCTTCCTCCAAAAAGCTTTGAAGTCCTGTCCGGAAATGGTGAGCCGATTTTGCATCTTTTGGTCGAACGGTAATTCCATCCGAATCCCTTTCACAAATCTGTCCGGGATAAAATTCCTTAATTGCCACTTTGCATAAAAGCGTCTCGTTCCAGCCAATGTATGTGTTTCCAAATCCACCGGAACCAATTGCCTTCCCCACAATAAATTTGTTCTGCAGCACCGTTCCCGGCTGTAAAAACTGCGGCGGTACGGCTTCCAAATCCAAAGATGCTCCACAGTGTGGACAAGTATGTAATTTTTCATTTTCTATTGGCTGCATACAGCCGTAACATCGTTTCATAAGATTCCTTTCTTTGACGATAGTTTCTATTCATTTATTACAGTATCAACATCTTTACTCGCACTATCAGGTTTTTGGGTCGTTTTTGGCTTTGCAGGTTGTGAATCCCTCTGCTTAGGCACACTAGTTGCCTGTGGCACCGGCGTTGCATTTGCCTTTGTCTCAATCACAATCTTATACTTTCCATCCTTTTTAAATACCTTTTCCGGTTTTCCATCCACAAGTGCATATACATTTGTAATCACCGCATTACTTTCCGGACCTTTTATCGTCACATCATAGCTATATGAAATATCCTTTAAAGCACTCTTTACCGCTACCGGACTTTTTCCGGACCAGGAAACCAGTTTATAAACCGTATCAAATGGAAGTTCACTTGTTTTACTGTCATCAAACGTCTGTCCCGCTGCAATATTCTGGTTTACAATATAGCCAACCCCTTTGACGGAATCTAACGATACATAAGCAGCATTATAAGAAGGAGTTTCCTTTCCAATGAATTTCTTGCCTCTGTACTTAGCAAGTTTTACACTGTTAATATATCTTCCACGGAAATTCTTCATAACATCCTTAAAATATGGGCTCACATAATAGTAAATGGCATCCACATCTTTTAAATCAAAAAAGGTATCTTTCTTTTGACCGCGAATCTCTTTGGCAGAAATAAATTTTCCTTTAACTGTTATGCCATAAACATCCCGGTAATTCTGGCGGTTACTGTCAACCGCATCCTCACCTAACCCTTCCGTTGCCTCTTTACATTTGTCACTGCTAAGTTTTAAATACGTCGCTAACGAGTCCACGTTACCATTCATATT
>OGYA01001173.1_pt1 | contig 18478 bp, 20 predicted proteins | sample 1576401 | NCBI WGS metagenome assembly OGYA01 (sample SAMEA3541485, study PRJEB24748) | human gut metagenome | biome: human gut; feature: human-associated habitat; material: faeces | place: China | collected 2012 | reverse complement strand
TTTATCCAAGAGCATGGGCTAAATATCCGGAAGCAATTCCCGGCACCTTAAAGCTCATCCGATATCGTCCCGAAAACCACGAACTCGTCACCGCCGATACGGCCGATGATATCGTCCTCACGGCAGAATTTTTTCAGCCGTTCCACGAACTCCCGGATACAATAATCGCCGAAAATATGGCCGTGCAGATCATTGGCCTGCTTAAAATTATCAATATCGATGATAAAAAAGCTGTAGCTGCCCTGCAGCTTGCCGCACAAAACCCCGTCGATGATCCTTTCCGTCGCCTTTTTCGTATAAACGCCGGTCATCTCATCTGTGGAAGCCTTTCTTTGTGTTTCCAGCTCCTTGCGTTTCTCCTCGTCGATATTTTTACGGTAAGTAAACATATGCACTGACTTATCAGCTTCCGAATAAAAAATATAAGCGTCGATCCGCATCCAGAAATAATCGCTGCCGTTTTCTGTGATCATAAATTCATACTGCAGATAATTATTGCCGGCCTTAAAGTGCCGCATCACATTTTCGATACTGAACGTCGCCACATAGCCGGCCCGGTATTCTTCCAGCAGCTGCCTGTCGGCCACAGCCTGCAGAAATTCCTCATAGGGCAGGTCTTTAGCTCCCATCGCCTCAAAATACAGCTCGGTCTTTTTGCTGGCTGCCCTGTTTTTAGTGATGTTCAATTCATAAATATTATCGTAGATCTGCTCGGTCGCTTCCTTGAACAGCTCCTGCCGTTCTTCCAGCAGCTTCGTCATCCGCACGTTGAACTTTCTGATCACCGAAGTGATAGTCAGAATAATCAGCAGGATCACCACCGAAATCAAAACTACCGTTTCCAGCATCTTTTCATTCAGCTCGGCCAGTAAGGCGCCGGTATCCTGCTTTACCAGCAGATACCACGACAGATCGGGGATATAGCGGACGACCAGATAGCTTTTTTCGTTATTCTGCACATCGCCCGGCATCCAAATATCCCAGTTGGTCCTGCCGTTTTTCCATTCCAGGATCTCGCTGCGGATATCTTCACTGTCATTGACCTTGAACCAGTCCGCCGTCTGATGACCGTTATAAAGGCTGGAAACTTCGATCTCGCCTTTTTCATTGATCAGATATGTCGCAACGTCGTATTCCTTTTCATATTCCTGCAGCAGGCCTTTGATATAATCGACATTCACGCCGACGCCCACTACACCGATCACCCGGCCGGACGCATCCCTGATCCTGCAGTTTACAAACAGAGTGATCTTATCGGCCGCACCAGCAACTTCATCATTATCGATATTAAGGCTGTATTCTTCGCCGCTTTGCAGAAAATTATAATACCAGACGTTTTCATCCTCGCCCCGGACAAGATTGCGGTCCAGACCGTTGAAATTATAATAATTATTGGTGGACGCCGAAACCAGGAACACCGAATCATAGGCATACTTATTTTTATAGGTATCCAGATACTTCCTGATCGTTTCCTGGTAACCGGCCTCCTGATAACGGCTGCCCTCTTCCTCCAGCAGCTTGATCAGCAGGCTGTCATGCGCCATCGTCTGCGAGATATTCACCGGCTTGGTCAGCATCGTCGACAAACGGTAATAAATACCTTCCGAGGCCAGCGAGGAGACCTGTTTGATCTTCACCAGTGAAGCATTATAATTAGCGCGGTAGCTCAAAGTCGCGATCAGGGCGAAACCAACCAGCAAAATCACACTGACGAGTAAATTAGTTTTTAATAAGATATTATTTTTCATTGCCAGCTGCCTTCTATTTTCCGTTATTATCTATAATAAATGCAATCATTATATTAAGTTACTATTTTTATTATATTCTAAAAGATTTTTACTGGCAATCTTTAAATTGTAATATTAAATAAATACTTGTTTTTGGTGAACGCTTTTTCCGGCTCATACTTTCCCAAACCTTGTGCCGCCAGCGCCCGCACAAAAAAATCCCACCGCCATGCAGCAGTGGGAGCGACAGACCCTTTTCAGACCGTAGAGAACAACGGCCAGTACCTGATGAACAAATAACCGACGACTGTGATCAGCAGTACGCTGCACAGCGACAGCAGCAGCCCGTTTTTAAACAGCTCGGCCGGGTCCAGCCCATAGCTGACCGGGATAGCCCTGATCGATACTGGCAGCACATAGGCGCTGTTGAAGGCAACGATCGCCACGAACAAATACGGGATCGGGTTCAGCCCCAGCGCCTGCGCAATACTCTGCACTACAGGCACGGCAATAGCGGCGGCCGCCGTATTACTGGAAATCTCGGTCAGCACCGTCGAAAACAGCGTAAAAGCAAACACCGTTTCCAGACCGCCAGTCAGCGGCAGCAGCGTGATCGCCTCAGCCATTTTCAGGGCCGCGCCGGTTTCCGTCACCAGACTGCCCAAAGCCAGGCCGCCGGCAAATAAAAACAGCATGCCCCACATAACGCCCTTTTCCGCAAATTCCCAGGTCAGCAGGGCCTTGCCGTCCTCATCCTCGAAGGTGAAGGCCAGCAGCCCCATGATCAGAAAGACATATGCAGGCTTCAGCGCCGGCAGCCACCCGGCGTACAGCGGCCGGATAAAAGCCAGCAGTGTCGCCGCAGCAAACAGCACCAGGCTGATTTTTTCGCCCAGCCTGATCGTGCCCAGCTGCGCGTACATTTCCTTAAAATATTCGCTGGTACCAGCCAAGTGCTTTACCGGCACCGGCAAATGGAACAGGAAAAACAGATTCAGCAGCAGGACCAGTACCAAAAGCGGCAGAAAACGCACCACCCAGTCGATATACATAAATTCCTGTCCTGTCAGCTTTTCCAGATAGCTGATCGCCACCAGGTTCGCCGCCCCGCCCAAAGGCGAGCCGAAGCCGCCGATGCCCGCGCCCCAGACGATCGCCAGCAGGATCGGCACTGCCAGCTTACTGTTTTTGATGTTTTCCTCGCCAATAAACTGCAGCATGGATACCGCTACCGGTACCAGGATCGTACAGACGACCACATTCGGCAGAAAGATGGACAGTACTGTCGCTACCAGCAGCCAGACTGCTATCTGCTGCCGCAGTGACGTGCCGATACAGCACAGGGTCTTGATCGCCAGCCGCTTGTCGAGCCCCGTCGTCGCCCAGGTCAGGCAGACCAGATCAGCGCCGAACAGCAGCACGATGATCTCAGAAAAATACTGACTGATAACGTGCTGCATCGGGATCAGGTCAAACAATGCGTTGACACCGATCGGCACGAACGCCGTCACCGAAATATTGACCGGCCGCAATATCCACCACAGCGCCATCCAGACCGTCGTCCCCAGCGCCACAGCCGCTTTGAAGCCAAAGAACCATTCCAGCAGCAGTATCGTCAAGCCGAAGCTGAGCGGTCCCAGCAATACCGCTACGCTGTGCAGGCGGCGCTTGCGTTTACTTCCGTACATAACCCCATCCCCTTCTTGCTCTCAAACTATTTTTATTGTAGAATGGTGGTATAAAAAAGTAAAATACTATTTCTTTGTTATTATAATAAGAATTTCTTATATTTTTTAGAGGTGAGCTATGGATTTTGAATTTTACCGTAATTTTATCACCGTCGCCGAAACAGGCAACCTGACCACAGCTTCCAAAAAACTGGCCCTGGCCCAGCCGGCCCTCAGCGCCCAGATCAAAACGCTGGAGCACTATTACGGCGCCAAGCTGATCCAGACTGCGCGCGGCAAACGCCAGCTGACCCTGACCGAAGCCGGGGAAGCCTTTCTGGGCAAGGCCCGCCAGATCTGTCGCACCGAAGAAACCATCCTTTTAGATATGCAGAGCTTCAATAAAAAAGCTTCCGGCACACTGCGCTTCAGCGTTTCGCCTGCCAAAAGCACCTTTTTCATCAACACCTATCTGCGTCCCTTTGCGGCCGCCTATCCCGAAATCTGCTTCCAGTTCCGGGAAGAAGCCGTCAGCGCCCAGACCAGACATATTGCGGAAAACAGCAGTGATTTTGCCTTTGCCAATGCGCCGCTGCCGTCACCGCAGCTGTTTGCCGCCCACAAAACGCAGAAAGAATATTTTTATGCCGTTTACAGTCCACAGGCAAACTGCGGCCTTGATCCACAGCAGCCGCTGACGCCGAAACAATTACAGAATATCCCTGTCTGCTGTAACTTCGGCTGCTACAGCCTGCTGCGCAAAGCCTGCCTCAAGCACGGCTTCATGCCCAAGATCCGCTTTATCGCCACCACCAATACTGCCGCACTCGCTTTCGTGCAGGACGGCAGCGGCATCGCCATCGTTTCCGCCGGCGGCAGGGACGACTTCCCCCAAGGGTTGCAGCAGCAGCTGCTGGCTGATGATGAACTGTATTTTGAACAGACGCTGTTCTGGTCCAAAAAAGACCGGTTAAGCGCCACCGCCCAGCTGTTTTTGGACTTTTACCTGGCGGCAGCCAAAACTGACCGCCCTGATCATCAGGATCTGCACATAAAAAAGCCTTTATGACAAAGTCATAAAGGCTTTTATTATTAAGATTTACAGCTCGTACCCAAACAGGACACCCTTACCGCCGGCTTTCTTCACCTTGTACATGGCCTGATCAGCTTTGAGCAGCAGCTCCTCCGCCGTCCTCCCGTCCTCGGGATAACGCGCCACGCCGATACTGACATTGCAGAACACCTCGCCCCTTTTCAGCCGCCAGGGCTGGGCAAACCGCCGATGGATAAAGCTGGCCAGATTCCGGATATTAGCTTCCGTTTTATCCCCGTCGATGATCGCGATGAACTCATCGCCGCCGTTGCGGTAAATAGCGTCATGCAGCAGCGGGATACCGGAAAAGAACTGTCCCAGCTGCACTAAGAACTCGTCCCCCGCTTCGTGACCAAAGGTATCGTTGATCTTTTTAAAGCCGTCGATGTCAAAAAACAGCAGATAACCTTCGCCGCCCTCCTGCGTTTTGTCGATCCGGCGCTCGCACTCCTTCACCAGCATCCGGCGATTCGGCAGGTTCGTCAGCGAATCATAATTGGCCAGATACTCGACCAAAGCTTCGTTGCGCTTATTGTCAGTGATATCGGCACTGCTCACCACATGGGCCAGTCTGCCGTCCACCCAGCGGAACGCCGCGCTGAACACCCTGAACCAAGAACCGTCGAAAGGCCGCTGATAATCCCAGGAATAGATCTTCGTCGGTTCACCGTTCTCATCGATCAGCTTTTGCTGCGGGCAGAAAGCACAAGGCCCGTTTTGACCCGGGAACAGCACCTCCCAGCACTTGCGCCCCAAAAACTGCGAAATACCGCCGTACGGGGCCGCCATAGAACGATTGGCATATAAAATATCATGGGTATGGAAATCATTGACATAAATATCTATACCTGTATTATCCAAAATGCTTTCCAGCGAATTTTTGGCAAAAGTCAGCTTGTTCTGATAGACCCGCACCCCGATATACCGGCCAAACATCGACAGCACTGTCTTCAGCAGCTGCTGCGTGCCTGCCGGCGGCACCGGCCGGGCCGACTGCTGTACAAATACCAGCAGCCCGTAGATCTGCAGCGTTTCATCGACTACTGAAGCCACTACCAGCGACTGCGCCGCAAACAGCTCCAGCAAAGCATTCTCAGCCGCACTGTTCTTTTGTCCACCCTCCAGCCAGACAAAGGTTTCCTGAGCCAGATAGCTGCGGTAAGCAGCGTCGACCGCGTCGATCGGAAAGCTGCCCCGCAAAGGCAGTTCCTTACGCAGACAGCGTTCTTTCAGATGCAGATGGTTGTACTGGTCCAATTCATAGATCAGCCCGCCGTCAAAATCAAAAGCAGAACAGAGCTCCGCCAGAGCCCTGTCGATGACTCCAGTATTCACCTGCTTGCCGCCCAGTAATTCAGCTAAAGATAAAACGAGAGTATCACCCGATTGTACCATTACAGCCACCTTCTATCCATACATTTAAAATAGTTCGATATTTTTATATACTTTGCTGATTTTATTCTACCATATTTATTATTTTTATCAACTGTAATTTATATTCTTTTAGGCAATAAAATTATTATATTACTCAAAAAAAGCAGCCGCTCCCTTTCCAAGGCAGCAGCTGCTTGCAGGATGATTTAAAATTTTCAGCCGGGCATCATTTCCAGAACGGATAGGTGCTCAGGACCACGACCAGCCCCAGCACGATAAAATCGGCGGCTCCCAGCGGCTCGCGCGGCATATTTTTATAAGTATTGCTGCCGAAACCCTTCAGCTCCATACTCAGCGCCAGCGTTTCGGACTTGGCCACCGCCCGCATGACCAGCGGTCTGATGACCACGACATACGAAAGCAGGCGTTTCACGCAGTTGCCCCGGTTGGAATAACCGCGGCAGGACTGAGCATCCAGCGTGATCTCGCTGTCAGCCAGGAAATTAGGCACGAAACGCAGCGCCGTCGTCAGCATAAAAGCATATTCACAGGGCAGGTGGAAACGGTCCACCAGCGTCTGGGCAATATCCTGGATACGCGTCGCCGCCAGCATACACAAAAACGCCATCGTCATGACCAGCATCCGCAGGCCGCCCGTCAGCGCCACCTCCAGCGGCGAACCGAACAGCAGCTGGAACAGGATCATCAGCCCGGTGAACACCGCCAAACCGCCGATCGCCGCCATCGTCATGCGGTCGCGCTTGATCGACAGCAGTAAAGCCAGCTCAAAAACCAGGATCGTCGCCACCGCCTTGACCGGCAGGATAAAGACCCACGCCGTCACAGCGACAGTGACAATGATTTGAGTAAACGCACTGATCCGCATCAGTCCTCAGCTCCTTTCCGCACCAACAGGCGGCAGAACTCCTCGGGTGTCGCCGCCGTAAAACCCAGACTGCCCGCCAAAGCAGCCGCCGTCGGCCGGCGCAGGCCCCATTCTTCCACAGCATACGCACCGCCGAACAGCTCCGTCGGCGTACCGTCATACACCAGGTCGCCGTCCTTCAGGACAATGGCCCGCTTCGCATAACGGCGCACCACGTCCATATCATGCGAGATCAACACGATCGTGATCCCCTTTTCTTCGTTCAGCGTCTGCAAATACTGCATCATCCGCTCTTTCTCGATCGCATCCTGACCGTTGGTGATCTCGTCTAAGATCAAAGTACGCGGATTGAGCGCCAGCGCCGACGCCACACCCAGCCGCCGCTTCTGCCCAAAGGACAGCAGACGCGGATACGCGCCCGCCAGCTCGGCCAGCCCCGTAGCCGCCAAAGCTGCCTCCACCTGCTTTTTGATCGTTTCTGCCGTCAGCTTTTTAGCCCTCGGCCCATACGCCACCTCATCAAAAACCGTATCTTCCAAAATCTGCAGATCCGGGTTCTGGAATACATAACCGATCTTGTCAGCCAGGTCGGCCGGCTCATAATTGACGATATCCTCGCCGTCTACCAGCACCTGCCCGCTGCGGGGATGCAGAAGCGCCATGAACAAACGGCTCAGCGTCGTCTTGCCGCTGCCGTTATGGCCCAAAAGCGCCACAAACTCGCCGTCACCGATCGTGCAGGCGATATCGTTCAGTACCGGCAGACCCCTGCGGTAAGCAAAATTGACCTCTTTAGCCTCCAGCATCAGGCGTTCCCCCCTTCAAAACCAAGCAGCTGTAATTCCGCAGCCGCCTCTGCCTCAGTCCGCCAATCGCCCAAAGTGATGCCGAAACGGCGCTCGACACCCAATTTCACCTGCCATAACGCAGGTACCAGCGGACGCAGCTCCTCGTCCTCATACATCGTCCGCGCCGCAGCGGCAAAGGTATCAGCCGTTACCAGCTGCCCCTCCTTCAACACTACCATGTCCGTCACATAAGGCAGCAGATAGTCCACCCGGTGCTCAACTACGATGATCGTCGTGCCGTAACGCTTATGGATCGCATATAACAGCTCATACAGCGAATGGGCCCCGTCCGGATCCATCGCCGATACCGGCTCATCCAGCACAATGATCTCGGGATGCACCGCCAAAGTAGCCGCCAGCAGCAAACGCTGGCGCTGCCCGCCCGACAGCTCGTCCAGCTGATAACTCTCGCGCCCCGGCAGACCCACGTCCTCCAAAGCCTTACGGGTACGCTCCGCCACCTCCTCCGGCGCAAAACCGTGATTCAGCAAACTGAAAGCAACTTCCTCGCCCGCGGTCAGCGAAACCAGCTGGCTTTCGTAATCCTCCAGCATCAGCCCCACGCGCATCGCGATATCCGACACCCGGCGGCCTTTAGTCGATTCGCCCAGCACCTGCACATCGCCGCTGTAACGTCCGCCCATATAAAAAGGCACGATGCCCGTCATCGCCTTGCACAAAGTAGTTTTGCCCGCGCCGCTGGGGCCGGCCACCACAGTGAACGAACCCTTTTTGATCTCCAGGTCGATATCCTGCAGCACCAGCTCCGATTTATTATAAGCAAAATAAAAATTTTCCAGCCTGATAACGCTCTCCATCATTCATCGTCCTCCTGCACAAAAAACAGCTTCCGCACCGGCCCGAACAGCAAAAAGGTGATCATGCCGTTCAGCGCGCCCACGATCGCCACCACCGGCAGCATGGCATACAGCCAGACATGCAGCGACAAGCCCAGAACGATCTTTAAAATGAAAGTAAACACACCGCCGCTGGCCATAGTTGCCAAAAATCCCGTCACCAGGGGGCGCAGCTTCCACTTGCCCAAACCGCAGCGCAGCATCGCCTTGACCAGGATGCAGCAGGTGATCGCCCCCGAAAGCTCGCTTGCGATATTACCCAGCGGAAAAGCCGACTTCGACGACGGCACCAGCGTGATGCCCGCAATAAAACCGATGCCCACAGCCTGCGACAGCGTCGGGTTCGTCAGATTGATAACGATAGAATACATGGCGATCGTCCAGTTCGGCGTCACTCCGCCCACATTAGGGCTGACCGTGTGCAGGATGATGCCGATAGCGAACAGCATCGCCGTGATCGCTACCCAGCGGTAGCCGTCCTGCATTGGTTTAACTTCGATCAGGTCCACCAACGGCAGCCTGGTATTTTTTTCTTTGTCCATAATATAAGCCTCCTTCAAATCGGGCAATAAAAAAAGCCCTTCATCCCCATGTAGGGACGAAAGACACAACTTTCGCGGTACCACCCTGCTTGACTGAATAATCAGTCCGCTCGCTAAGATACGGGCCATGGCCGATATCCCCTTCCCTGGTAACGGGCGAAGCATCCCGACGGCGTCTACCCCCTTGCGGGCTCAAGCCGTATCTTAAAGGTCCATTCACCCTGCCGCCAAACGCCGGACTTGCACTGTCACCGGCTCGCTGAGGTCCGCTTGGCAAAGCTACTAATCCTCATCATCGATCAAATACTTATGAAATTACTTTAAAGTGTAGCACCAGCGGCAAAAGTTGTCAATAAGCACGCGTGTATACATAGCGGCAAGCACCAAAAGCTAAAAATATACTTGTAATTTTGCGCCGGCAGGAGTAAGATATTTTATGTAGTGGGGACGTAGCTCAGCTGGGAGAGCGTACGGTTCGCATCCGTAAGGTCGAGAGTTCGATCCTCTTCGTCTCCACCAAAATTATAAAAACATAGCTACATGATACTATTATATCTCTCAATAAAAGCAGGCACTATTAAAACTTACGTTTTTAATAGTGCCTGCTTTTATTTTTATAACGTGATACTATTCTAATATTTTGCAACAGATATTATATTGTTATATAGTGTTTTCAAAGTATCATCAATGCAGCTTTTATGTAATTGACACTCCCATACCACAAATATTCTCCACTTATCAGCTTGCAGCTTCAAAATATTAATTTTATCCTTTTCTTTATTCTTCTGCAACTTCGGAAGCCAGTAATCTATATTTGATTTCGGAAGCACAAATTTAGTACATCCTTCATGCATGTGCCAAAAACAACCATTAACAAAAACTATCGCTTTATATTTTGGCAATACTATGTCAGGATGACCGCAGTAACGCTTATCATTTTTCCTAAATCGCAGCCCTTTTGAAAACAAATATTTTCTTACCAAAACTTCCGGTTTTGTATTTTTACTATGTATTTTTGACATATTGTAACTTCTTACTTGAGGAGTATGATTGTCTGTCATAGTTTCACCAGCATATCTTATCCAGAATAATAAACAACATCACTTGGAAGTTTTATATTAGGTATCCATAATTTTTCTCCGTTCCATCCCTTCGTTCCAGTTACCTTATATAATGTTAAAACTACATCACTCGGATATTTATCCCCTAACTGCCTATCATTCGGAGATAATAAAGTTCCTGTACCTCTGGAAATATCTCTTTCCCTGCGAACAATTAATTTTCCCTGTGCAGAAGGATTTGATGCCAGAATCGTTTTTATAAAGCCAATAAATGCCTCTTTATTCCAGTCGTCTTTTTCTGAGCTTATTTCCGCTAAAATCGTTATGATAAATTTCAGGCTCACTGAATGCACATCTTCAGAAAAAGTCCTAAGCATATTATCAATAATACTTACATCATTGTTTGTCGGATAAAATGGAAAATAATTTACACCACCCGAAAACACACCCACTGTTTTGGAATCAAGAACATTTTTACGTGTCGGTTTCAACCTATTTGGGTAACATATTTTAATGTCATTACCAGAATTTTTTTTAATTTGAGCAATGATACTATTATTTGTTGTATTTATATCCAGAAACAATTTATAAAGCAAGGGTGGCATAAACACACGCATTAAACCTGCATCACGATCATAACCAAACATTCTGGCATGCTGCCACATAGTATCTGCCTGCGGATTCTTTGCTAATCTGCAATAATAAATAGTCTGCAGCTGAGGAAACGTAACACCTCTCCCTAAACTGTTTCCGCCTACAATAATATTTATTCCACTTTCATATCTATTGTTTTCACCAAAAGAAGATTTTGAGTTGAGTACAAGTATATTAATTTCATCGTTTCTAAGTTTTTCAAAAATAAAATCTGCTATCTTATCAAATTCATAAATATCAGCTTTAGTTTCTTTCAGGCTCAAATAAACATTATATATAGCATCTAAAGTATCAGGCTCATCTGCTGCAATCAACATTTCATTCAGATAATCACCTATTTTTTCTGCAAATTTGCTATGTTGCTTTGTTTCCATACTTGGATGGATGAGAAAATTACATATAGTACCGCCACTAAGAAAAATATGTGCAGCAGATATTAAGTGCATAATTAAAGCTGTTTTTAATCCATTTTCCGGAAATTCATCATCAACAAGCAATCCATCAGCTTCATCATTATCTGTAAAAATAATATACGGGGAAATATCATCTGAAAAAAAGAATTTCCCTCCCAAATATCCATTTCCCGGATCAAAATAATAAACGAAATATGGTTTCCATCCGCTTTGCACCGACTGAAGCAATATTGCTTGAGGAGTGCCCGTAACTTGCATATAAATACTGCTGGAAGTGGTATTCTTTATTTCTTCTAAGGCTTTATTAATTGTACTTTGTTTGTTTTTATTTACAAGAGTATTTAAGCTTGCTGCATCGGCTTCATCATCTACAATAAAAAGCGGATTCCCGGCACAAAAATGTGTTGAAGAAAAATTATTTTTCCATTGTTTGAGAATTCTACTGTTTTTTTTCAATACTACAACTACCGGCTTACGCATATTATTAGATAAGAACGGTAAAAAATCATTTTCATCACATATGCAGAAATCACATAAATCTTGCTTTGCTCTGGTTAACGTTTGCTGCTGCAGAATAATATTATCTGTTGTAAGCAAAACAAAAATATTAAATCCTTCATCCGCTGCCGCGCAGATTAATCCAAACATATGACTTGTTTTTCCGCTTTGTACATCACCAACCAAAAGACTTACAACGTGTTCTTTAAAAGAAAATTTGGAAATATACTGCGGGACTATGTCCTCTGCTGTTTTTGTTACAGATTTAGCTAAATTTTCATTGCCTTTTGTACGAATCCTATCCGTGTAATTCAAGAAATACCCCATTTTTACCTCACTTTAAAATCTAAATACCATAGATCAGGTTTTCGAGTTTTTGTAAAAGTAAATGTATCGCGCCCATATTTGTGCAGCACATCTTCTGTAACAATTTCACCAACAGAAAGTGCACCTGCGTTTTCCAGTCGCCCTTTAATCCATTTGCCAAGAATTTTCAAATCATTTTCAGAACGGAAATTTTTACTGTAATCTCCGTTTACATTACACTTAAATTTCCAGCCGTCATCAGTAATAACATAAAATGATGCGCTATCTGTACCAGCTTTAGGGAATCCAACCTGTTCTGTGATCTTTTTGGGAACAATTAATTCAACTTCATACCAATGCCTAGCTTTCACTAATCCTGTAGTATTGTTAACCCGGCCCTTACCAAAAAAAACATTTAGATTACTCTTCGGTGTAGCTTTTATAGGTATATCAAATGACGTCCCAGTACAAGCAGCGATACATTCTGCTAACTCATGATTGTCAATCTTCTCAACAAATTCATGATTTTCAAGCAAACTATTAGCCATTCTAAATTTATTTATTGACAGATTGCCAATATTATCTGTTGATGTACTTTGTAATTCTAAAATAAATTTTTGAATTTGCTCAGCATGAGTCTTATTTTCCAGTAATACAGAAGTTTCATATATACGGTTTCCGTTTTCAAAAATACTGCTCAAATTATTTGACCCAATAATCCCGGCAAATGTTCCTGAAGAATTAGTAAAAGAATACATCTTTCCGTGGAAACGAAACGGTGTTACAAGCCTCACTTCTCCTTTGTTTTCTTCCAAAAGAAACTTATTTAAAGCAACTGCACTTCTATATTCAGCTTCCGTAAATAAATCCAAATAATGCATGCCAATAATTAAATTCAATTTGTTGATATTATTCATAGCAACAATTTGTTTTAATTCTACTAAAGAATCAGCAGTAATATAACCGACTGCAATATCCAATCTTTGAGTATCTGGAATAAGTGAATAGAATTTATCTGCAAAGTTCCCGGTTTTTGTTCTATCTTTACCAAGCGGAGGAAAATTAGAAAAAAGAAATTCCATGTATTTACACTCTCCTTAATCCATTTCGCTAGTTACATAAGCCAACCGTTCTTTTACTGTCATTTTCTTAAATAATTCAAATAGCTCCGTTAAATCAACGGGAGTATATTCCCCAGTAAAAAGCGGTTTCAGCCTGCGGGCAACTAAACGAACCCCCGCTGGAGGAACAGCATTACCGATTTGCCTCCTAACCTCCGCAACACTTCCGATAAAACGAAAATCATCCGGAAATGATTGCAGTCTGGCTCGTTCACGATTTGTCAGTGGCCTTGCCTCCGGATAATGATATCCCCATGTCCCGCCACCACCAGCGGCAATTATTGTTTTTGCCGGCTCACTTCTGTTAATTCTTCTGTAAACATGGCTAATCATACCTTTTACATATAAAGGATTATCCTTTGGAATATCCGTAAAATTTCCGCCCTCTGGAATTAACTCAAGCATCCTCCGTGTTTTGTCCATACAATTTATATGTTCATTGTTAAGTTCTAAATTTTCTACTCCTTCTAATGCTTTCCCTGCTGTAACGTAAGGATAAATACCATTAGGTCCGTGAGTTGGTTTAGGATGTATAAAATTAAATCCAGTATCTTTTCGAATACCGACAAATAAAACTCTTTCTCTAAATTGAGGCACTCCATACTCAGCAAAATTGTAAAGATGCGGTTTTACAACATAGCCAGGTGCAATTGACTCAAAATCTCTTAGAATAATTTCAATTGCTTTTCCTTTGTTCGATGTAAGCAGACCTTTTACATTTTCAGCAATAAAAGCTTTTGGTTTTTTTGCATCAACAAATTCAAGAAAATGCCGATATAATCCACCTCTTTTTCCGTTAAGCCCCGGCTGTTTCCAAATTATTGAGAAATCTTGACAGGGAAACCCGCCTAAAATCAAATCGCAATCAGGAATCGACTTGTCTGTATATGGATTAATCTTTGTAATGTCTCCTAATTTAATAACATCGCCAAAATATTCACGAAATGATGCTACCGCCCATTCAGAAAAATCATTGGCCCATATTGTCTGGTATCCTTCATCGTGAAATCCCAAATCTAACCCTCCGCAACCAGAAAATATAGATACAATTGAAGGTTTGTACGCCTTATCATTTTTACTCATAACTCCACCCTTTATCCATTATTTGAATTAATATTAAAATTTACAAATTTTAACCATATTAACCAAGCCTCAATCAAATACTAACCAATTCTTCTCAGAAATTCCAAATATTACATTTTAAATTTAACATAATTTTGGTTAGAAATATTATAACTCACTTCCATTTTTGCACCTCATAATTTAAGCTATAACTATTTATATTTTACCATGAATAATCTAGCGCAGCAAATTATACAGATATAATAATCAGTCAATTTTATAACCGCATCCTTCAAGCCTTGATCGGCATATTTCAATTTCTTCAGCAGTAAATAAGGTGCGAAATTCTTCGTTAATAACTGCCGCCTCAAGAGATAGATCCAGGCGATTCTTTTCCCATAGTTTCTCAAACCCTGATGATACTTTTGGGTTATTGATTAAAGCTTTTGCTGCTGCAACCGCTCCTTTGTCTTCAATCATCTGAATATATAATTTGGGATTATAATTCAAGTCTTTTTGAGCAATTTTATAGGAATCCATTATTTTATTCCTGAACTTTTTCTCTAATAAAGATTTCTCATCTAAATCAACAGTTGAATTAGTTTCAGACAGATGGATGCTTCCATATTTTTTGACCAGCTGATCAAAAACTTCATCAATATATTTTTTGGCATCATTTGTTAACGTTATATAGGCTTTTTGATAATGAACTTTCATCAACTCCTGCAAACTGCGATTCTCCTCACATGAAGATATATAAGTTTTTGAACCAACTTTACTCAATATTTCTGCTAATGGAATTCCGTTTTCAATTTCTGTATCCAAATATTCAAATTCCTTATAAACACAAAATAAAGGGTAATGTTCCATCCAAGTGTATTTCTTCTTCATAGAATCATCTGCAAAATTCTTTTCTTTATATCCCTCTGTAATTCCGCGCCCAACTATTATAGGAGAAACAGGAGTTCCTTGATCTGTACGACTTACAAGAGCCAAATATATATAGTCGTTGTCCGCAATATTTAGTCGCTGGTTTTTATCAGGAAAGCAAGTTATCCCACATTTAAATTTGTTTGTTATTGTAGGCGAATATCTCTCTTTAACACTAAATCTAGAAGATGCCTCTCCTTCAAATTTTAACCAGATATTTGGGCCTACACCTTCAATTGATTTCTTTGAATCACCTATTATAAAATGCTGAATAGGATCTGTGATATTTTCATTTTCCAAAGTTATCAAAGTTTGATCAATATCAGCGCCAAATTTTGTATTATTTTTAAAAGTTGTTTTACTATCTGTTCTTAAATCTCTTAGTCTGTTTGTTTCTTTTATCTCAGACTGAATTCTTTCTAGCGTAAGTTTAAATTCATCTAATAATTCAATTTGCTCAACTAAATTATCAAAATATGACTGTATTTCAGCCAAGACTTCAGTTTCTTCTTTGATCATTAAAGATAGCTCGTGATTGAATCTAAACCCACCAGAAGTAAAGTTTGCAGAACCGATCATAGCTGTTGATTTGTCAAAGAGATATAACTTTGTATGCAATTTGTTTAAAAGATAAATATCAACACCAGCTTCTACTAATTTTTTCAAAGCCCTCAGATCGCTGACACCGCTTATGAAATCTTCTCTGTAAAATCTTGTAATAATCTTGCAAGATATTTGATTATTATCTGCTAAACACTGACATAATAGATTTGCCATGTCCATTCCAATGAAAGGACTGACAATATTTATATCCTTTTGAGCATTTGCAAACAACTCTACTATTTGCGGTCTATGTTCTTTTGAAATAAGTTTTAACATCCCTATCACCTCACTAAATTAAAATCATATAAAATATATGTTGTATGTAACTATTATAATATATTAAAAAGTTTTAGCAAAATTACTTCCTCCCCCTCCTTTCATACCTCAGCAACGCTTCTTGTGCTATTTCGTAAGGAGTTTTTGGGATTGACTGTAAATTAGATGAGCCTTGCTTTTGCAAGGCTCTTTTTTGTTGGTCAGTAGTATTGGCTTGATTATTATTTTCTTTTTCTCTTCGTTCTTTATCTAATATCCTCTCCCTCCTTATGCCCTGCGCTTCACGCAGGGCTTTTTCCATATTATAGAAGTTCGGTTCGCGGCGGCGGGCAGTCATAATAGTCACGGCAATATTCCATTCGGCATCGTCCGTCTCGCAGAAGCGTTCTGCCCAGCCATCAATAAACCTGGCCAGTTCATCTTCATTTCTAAACCGCAGCTTCAGCCTGTTATATTCAAACAGTTTTACCATCCGCCGTATCTGTTCATAAGGTCTCTCCATTTTTCAGCACATCCTTCGCAATATTTTCAGCCTCTGATTTGCTTATATGGTCAGGCGCACTTACGGGTTTCTCTGTCCAGGCGGCGGCAAACGCATTTCCCAGGCAGATCACCCTGGCTGGCAGTGCCATAACAGCCCGCCGGCCTGCGCCTGATGATCCATATCCCAGCTTATCTACATCAGCAGTTCTTCCGCTTCCCGCTGTTTTTCGGCCTGATGCGCTGCAAGCAGCAGCTGCCGCAGCTTAGTAAGCCCTTTTTTGATCGTTTTGCTGATCGCCGCCGGACTGACGCCAAACCTCTGTGCCAGTTCGCCGTTGCTCCAGCCCTCCAGAAAATGCAGTTCGATCAATTCTTCCTGTTTGGGCGAAAGCTGTACCAACAGTTCCTGCACTTCTGCAAAATCCTGCTGCAGTTGCTGCTGTTCAAAATAAGTACGCGTCGTCTGCGCCGCATCTGCCGTCAGCACTTCCTCTGCAAATTCACAGCCGCTTTCTATTTCATAAGGGCAGGTCATTTCTTCATCCTTATGCCGGCGTTTCCATTCACTGCTGATCGCCGTATACGACTTACTGACGATAAAAGCCGGCAGCTTCTCGAAATCCTGCCGCTGTCCCCACTTTTCCAGCGCTTTTACTACGGCTATCCTTTCGATCTGTTCGCCATCCTCGGCAAAGCCTTTATAAGTGCTGGTATGTGCTATTTTTCGCAGTTTGATATCAAAAGCCTGCAAAATCACCTCCAGCATCTTTTTATTGCCCTGCTGCGCTAAAGCCACTATTTCGGCCCATTTATCACACTCCGCTGTTTCTGTGCAAGTAACTGTCATCAATACATCCCCTTATCTCACCCTGCTGCGGTGATCTTATTATTCAACACCTCTACTGCCAGCTCCCGCGCCGTCAGGCTGTCCAGACAGTCTATACAAATAATGATCCCATCCAGCTCGATATACAAATCACCGGCGCAAACAGCCTCATTACACAATTCACAGCTGTACACGGCTTCCGCCAGACTCTGCGGAGGTTCCAGCCACGCATTTTCGATCGCTGTAAAATGATCCACTAGTCACACCTTGCGCCAGAACTGCGGCGTGACGTTAAACTGCGCTTAAGCGCCCTGCGGAACAAAGCGCTGCAGTTGATATGCTCGTCCTGTGCCTGCTTGCGCAGACCATAAGGCAAAACGATACGCAGCTCTACTAAAGCATCGTCCTTTTTCGGCGGTTTCACCGTTCTGACAGGCTGCGGCTCAACTGGCCGTACAGTCTCTGTCTGGCAGTGTTTTCCCTGCAGTAAGGGGCATTTCAGCGCCAAATACAAAAGACGGGCACTCAGCACATCGCCGCCCGTCTTTTTAGATTTTTGTTGTGAAGCTAAAGAATCATTCATGTTTTTTACCTGCTTTCGCTGAATTTAGGGTGTAAGTATCAATACTAACGCAGATCAGTAATACAAAACCATTATTAACACTTAAAACTTCCAAGTCAAAATCATAAGTATGTACGAAGGATTTACAGATTTTAATGATTTAAAAGCTTTAAGATATGCTAAAGGTCTTTAAGATTTAAAAGATTCGGTATGCTTACTGCGTCAGTAATAATATCCCCTACTCTTATATGGCTTTTTACAAGGTCATTTTTAACCCCCTTTACATAAATAAATTTTATCCGCCGCTTGGAAGAGCAAATTTTACACTTTTTAAATTTTTCTTGCCGGCAGGTTAAAAAACAGGGCCTAAAAAGCCATATAAGAGTGAGAGGGTGCCACAGCACATCAAAATGCTGAACGGAGTACGTTAAAATAATGGCCTGCTCTCCAAACTCATAGGAAAGGAGCATCACCATGCAAATATCATCAGCACCGCTGCTGACAGCAGCCAAACTCGCCGACCTGATCGCCCTGGGGCACAACCGCACCTCGCAGATCTATCTGCACTGGACCGCAGGACGTTACGGCCAGCTTTACGACGACTACCATTTCAATATCGACGCCGACGGCAGTATTTACCAGACCTGCACGCAGCTCACCGAGCTTAAAAGCCATACGTGGCACCGCAA
>OGYA01001138.1_pt1 | contig 18752 bp, 15 predicted proteins | sample 1576401 | NCBI WGS metagenome assembly OGYA01 (sample SAMEA3541485, study PRJEB24748) | human gut metagenome | biome: human gut; feature: human-associated habitat; material: faeces | place: China | collected 2012 | reverse complement strand
CGAGCTGCTGCTGCGCATCGAGGCGAACATCCGCCGCCACAAGGACACCATCGATTTCGCCCGCTGCCGCAACCGCGAGGGCGTGGCGCGCATCGGTGAGCTGGAGGTGCGGTTCGGCGAATACGAGGTGCGCGTGAAGGGCAAGCCGGTGGCGCTGACTACGAAGGAGTTCGAGATCGTGGCGTTTCTGGCGGCGCATCCGGGCAAGGTGTTCACGCGCAGCCAGATCCAGGAGTACATCTGGGGCGAGTCGGACGCCGACTGCAAGCCTACGAACAACATCACCGTGTTCGTGCGCAAGATCCGCGAGAAGATCGAGGAGAACCCCTCTGAGCCCAAGTACCTGCTCACCGTCCAGCGGGTGGGCTACAAGATGGCCGACAGCTTGGAGTGAGAGCCGCTGCCGCGGCTTCGGCTTCCGCGGAGCAACAAGCTTGCAAAAAAGTGAACACGGTGTTAACATTTTTGCATGATAACTACGCTGACAGATACTGAGAAGATCAGAGAGGTGGCCCTCGACCAATACGGCTACATCACGACGGCGCAAGCCGAGGAGGAGGGTGTCACGCGACATTCTCTTGCGGCTCTTGCCAGGCGCAATCGTTTGGAGCGCGTAGCGCAGGGGCTTTACCGTGTGCCGCAAGTGCCGGAGATGCGGTACGGCGCCTTCATGCGGGCAATCCTCTGGACGGGAGTGCCCGAAGCGGCGCTCAGCCATGAGACTGCGCTCGACGCATACGGAGTGAGCGACATCAATCCAACGAAGATACATATGACGGTAGATAAAGGGCGTCGCATTGCGAAAGCGGGTGGCGAAGGCTATGTGCTTCATCGTCAGAAATTGGATCCGCAGCAAAGAACATGGTGGCATCAGATACCCATCGTCACCCTGCCGTGCGCTATCGAACAATGCATCATAACGGACGTGCCGACTTATCTGATTCGCCAAGCTATAGAAAACGGCAGGGATCGACGCCTGCTAACCAATGAGATAGCGCAGTGTTTGGAAGGTGAACTCGATGGGCGGTACGCATGATACGGAGGGGGATGTCCGATTCGTCCTTTCGGAAAAGATGGCATCGCTCAAACCGAAAGGCAAAGAGCCACGTTCGATCCGCGTATTGGACTCTTGGATAGCGCATGCTGAAAACGAACTGAGTATAGGGCAAAGCGGCAGGCTCGCTTGGCTCATAGCTTCGACGGTTGTTGCAGCGAAGCTGCAGCAAGTTATCGATTGCGCAGGAGCAAGCAGGTTCTCTCTCAAAGGCGGAACGCTTCTGCAGCATCGACTGGGATTGTGCGCTCGCGCCACGAAGGATCTGGATGGAATCGTCACGGGAGACATCGAAGATTTTCTTGCTGCACTCGACGCCGAGCTGATGCTGCCTTGGGGGCCGCTGCATTTTGCTCGGACGGACGCAGAGATCATACGTGTTCCCTCTCGGATAGTGAAGCCGAGACGGTTCGAGATGGTTCTATCATTGCGAGGGGATGTCTGGAGGAGAATCAAAGTAGAAATTTCCCCCGATGAAGGTCAGGCCGGATCGTCGCAGGAACACGTGGCAGCCCCGAAGCTCGCTGGCTTTGGGTTGCCGACGCCTGACTACTTGGTAGGTCTTGCATTGAGCTACCAGATCGCCCAAAAGGTGCATGCGGCAACCGAGCCCCATGACCCTCCTATGTTTCGCAACGAACGGCCGCGCGATGTGGTCGACTTGATTCTCCTCAAGGATCTTGCAGAAAGAACGGGTTCGCCCGACGTGTGCGATATATACGCCGCGATACTCGATACGTTCTTTTCGCGAGGCAAAGAAGCGAAAGAGCTCGGCCGTCCGGTTCGCATGTGGCCGGCGCAAATAACCGCCTATCCGCATTGGCGTATCGACTATGCCGCAGCGGCTGAATCGGCAAAGCTGGATATGTCGTTAGAAGAGGCGGTCGATGCGGTTAATCGATGGTTGGCTGAAATCGAAGAACAAGCAGTAAAAAATGCTTCTTGACCAGCGGCGTTAATACGCGGTTAAGAATTTTTTAACGCAAAACTTATTTCCGATTTATCGCAATATCCTTCGGCGCTCCGTAAAGTGAGACTCATGAAAGGCCAGGGGGAACAAGGCTTTTCACCCCGCCCTTCGCAGAGCGCGATCCCCTCCCCGCCATCTGCGAAGGGCGAGCATCGGAAGGCCTTGTGGCCGAGGAGTGAAAAAGAGAGGAGCACACATGGCTGAACAAGCAACGCATGGGTTCACCCGCAGGAGCTTCATCAAGGGTGCGGCGGCGCTGACGGCGGCAGGCGCGCTGGTAGGCTGCAGCCCCCAAACCCAGAACCTGGAAAAAGCGGAGCCGGCTGCAGACTATGTTCCCGACGAGATCTTTTCGGGCGCGTGTCGAGGGCAGTGCCTGAGCGGATGCTTCTTGAACGTTCACGTGCGCGATGGCCAAGTAGTGCGCACGACGGCTCGTGATTTTCCCGATACGCGATACAATCGAATTTGCCCCAAAGGGGTGACGCAGGTCGCGCGCGTCTACAGTGCGGAGCGCATCCAGTATCCCATGAGGCGTGTCGGAGAGCGCGGGTCGGGCGAGTTCGAGCGAATCAGCTGGGACGAGGCTATCCAGGAAATTGCCGACAAGTGGAAAGGATACGCCGAGGACTATGCACCCGATGCAGTGGCGTTCTTCATCGGCAGCGGGAACTGCGCCATCTGCGGTGGCGGAACCGCACCGGGATCGGCCATGTCTCGCCTGCGCGAGGTTATCGGCGCGGCGAAGATAACGCCTGATCGCGACATGGCCGCGGTGGAGCGTCCGATGGCGATGCTGGGCAGCACGCCGTGGCAATCGGGCAACGAGCAGACCGATTTCGAGAACGCCAAGACCTTCGTGAACTGGGGTTCGAATCCAGCCGTCTCCCAGGTGCAGACGACGCACTTCATCCTCGAAGCGCGCGACAAGGGCACGCGGCTTGTCGACATAGATATCGCGTACAACACCATGGCGTCCAAGGCCGACTGGTTCGTTCCCGTCAACCCCGGCACCGATGGCGCGCTTGCCATGGGTGCTCTTCGCGAGGTGTTCGACCAGGGGTGGCAGGATCTCGATTTCCTGAGGAGCCATACCGAAGCGCCATTCCTCATCCAGGAAGATGGCACGTTCCTGCGATTGAGTGCGTTGGGGGTGGAGCCGCAGCAAGGTCCCGTGAATCCTAAGACGGGCGAGCCTACCGTGATCGACCCTCCTGCGGTTTGGGACGAAGAGGCTGGGGCCGTCGTCGCGGTCGCAGATGCGAAGAAACCTGCTTTGGAGAACGTTCCTCCGATCGAGGGCACCTCGTACGCAACCGTGTACGACGTCGTCAAGGAAAAAGTGGGCGAGTGGACCGTCGAGAGGTCTTCCGAGGTCACGGGCGTGCCGGTGGACGACATCAAAGAGCTGGCGCGCGTGTATGCGCAGGACGGTCCCGTGTACACGTATTCGCAATACGGGTGCAACCACTACAATAACAGCACCTACAACTACGGGCCTATGTACTCTCTCATCTTGGCAACCGGAAACATATGCAAGCCGGGTGCCGGTGCGGGTTTGAGCATCGGCGGCGGCGGCAACGTGGCCAATACCGAGGGAGCGCTTAAGCCGAAGGATGCCGAAGGGAACCCCGTCCAAGGCGGCGGCCGCGCGGTCAACTGGAACCAGGTGCACGGAGTGCTTCAAACGGAGACGCTTGCAGGCAAGCCGTACACGATGAAGAGCATATACGTGTCCTGCTCAAACCCGGTGGTATGCCAAACCGAGCGCCAGGAAACGCTTCGCGTGTTCGAAGACGTGGAGTTCGTGGTGGTGCAGGATATGGTGTTCACCGAAACCGCGAAGTACGCCGACATTCTGCTGCCCGCATGCCATTGGTTCGAAACGACGGAGTTGGCGGTGATGAGCCGAAACGTGCCTTACCTGGTGTGGCAGGATAAGGTTATCGATCCCTTGTACGAGAGCAAGCCCGATTTCGAGATATACAAGCTGATCGCTGAGAAAATGGGCTACGGCGAGTTCTTCGATATGGACTCAGAGGATTTTATCAAGCTTTGGCTCGATAGCGATGCCGCACGCGATTTGGGGATCACGTTCGAGAAACTGAAAGAAGAGAAAGCGGCGCGCTTCTTGCCGGGGGAGACGTACATTTCCTTCGAAGGCGGTTCGTTCACCACGCCCTCCAAGCGCGCCCGATTCTATCAGGAGAAGGTCGTTCCTTCGTACAACGTTGGCCAGGAAATCGATGAGTCGAAGGACAAGACCTTCCTGTACTGGGAACCCGCTTTGGAAGCGGACGTTAACAGTCCCGCGCGCGCAAAGCATCCGTTCAGCGTATGCTCCGACCACTTGCGAACGCGCACTCATGTGCAGTGGTGGGATGTCGAGTACATGAAAGAGTTCGAGCCTTATCCCATCGTACGTTTGAATCCCGAGGACGCGAAGGGTTTGGGTATCGAGGAGGGCGATACCGTCAAGCTGAGCAACGATCGCGGCTTCGTGACGATGATCGCCACGCTGAACGCCGGGCAACGCCCGAACACCGTCAGTTGTCCGCGAAGCTTCCAGGCAGGCGAGTTCATCGACGGGCATTTCTCCGACCTGTCCTTCAACGACTATAACCAGTGCTGCGCCAACCAGGCGTACAACGACGTTGCTGTCGCCATCGAGAAGATACAGGGGGCGTGATACGCATGACTCGATATGGAATGGCTATCGATTTGAGGCGCTGCTTCGGTTGTCAGACGTGTGCTGCGGCATGCAAAGTGGCGAACAACCTTCCGAAAGACCTCTCGTACAATGTGGTGTACACCAAAAGCGATGACGATCCGAGAACGTTCGGTTCGGCGGTTGCGCGAGGGGCGGTCGCAAACGACAATGCCGGCGGTTCGTTTCCGAACTGCACCATGAGCTTCCTTCCGGTGCAGTGCCAGCATTGCGAGAACCCGGCGTGCCTCGAGGTGTGCCCGACGGGGGCGACCACCAAGGACGAGGAGACGGGCATCGTGTCGGTGGACAGCGAGCTGTGCATCGGGTGCGAGTCGTGCATCAAGGCGTGCCCGTACGAGGGCGTGCGCACGCTGATCAAGAGCCCCGAGTACTACCTCGATGTCGTGGTGGGCGAGTACGACGCTCCGCCGCACAAGGGCGGCACGGTGGAGAAGTGCACGTTCTGCAAGAACCTCATCGACCGCGGCGACGTGCCCGCATGCATGCAGCTGTGCCCGGGCCGCGCGCGCTACTGGGGCGACCTAGACGACCCCGAGTCGGACGTGTCGAAGGCCATCGAGGGACGTGAGACGATGTTCCTCAACGAGGAAGCCGGCACGAAACCGAGCGTATACTACTTGCAGTAATAAGGCGCTGACGGCCTAAAGGGGATCGCCCCCTTTAGGCTCCGGCGCCACAGGGGCATCTTCGCTTCAAAAACACGCCTCACGCGCTGTGGCGTGTTTTTGGAGCGAAGATGCCGGAACAAGGGGGGCTTATGGGGCGAGAAGAAGTAGTGAAGCGGGCGGTGGGGAAGGCCGATGCGTTCGAGTTGTTGTCGTGCGCGTTCGCGTATCCCGATGAGCGCCTGGCGCAAGGGCTGGTCGACGGGTCGTTCGCCGACGATGCCCGGGCATGCCTGCTCGATGCGGGCGCCGACCCGGCAGCGGCGGATTCGACGGCTGAAGCGCTTGCTGCTTGGCGCGATGCGTCGGCGGCCGATCTGTTGGCCGATATGCGCATCGTGTACTCGCGCCTGTACCTGGCACCCGGCGGCCATACTCCCATTTTCCCGTACGAAAGCGCGTTTCTGCACGTGGAGCGGGGTATGAAAGGCGTTCCTGCGCTGTTCCGCACGCCGGTGACGCTGGATGTGGAGCGCTTGATGCGCGAGGCGGGTGTGGTGGCGAAGAATGCGCGCAAAGAGCCGTGCGATAGCGTGTTCGAGGAGTTCGAATTACTGTCGTATCTGTACGCGAAGCTCGCCGATGCTCTGAACTGCGACGATGCCGAAGCTGTCGCTGCTTGGACCGAGCGCATTCAGACGTTTGAGCGCGAGCACGCGCAGGCGTGGCTCCCTGCGTTCATGCAGCGCACGCAGGAGCTTGCGGCCGAGAAGCCCTATTGCGCGTTCGCGGCACTGGCGTTGACGGTTATGGAGGTGCGCTCATGACGCTCATCTTGGTACTCGCGGGCGCTGTGGCATTCGCGTTCGCATGCAAGCGGCCCATCAAGTCGTGTCCGATGGCGTTCTACGCCCTGGCTGCCACGCTTGACGTGCTGTTCGTGGTCGGCTCGTTCGCGGGACTGCCTCCGATGCTGTACGACGCGCTGTTCCTGCTGTTGCACAAGTGCACGCTGGCCACCGCGCTGTTCGCCGTCGTGATGTACATCGGGGTGTTCGCGCGCGACTCGCGCGTGGCGACGTACCTGCGTCCCATCCGCGCCGAGCTGTCTATCATGGCGTGGCTGCTGTCGCTGGGTCACATGGCCATCTACCTCTCCTCGTACGCGGCCAACCTCTCGACGGGGCTGCCGCAAACCAATGTCGCCGTGGCGCTTGCGCTTGCGTTGGCGCTGTTCGCGCTGCTGGTCGTGCTGGGGGTGACGTCGTTCAACGTGGTGAAGAAGCGCATGAAGAAGGAGACGTGGAAGCGCGTGCAGCTGCTGGCGTATCCCTTCTGGGGCCTCGTGTACGTGCATCTGCTGCTCATGCTGGTGCCCTCCGCCCTGCGCGGCGGCGCTCCTGCGCAGATGGCCGTCGTCGTGTACTCGGTGGTGTTCGTGGGCTACGCCGTCCTTCGCATCCGCCGCGCCGCGATCGACCGCCGCAAGGAGGAGTCCGGGCGCGTAGGCGATGCCGTGCAGAATCCAGCGTGATGCACGCTCCGCGCGCTTCTACGCACAAAAAGTGCCGATGTGTGATTTCGCTGACCGTTCGCTTGCGATAGGCTTCTGCGCGATAATGTGAAGCGCCAGGTCAGAGCATCGTGCATAATCGAAGGCCTGAAAGCTGCACCCTTGGGCGCGCTTTCGGGCCTTCTTGTTATCGAACGTCGCGGGTTTTTGTGCAAAAAGCGCTTCATGGCGTGCATAGCAAGCAGGGCGGTTCGTCCCCGTGTTCGATGCTTGCGACATGCGGCGCCCCTCGTGCTTTTACCGTGCGCCCTCGGCCGCGCCTCTGCTATACTTCCTTTCGGCCTTTGCCGGTTGCGAAACTCACGCTCGCATCCGTCGACGGCTCCGCGTTTGCATCGTTGGGCCCTGCACTCGCGGATTACTAGCTGCCCAAAGCCCGCGGCACCGCGCCGCGCGGAGAACAGGAGCATATCCATGAACAAGAAGACGACGTACGTCGCCCAAGCGGGCATGATCGCGGCCGTGTACGCGGCTGCCACCCTCATCACGCTTTTGGCGCTGCAAGGACTGGCTTGGGGGCCGGTGCAGTTCCGCATCTCCGAGGCGGTGTGCGTGCTGGCAGTGCTTACGCCGGCGGCCGTGCCCGGCCTCACTGTCGGGTGCATCATCGCGAACCTTATGGCGCTCGCCATCAACGGAACGGGGGCGCTGGGCATGCTGGACGTGGTGTTCGGCAGCCTGGCCACGTTCCTTGGCGCGCTGTGGTGTTGGAAAATGCGCGAGCGCCCGAAGCTGGCGCTGCTGGGCCCCGTGATCGCGAACGCGCTCATCGTGCCTGCGTATCTACCCCTTCTGCTGCAAGGCCTGGGCTACTACACCATCCCGTTCACGTCTATCGCGCTCGACGGGCTGTACCTGCCCATGTACCTGTTCGGCGTGGTGGCCACCGGTCTCGGCGAAGCCCTGGTCATCTACGTGTTGGGGCTTCCGCTGCTCTCCGCGCTCAAGCGCTTCGACGTGGTGAAGAAGGCAGTAGCCCGCTAGCGGGAAAGCAGGCGCGGAACGCGTGAGCCGCGCCTGCTTTCTTTTAATATATGACCAAATAGCTCGCCTTCACTGATTCGATGAATTGACAAGGCTGCGGGGCGTATATCGCTACAATATGGGGTTGGGCCGAGCCCTCGCAGTTGTACCCGAGTGAAGGACGTGCATGAACCCCGTTATTGTGATCCCCACTTTCGTGTCCGCGCGTCGCCGCAAAGAAGGCGGCAGCGTGCTCACGACCTATGATCACGCGACTCCCATCTCGCAACCCGGCGAGCTCCCGCGTTTGCTTGCGTCGTTGCAGAAGGTGCGCGGCGCCGGCCAGATCATCGTGCTCGTGGTCAGCGAGCCGTCGATCGAGAACCAGGCGGCCGAGAAGGTTCAAAGCGTTGTCTCGCGCTTTCCCTCGCTGAACACCGTGGTCATCGGCGCTCCCGAGCTGGCACTTATCCAGCAGCGCATGGAGCAGCTGGGTTTGGGCAAGCTGCAGAAGGAGATCGGCCTGTCCGGCTACGGTGCGGTGCGCAACCTGGGTCTGGTGATGGCCGACGTGCTGGGCTTCGACTCGGTGGTGTTCCTCGACGACGACGAAGTGGTGGATGACGCCGACTTCCTGCAGAAGGCCATGTACGGCCTGGGCAAGCTCACGAAGAAGGGCATTCCCATCCTGGCCAAGACCGGCTTCTACTTCAATTCCGAAGGCTCCTACCTGTCGAAGAGCCAGGACAAGTGGTACAACCATTTCTGGCAGCAGGGAAAGGCCTTCAACAAATGGATCTCGAAGGCCATGCGCGGCCCTCGTCTTTCCCGATCGAACCATACGTGCGGCGGCTGCCTTGCTTTGCATAAAGAGGCGTTCAAGCGTCTGTCGTTCGATCCTTGGATCGCGCGCGGCGAAGATCTCGATTACATGCTTGACCTGCGTATGTACGGTTCGGACATCTGGTTCGACAATCAGTGGAGCCTGCGCCACCTTCCTCCCGAAACCGAGAGCGAGGGCACGCGCTTCCGTCAGGATATCTTCCGATGGCTCTACGAATACCGGAAGATGGAGTACAGCCGCACGCAGATCGACCTTTTGCAGGTGAAGCCGTCTTCGCTGGAGCCGTATCCGGGCCCGTTCCTTGAGCCAGGCATCACGAAGCGCATTCGTTTGACCGCCTTTCTGAGGAGCTTGGCGCGCCCCGACAAGAAGGCGTACCGGAAAGCGGCGAAGGCGGCCACCGGCGAAGCGACGACGTATGCCCAGCGCAACTGCTCGAAGTACTTCGAGTTCCAGTTCGTGTGGCCGGAGCTGATGGCGCGCATGGAGAACGATCAGATCCTGCGTACGGCGCTTATGCAGTCGGCCGCGCAGCGCCAGGCCAGCGCCGGCAACGGAGCCGATCGACTTGCTTCGGCGCAGGCGGCCATCGCGGCGGCCGGCATCGATCCGGGTGTGACGAGCGAGATTCGCCTGAACGTCGCGGAATAAATAAGCACGCTCGGCAACGTTTGCATGACGGAGCCTCCACGGGGCGCAGTCTAAGCTGTACGATGGCGTGCAGTTGAGCGGCTCGCGTGTTGAGAGATCGGGAAAGGATCGGGCGTCAAACTATGGATGTGCTCGCTATGTTCGTGCTGCCGGCTATTGCCGGCGTGGCTATCGGAATTTTGTCCGGATTGCTGGGCATCGGAGGCGGCACGGTCATGGTTCCCATCTTCCGTTTGGCGTTCGGCATGAGCCCCGTCGTTTCCACGGCCACGTCGCTGTTCGCCATTATTCCCACGTCCATATCGGGCGCGGCATCCCATATACGCCATAAAACGTGCATCGTGTCGCTTGGCGTGGCGGCAGGCCTCGGCGGAGCGCTCACCTCGCCTTTGGGCGTGTGGCTTGCGCAGATTTCGCCCGCCTGGATGATTATGGTGGCTGCGGCGCTCATCATCGGCTGGTCGGCGGTGAAAATGCTGGGCAAGGCCTTCAAGATGCGCTCGCAGAACCGCACGCAACAGCATGCAGCGTCGAGCAGCACGATCGAGCCGGACGAAGCCGCCATCGAGCGTGTAGGCGACGCTGCGGCGAACGACGACGCGATTGACGATCCGACGAAGGTGAGCGCGCAGGCTGGCGCTGCCGTCGACCCTGCGCCGCGCAAACTCACGCGCAAGCAGCTGCTCATCGGCGCAGGGATCGGCCTGGGCGCGGGCGTGGCATCCGGCTACGTCGGCGTGGGCGGCGGGTTCATCATGGTGCCCCTCATGCTGTCTCTTATCGGCATCGAGATGCGCCAGGCGTCCGGCACGTCGCTGATCGCCGTGATGATCCTCGCCATTCCCGGCGTCGTCGAGCAGGCTTTGCTGGGAAACATCAATTACGCGGCGGGCATTGCCATCGCCGTGGGCTCTATTCCCGGCGCGGTCATCGGCGCGCGTCTTGTGCGGGTGGTTCCCGAGCTCGCATTGCGCTTCGTCTTCGGCTTCTTCCTGATTGTGGCCGCCGTCATACTTGTTCTCAACGAATTCGGTATACTGGGCTGATGGGCTCAAGCGCGCTGCTTGGGCAGGGTTGAGCAACGCGGGGAGGTACCATGCAGGAAGAGACCAGGGAGTCGAAATCGGCGCTGCCGCGCTTCTTCACGCTCGAGATGTTCATGTTCACGGTGACGGCGCTTTCGGGTCTTGTGTTGCTGTGGTCCATCGCGGTGCCGTATCGCAATGTGGCAATCATGGTATGCGCAGGCGTGGTGTTCACGCTGTCCATAGTGGTGGTCATCCGTCTCATCATGGATCCCGATTCGGTGCGCGCTCGTCAGTCTGACTCCATGTTGAAGCTGGCTAGCCAAACGCTGACCTGCATGAACGACGGCATGGATTACAAGGCCGCGCAGAAGATTTGCGGGTTGCTGCTGCCGTCCACCGCGGCTATCGCCGTGGCTATCACCGACAAAAAGCAGATTTTGGGATACGCAGGCTTCGAGGAAGCTCAGAACCTGCCCGGCAGCATCATCCGCACCCACGCGACCCATGCCACGCTCGCCGACGGCAAGTTGCGCATCCTGTTCACGCCCGAAGATATCGGCTTCCCCAGCGAGTCGTCGAATATCAAGGCGGCCATCATCGTGCCGCTTGCCGTAGGCCGCAACGTCGAGGGCACGCTCAAGTTCTACTATCGCCGAGCGAAGCATATCAGCGAGACGCAGAAGTCCATCGCCGAAGGGTTCGGCAAACTGCTGTCCACGCAGATGGCGGCATCGGCGCTGGAAGAGCAGACGCAGCTGGCCACGCGCATGGAGCTGAAGATGCTCCAAAGCCAGATCAACCCGCACTTCTTGTTCAACACCATCAACACCATCGCCTCGCTCATTCGCACCGACCCCGAAACGGCGCGCAAGCTGCTGCGCGAATTCGCCGTGTTCTATCGCCGAACGCTTGAAGACTCCGCCGATCTGATCGTGTTCGCGCGTGAGATGGAGCAAACGAAGCGGTACTTCACGTTCGAAGTGGCGCGTTTCGGTGCCGACCGCGTGGAGATGGAGATGCGCATCGATCCTCGTGTGGAAGACATGCTGGTGCCGCCTTTTTTGTTGCAACCGCTCGTGGAGAACGCTGTACGCCACGCCATGCCGAGCGAGGGGAAGTTGACTATCGAGGTGACGGGCGAGGTCACGGGCAACGACGTGATTGTGCGCGTGTGCGACAACGGCGTGGGTATGACCGAAGAGGCGCGCTGCAACATTCTTCATCCCGAATCGTCGCTCGGCCTCGGCATCGCGGTGAAGAACGTGCACGATCGAATCTGCGGCTACTTCGGTCCCGGTACGCATATGGAAGTGGAAAGCGAGCTCGGCAAGGGAACCTGCGTGATCCTCGTATTGAAGGAAGGGGCTCTGCGCGAGTACCAGTAGGGGGTGCTGAGGCTCGCGATCGAACCTGCGTGTGGCGTTGTCAGGTTACACCGTTCCGTTGTGTTTCTCTCACTGTTCGTCAATATCAAACTCTTATTTACTGATTTTCCGTAAAAAAGGACTTATAATGACGAAAAACCAGCGGAAAGGGAAACAATGCTGATCAAGTTCGAATTGGAGAACTTTCGTTCCGTAAGGGACTCGATGGAGCTGTCCCTCGCTGCCATCAACTATTACAAAGAGCACCGAGATGAATTGCTCGAGAAGACGCTGCCAGGTCTTTCGGGGGTGAGATTCTTGCGGGCTGCAGCGATATTCGGCCCCAACGCGTCAGGGAAATCGACCGTATTCCAAGGGCTCAGAACTATGCAGGACATAGTCCTGAGATCGGCATCCATGCCTTCCAGCACTGAGTTGCCGTATAGACCGTATCTTCTTGACGAGTCGTCAAGAACAAAGCCCACTAGTTTTTTCGTAGCTTTCGTAAGCGAGGGGGTTCGATACGAGTACAGCTTCTCCTATACCGCCACTATCGTGACGGAGGAGAAGCTCTCCGCTTTTCCGAAAGGAAGGGAGCAGGTATGGTTTGTTCGTAAAACAAGCGAACGACAAAACGGCAATCTCGGTACGCATATAAACGGGTCGAGCTTTTTGAGGGTTCCTGCCGCATTGCTCCCTCTGTTAAACGACAATGCCCTCCTGCTGTCTTTGTTGGCCAATTATCCGAAATACGAGGGTTCGATCAAAGTGAAACCTGTCGTTGATTGGTTCGCCAAAGGGCTGATGATGCTTGATCGCGGTCCTAAGACTATAAGCGATTATCCGTTTTCTGGTGAAATACTCGATGGGGAAGGGACGGAGTTCCAGCGTTCGTTCATTCAAAACATGATACGGAAAGCGGATGTGGGCATCAGCGAAACGAAAGTCGAGCGGGTTCCTTTTCCGGAAGAGCTTAGACGTTCCGACTTGTTGAATTTGCTCGAAGAGCATGAGCAACCGGAAGAGTACAAGACGGTCGTATTCGAGCATGATTCGCAGTTTGGAAAAGTGAAGTTTAATATTAACGACGAATCTGATGGAACCTATCAGTTGTTCAGCTTGAGCGGCCATATCGCACAAGCGCTAGAGGGGGGTGCCACCCTGTTCGTGGACGAGATAGATGCCTCGCTTCACCCGATTCTCGTTCGAGAGGTTGTGAGGTGTTTTCTCAGTCCTGGCAGCAATTCCAATGATGCGCAGCTTGTATTCACGGCTCATAATCCTTGTTTGCTTGACGAAGACTTGCTTCGGCGGGATCAAGTTTGGCTCACGGAAAAATCGCAAGGGGCGACGGAGCTGTACCCTCTTTCGGAATACAGCCCTCGCAACGACGAGTCGCTTGTCAGCGGATATTTGCTTGGCAGGTATTCTGCCACTCCTCTTGTTCCGGCGTGCTTTGGTCGATGCGACTCGGGTTGCGAAGGTGAAGCTTGTGGCGACTAAAGGGTACATGCGCAAGCCGGGCGCTCGTCAGCCGCGCAAGAGGACGGCGATTTTCACCGAAGGGGAAGTGACGGAAGTCGAGTACCTGAAATACCTCGTCAGCAGATTGGGCATACCCAAGGAACTTGTGGAATTCTTTCCGTCGGAGCATACCGACCCGAAGGGGCTTGTCAACGATGCGGTAGCAGCGAAAGATTTAAACAGGAGCAGGGCGAAACGCAAGAAAGAGGGGCTTATTGAGAACTGGTGGGTTCTTGTGGACACGGAATGCGGAAGGGACGGTCTGGCCGAGGCGGTCCAGAAGGCTAAAAGCAACAAGATTTGGCTGGGTTTTTGCGATCCCAGCATCGAGTTCTGGTTGCTGCTTCATTTTCGGTACACTACCCAGTCTTTCGGAAGCGTCAAAGAACTCATCAAGCAGCTCAAGAAAGAGCTTCCTGGTTACGATGAGGGAAACAAGCATCCGAATATGGAAACGCTGTTCCCCCGGCTTCCAAAAGCGCTAAACCATGCCTCAAAACTGAGGAAGAATCACACTTGGCAGGGTTATGGCTCGCCTCGTGCGGATGTCGATCTCCTTGTGGAAGAGCTGAACTGCCAAGCGAATAGGGGCGGCGAGCTGTTTGAGAGAAACGAGCCAAGCTGGAACGATCTTTCAATGCATCATTGCGGTTTCAACTGAGAAGGACGAGCGCGGAATCAACCTCGTTGCTCGCGGCTTTCGTTCGGCTGCTGTGTTTCGGTTGCGTCCTAGGCTGTGTTTTGCCTAGAACCGCTACAGGCCACCGGCTGCGAAACCAACCGATGACCTGCGATTCCCAATGGTGCCCCCGGCGCGATTCGAACGCGCGGCACCCGCTTTAGGAGAGCGGTGCTCTGTCCCCTGAGCTACGGAGGCGCGTTTGATATTGTAGCATTAATCGCCCTGCTGGCGCGGAACTTGCAAGACGCCTTGCAGGACGCATAAAAAAGCGATGCGCCCGAAGGCGCATCGCGGAGATTCCTAGTTCTTGTTGGTGTCGTCGGTTGGCTTGGGATCCGGCGTGGGGGTCGGGCCGGGCGTGACCGCCTGGAACGTGACGTTCACGTTGACGTTGGCCTTCACGTTCGAGATGGTGAACGTGCCGCCCGACTTCGGCACGTCGTCCAAGCCGCTGGCGGATGCAACCTCGAAGCCGTTATCGGGCGTGATGGTGATGGTGACGCTGTCGCCCTCGGTTACCGACGAAGCGCTGGCCGAGATCTTGCCGCCTCCATTCGCGTTGACCGCGACGGAGAACGTCTTCTTCTCCGGACCCTTGCTCAGCGTAAGCGCCACCAGGCCGTCTTTCTTCAGCTTCGATCCCGCCGCCGGAGTCTGGCTGAGCACCGTGCCTTCCGGCTGGTCGCTGGCCTCGTAGGTGTAGTTGTCGGTATCCACGATCAGGCCTGCGTTATTCAGCGTGGTCACGGCGTTTCCGCGCGACATGCCCACCACGTTGGGAACCTCGATGCCCTCGGAGCCCAGCGACAGATAATACGTGACCACGGTATCCTTGGCAACGTTCTCGCCCGCGGCTACATCCTGGCGCGCCACGTGGTCTTTCTCAACGGTGTCGGAGTACTCGGCGGCTCCCTTGGCGTACTTCAACCCGCTGGCCGTGAGCGCTTTCTGCGCTTGATCGGAGGTCATGCCCGTCAGATCGGGCACGGTGATCTCTTGCACGCCCTTCGACACGGTGAGGTTGATCTTGGTGCCCTTGGCCTGCTTGCTGTCGCCCTTCGGATCCTGGCTGATCACCTTGCCGGATTCGACCTTGTCGTCGAACGACTCCTCCACCTTGCCCAGCTCGAAGCCGGCTTCCTCGATGGCGGTCGTGGCCTGATCCACCGTCTGGCCTACCACGCTGGGAACGGCGACCTTGTCTTTGTCGTTCCCGCTGCCCGACATGAGGGCGAACGCGATGCCGCCCACCACGGCAAGCGCCGCGATGATGCCGATGACGATGGCGATGGTCTTCTTGTTGTTCTTCTTCCCGCTGGTGTTGTTCGCGTTGTAGGAGCGCTGCGCCGCGGTGGGGGATGCGGGGCTGACGCCGCCCATCGCGGGCATGACGGCCGTGCCGTCGGCCACGCCGACGGGGGGCACCACGCCGCCCATGACCACGGTCTCGGCGCTGGTGAAGCCTTCGCCCAGGTTGACGGGCCGTCCGGCCAGGTAGTCGTTCAGCGCGGGAATATGTCCGCCTGCAAAGCCGCTCGGCGGCCAGGTAGTCGTTCAGCGCGAGGCGCATGTCCTTCGCGGTGGCGAAGCGGTCGGCCGGGTTCTTCGCGATGGCCTTCATGATGATGGCCTCGAGCGCGGGATCGATATCGGGGTTGATCTCGCGCGGCGGCACGGGCAGGTCGTTGACCTGCTTCATGGCCACGCTCACGGCATCGGGTCCGTCGAACGGCAAGCGTCCCGTGGCCGACTCGTACAGCACGATGCCCAGCGAGTAGATGTCGCTGGTGGCGGTGAGGTCCTTGCCCTGCGCCTGCTCGGGGGAGATGTAGTGAGCCGTGCCCAGCACCGAGGAGGTTTGGGTCATGACGGAATTCTTCGCGCGCGCGATGCCGAAGTCCATGACCTTCACGTTGCCGTCGGGCTGCACCATGATGTTCTGCGGCTTGATGTCGCGGTGGATGATGTCCAGTCCGTGCGCCACGGAAAGCGCCTGGCATACCTGCGAGCCGATCTCGGCGACTTTGCGCTGGTTGATGGCGCCGCGCTCGATGATGGCGGTTTTAAGGTCGGACCCGCGCACGAACTCCATGACGATGTAATAGGTGCCCTCGTCCTGACCCCAATCGTACACGTTCACGATGTAGGGGCTCTGGAGGTTGGCTGCAGCGGCGGCTTCCTGCTTGAAGCGCTGCGTGAAGTTCGGGTCGGCGGCGTATTGGGGCAGCATGACCTTCACGGCGACCAGACGGCCAAGCACGTTGTCCTGCGCCCGGTACACCTCTGCCATACCGCCGATGCCGATGCGCTCGGTTATCTGGTAGCGGTTGTTGAATACCCTGCCTATCATGTTTCCGGTCACGTTTTAGCTCCTTTAGGTTACATGCTGGGCTGTATACTTCTTCCAGACAGTATACGGGCCATCAGCATACCTTATCTACAAAAGTCCCTGAACTTCCAAAGCTGTTTTCAATACATTCTGCGCTTTAGCGGTTCCCACTCCCTCTTCGCCGTCCTCGATGACGATGGCCACCACGACGCGCGGATCCTCGGCCGGCGCCATGCCCACGAACCAGCTGTCGTTGCCGTTCTCCTTCTCGGCGGTGCCGGTTTTGCCGGCTACGTCGATGCCGGGGATGGCGGCCGCGGTGCCGGTGCCGTTCTGCACGACGCCCAGCAGCACGTCGCGCACGCGTCCGGCCGTGGTCTTGCTGACGGCTTGCATCAGTTTCGTCGGAGAGGCCGAGAAGCTGCGTTCGCCGTTGGCGTTGTTCACGCTGTCGACGAGGTAGGGCTGCATGATGACGCCGTCGTTGGCGATGGCTGTGCCCACCATGGCCATCTCGAGCACGGTGGCCTGGGGGCCGGCCGGGCTCTCGCGGCCGGGGCGCGTGGTGTCTCCCACCGGCTCGCCGGCGGCTGCCCATGCCAGCTCCCAGGGACTCTTTTGCAGGTCCTCGGCCGAGGGCATGAGTGATTCGGGCGTGTACAGCGGGAAGTCGATCTCCTTGTTGAAGCCGAAGCTCTCGGCTCCGGCGACCAGCTTGTCAGCGCCCATCTCTACGCCTAGCTGGCCGAACACCGTGTTCGACGAAAGCTCGGTTGCTTGGGCCAAGGTGAGGCTGCCGTAGTTCGCTTTGTTGAAGTTAGAGACGGTTGCGTTGCCGATCTCCATGGTGCCGGGCGAGGAGAACACCGTGTCCTCGTCGGCCACGTCGTCCTCGAGCGCGGTGGCCAGCGTGACGATCTTGAACGTGGAGCCCGGTGCGTACAGCGATCCTGCCGCGCGATCGACGAGGGTGCTGTCGTCAGGGTTCGCGTTCGCCTGCTCGATGACCGCCGCGAAGTCGGCCGCGTTGTATGTGGGAGCCGAGGCCATGGCCAGGATGGCGCCTGTGTCGGGATCCATCACCACGCACGCGCCCTTGCGTCCGGCAAGCGCATCCTGCGCGGCTTGCTGGATCTTCGAGTTGAGGGTGAGCGTCACGTCGTTTCCCGCGGTGCCGATGCCGGCGAACGAGTTCAGCACGTCGGTCCACGATGCGAAGTTCTCTTCGCCTTTCAGCGTGTCGTTGTACGCCTTCTCGATGCCGGAGTTGCCGAACTGAGGCGACGAGTAGCCTACCACGTGGCTGGCCAAGTCGCCCGCCGGGTACTCTCGCTCGTAGGTGCCGTCTTCCTCCTTCACGCTGCGCGCTAACACCACGCCGTCGTACGTGGCGATGGTGCCGCGCTCCGAGCGCGCTTCTTTCGCAAGCGTATGGTTGTTTCCCGGCATGTTCTGGTAATAGTCGGCCTGCACCACCATGATGAGCGTGAGGTTCGCTACCAGCAGCGCGAACAGGGCGGAGCACAAGAGCATGCTGTGGTTCAGGCGCTTGCCCAGCGACACGCGGCCCAGTACGCTGTTGGCGTGCAGCGAGGTGGTGGCGCTGGCCATCTCCTGACCCACGCCCGTGCCCTCGTCGCCGCAGCGCAGCAGGAAGCCTACGATGATGAAGCTGGCCAAAAGCGACGAGCCGCCCTGGCTGATGAAGGGCAGGGTAAGACCCGTCAGCGGGATGAGCCTGGTCACGCCGCCTACGATGATGAACGCCTGCAGCACGATCATGGACGTGAGACCCACGGCCACAAACGAGCTGACGTCGCTCTTCGCGCGCGCCGCCGTCACGAAGCCGCGCACGGCGAAGCACAGGAACAGCAGCAGCACGCCGGCCGCGCCCAGAAGGCCGATCTCTTCTGCGATGGCCGCGAAGATGAAGTCGCTCTCAACGACGGGGATCTGTTCGGCCAGGCCGCGCCCGATGCCGACGCCGAACAAGTCGCCGTCGGCGATGGAGTAGATGGCCTGCGTCAGCTGGTAGCCCGTGTTCTGCGCATCGGCGAAGGGGTCGAGCCAGGTGTTCACGCGCACCTGCACGTGGGTGAACGCCATGAACGCGCCCACGGCGCCGATGGCGATGAGGCCGAGGCCGATGACGAGGTAGAACTTCTTGCCCGTGGCCACGTACAGCATGACGAGGAACACGAAGAAGAACACGAGGGCGCTGCCGAGGTCTTTCTCGAACACGACGATGACGAGCGCGATGCCCCACATGAGCAGCAGCGGCAGTAGCGTGCGGACGTCGGGCAGGCGGAAGGGGCCCACGCGCCACGTGAACACCGAGAGCATCTCGCGGTTCTGCGCGAGGTAGCCCGCCAGGAACAGCACGATGACGATCTTCGCGATTTCGCCCGGTTGGAACGAGTAGCTGCCGATGGAC